>Ga0207641_10001997_pt1 | contig 19461 bp, 9 predicted proteins | sample KBSSwiS62_FD_184306 | JGI IMG/M metagenome (GOLD analysis project Ga0207641, IMG submission 184306) | Switchgrass rhizosphere microbial communities from Kellogg Biological Station, Michigan, USA - KBS Switchgrass S6-2 (SPAdes) (version 2) | ecosystem: Host-associated > Plants > Roots >... | reverse complement strand
GGCCGACTCCGGTCCCGCCTGCTGGATGGCACCGGGGATCTTGGCGGCGAGGTTGGGCAGAGACGAGAAGGGTGTTGCAGGCTGATACTTGCTCGGGTCTGCTGGGATCGGATTGCCGTTGGGGTAGGCCGAATTCACGAGTGCGGTCAGCACCGGCTCGGTGACGTCGGCGATGACATTGCCGACCACCGGGACAAGGCGAATCAGATTGGTCAGCGGCAGGCCATTGCTGGTGTAGGTGACGTAGGTGGTCTTCCCGCGTTGCGTGACGTAGGCGGCGACCCGGTCGCCTTCCGGTATCGCGCCGCATTGCGCGTCGGGACATTCGAGGACGGTGCCGTTGTCGGTGATGCCACATGTGTTGGCGCTACCGCAGCTGACCGCGGGCGATCCGTCGGGGTTCACCGGAAGGTCCAGGTCGTTCTGGTTGAGGTGGCGGTAGAGATAGGCGACCAGCGAGTTGACGGCGGCGACGGGGTTGAGCACGTCGGCGGGAGCGTTGGAGTTGTAGTCGTACTCGTAGCCGACGTCGACCAGACCGAGAGCGTCCGTGTCGGTCGGGGACGGGATGGGGTTGACCCCGATGAGGGCAAACCACGGATAGCGGGTGCCGAAGCCGCCGTTCGGCCGGGACACGTTGTTATCGAGGATGAAGACCGTCTTAGACAGGACTGGGTCGTGGCTGGCCTGCAGCGCCATCAGAAGCAGGCTGGTGTTCGCGGCGCCCCACCCCGAGGACAGCACCGCGTTGGTCTCGTCGGAGTGCGCTTGCAGGGCCTGATTGATGCCGAACGGTCCGGTGAAGAAGTTGACGTGCTCGAGGTCGTCGCCGGTGTTGTACGGCGGCTGATTGAACATTCCATGGAAGAAGTCTTCGTTCCCGCTGCCGTCGGGGTGCGTCGAGCTGCCGACGACGATCAGCGCCGCGAGGTCGACGAGCGGGGCCGAGATCGAGGCGGGCTGGGTGCCAGCAACGCCGGCCACGGTCGTCGCGACGCCGAGCGCGGCGGCGGTCATCGCAACCCTGCTCACACTTTTGGTACGAGATGTACTCAAGCCCGGCGTCCCCCTCCAAGGTTCCGCTAGCAACCTATCGCGTCGAGCAGGCGCCAGGCGAGCGGTTCGGGCTCCGAGTCCAAGAGTCGGCATTGGCCAGAGGCGTCTTCGATCGGCTTCGCCTGCGCTACAACAAGTTTCGGCAATACCGGCGGAGTCGTTCGGCGTCTGCAGCAAGCCACCGAATGAATGCAAAGCAGTGAGGATATGTTGCCGCGATGCCGTTGATATTTTGCTCTGTTGTCAATTTAAGTTCGTTGCTGTGATTGCCAGCGAGGCGAAATGTGACACTCTCTTCCAAATCTCAGCTGATGGGACTTCGTCACTGGGAACCAGCTGCCAGCCCGCTGAGAATGGCTTTGACTAGGTATTTTGTCCACCGTGTTTCCATCCTTCGTGATGAAGTTCTTGTGTTATGGGGGTCGCTTCGTCGCCATCGGAAGAGAGTTTGAAAATTTGCTTTATCCAAGATCAAAGTAGTGGCAAAATGTTGCTTGCTCAGCTAGCTAGTGTTAGCTGAGCGGGGGGATGGACCCACTTTGGCAACGAAAGGACCCCCGTTATGGGCGCGCACAGCAAGCGCACAACCAAGACTTCCCGCAAGCTTCAGGTCACTACCTACCTGGCGGCCGGCGTGCTGGCCAGCGGTGGTGGAGCCGCCGCGCTGACGGCAGCCATGTCGACGCCCGTCGCGGCACCGGCCACGTCCGAGGCCGGCGGCGTCCAGCTGACCAGCCTGGGCAGCATGCTCGGGTCGGTGGTGCATGTGCTGGTCGGCAACGGCTCCGACGCGACCACCGACGACGGTAACGGCGGCAACGCCGGGCTGCTGATCGGCAACGGCGGCGCAGCCACCGGTGGGAACGGCGGCCACGGCGGGTTGCTGCTCGGAAATGGCGGCAGCACCTACGAGGGCACAGGCGGAAGCGCGGGCCTGCTCGGCAACGGCGGTGATTCCGTCGACGGTAGCGGTGGCAACGGCGGCCTGGTGCTCGGCAATGGTGGCGACAGCACCGGCACAATCGGCGCGGGCGGCCCCGGCGGTGGGAGCAACGGCGGTAACGCCGGCCTGGTCGGCAGGGGCGGCGACGCGGTCGGCGGCAATGGCGGCAGTGGCGGCGTGGTGCTCGGCAATGGCGGTGACTCGTTCTTCGGCGACGGCGGCCATGCCGGCGTGGTGGCCGGCAACGGCGGCTCGTCCCTCGAGGGTGACGGCGGCAACGGCGCTGTGCTCGTCGGCAGCGGCGGTAACTCCTTCGACGGCAACGGCGGCAACAGCGGCGTGGTGTTCGGCAATGGCGGCGACACATTTGGCGAGCAGGGCGGGCACGCGGTCCTGACCGGTGACGGTGGTGACGGTGGCATTGGCGGTGACGGCGGCATCCTGCTGGGTAAGGGCGGCGTCGGCTTCGGCGGCACCGACGGTAAGGGCGGCATTCTCGGCTCGCTGAGCGACGCGGTCACACCCAACACCGTCAGCACAGCCAAGGTCGCGAGTCCGACGACCACCGTTACGACACCGAAGGCCACCACGCCGAAGATCAGCGCACCGAAGATCAAGGTGCCCAAGATCTCGTTGCCGAAGATTTCGTTGCCGAAGCTCCCGACATCGAAGACCGGCACCAGCACGAAGTAAGGGCTAATCGCCCCAGCGACACAGAAGGCGCGCCCGGCAGTCCGGGGGCGCGCCTTCTGCGTGTTCGGCTGAGCGGCTGTGAGCGTGGCACCCCCGGCAGGACTTGAACCTGCGACCTACCGCTTAGAAGGCGGCTGCTCTGTCCGCTGAGCTACGGGGGCAGCGTCGGTGAGTGTATCTCGCGGCCACCGGGAACCCTGGTCTCGCAACCGCTATAAAGGCACAGCGTGCCGCCGGGCGGCGGACTAGCGTAGTGGCAGCACTCAGGCGCTAAGGAGGGGAGCGACGAGCATGAGCGACATGCCGGAACTCGACGCGGACGGACTTCCGGAGGAACTCAGCGCGTTCGACCAGATACTGCATCGCGGCGAAGCCCACCCGCGCACTCGCTCCGGCATCATGACCATCGAACTGCTCGACACCACCCCGGACTGGGCCACGTATCGGGCAAGGTTCGACCACGCCTCGCGCAAGGTGCTGCGGCTGCGGCAGAAGGTCGTCATGCCGACGCTGCCCACTGTGGCGCCGCGGTGGGTGATCGACCCGGACTTCAATCTCGATTTCCACGTGCGCCGCATGCGGGTCCCCGAGCCGGGCACCATGCGCGAGGTGTTCGACCTCGCCGAGATAGCAGCGCAGTCGCCGCTCGACATCTCCCGGCCGCTGTGGACCGCGACCCTCGTCGAGGGCCTCGAAGGCGGCCGTGCCGCGCAGTTGGTACACCTCAGCCACGCCGTGACCGACGGTGTCGGCGGCGTCGAGATGTTCGCCAACCTCTACGACCTCGAGCGCGATCCACCGCCGCAGGCGCCACCGCCGCTCCCGGTTCCTCAGGACCTGTCGCCCAACGATCTGATGCGCCAAGGCATTAATCGCCTTCCTGGAACCATCGCCGGCCGGGTGCGCGGCGTGCTGTTCGGCGCCGCGCACGTTGTCGGCAGGGTCGTCCGCGATCCGATATCCAACATGGGCGGAGTCGTCGAATACGCCATGTCCGGCGCCCGCGTCGTCGGACCCGTCGCCCCGCCATCACCGGTGCTGCGGCGTCGCAGTCTCTCGTCGCGCAGCGATGCCATCGACATCGAGTTCGGCGCGCTGCACAAGGCCTCCAAGGCCGCCGGTGGCTCCATCAACGACGCCTATCTGGCAGGCCTGTGCGGCGCCCTGCGCCTGTACCACCAAGCCAAGGGCGTGCCGATCGACGCGCTGCCGATGGCGGTACCGGTCAACCTGCGCTCCGAGGCAGATCCTGCCGGCGGCAATCGATTTGCGGGCGTCAACCTCGCCGCCCCGATCGGTCTGCATGACCCCGAAGTGCGCATCAAGAACATTCGCTCGCAGATGACCCGCAAGCGTGAGGAGCGGGCCATCGACATGGTCGGCGCCATCGCTCCGGTGCTCACCCTCATGCCTGATTCCGTGCTCGAGTCGATGGCGGGATCGATCGTCAACTCCGACGTCCAGGCCAGCAATGTGCCGGTCTACGCGGGCGACACCTTCATCGCGGGCGCGAAGGTGTTGCGCCAGTATGGCATTGGGCCGCTGCCCGGTGTCGCCATGATGGTCGTGCTGATCTCTCGCGCCGGCTACTGCACCATCAGCACGCGTTACGACCGTGCATCGATCGACGACTCCGACCTGTGGGCCCGCTGCCTGGTGGCCGGCTTCGACGAGGTGCTCGCGCTGGGCGGCGACGGTCGGGCCGTACCAGCGACGTTCACCGTCGAGACTCCAGAACCCACCCCAGTGTCACCCAACGGAAGTGCGGCGCAATGACTTCGGCCAACGGTCAGCCCAATCCTCGATCCATGCGGCTGCCCGGGTCGGTCGCCGAGATCGAGGCCAGTCCGCCGGGCCCCGAGGTCGGCGCGTTCTTCGATCTTGACGGCACTCTGGTGGCCGGGTTCACCGGCGTCGTCATGACCCAGGATCGGCTGCGCAGGCGGCAGATGTCTGTCGGCGAGTTCATCGGCATGGTGCAGGCCGGCCTCAACCATCAACTCGGACGCTCCGAATTCGAGGATCTCATCGGCAAGGGCGCCCGCATGTTGCGCGGAAACTCGTTGGCAGACATCGACGAGCTGGCCGAGCGGCTCTTCGTGCAGAAGATCGTCGGCCGCATCTACCCGGAGATGCGTGAGCTCGTCCGCGCCCACATGGCCCGCGGCCACACCGTCGTGCTCAGCTCTTCGGCGTTGACGGTCCAGGTGGAGCCGGTCGCACGATTCCTCGGCATCGAGAACGTGTTGAGCAATAAGTTCGAGGTCGACGAGAACGGCTGCCTGACCGGCGAAGTGCTCACGCCGATCATCTGGGGGCCCGGAAAGGCAAGGGCGGTACAGGCATTCGCCGCCAAGAACGGCGTCGACTTGGCGAAGAGCTACTTCTACGCCGATGGTGACGAGGACGTCGCCTTGATGTACCTCGTCGGCAATCCACGACCGACTAACCCTGCGGGCAAGCTCGCCGCGGTCGCCGCCAAGCGGGGCTGGCCCGTGCTGCGGTTCACCAGTCGCAGTGGCGCCAATCCGGTTTCGCAGCTGCGGACCGCCGCGGGAATCGCATCGATGGTGCCGATCGCCGCGGGCGCGCTTGGCCTGGGTCTGCTGACCCGCAACAAGCGCACCGGTGTCAACTTCTTCACCTCGACGTTTGGCCGGACACTGCTCACGGCCACCGGCATCAGCCTCAATGTCCTTGGCAAGGAGAATCTGACGGCCAAGCGGCCCGCGGTCTTCATCTTCAATCACCGTAACCAGGCCGACCCGATGATCGCGGGAACCTTGGTCAGCGACAACTTCACGTCGGTCGGAAAGAAGGAGCTGGAGAACGATCCGATCGTCGGCACCATGGGCAAGATCATGGACGCGGCGTTCATCGACCGCGACGACCCGAAGAAGGCGGTCGAGGGGCTGAAGAAGGTCGAGGAGCTTGCGCGCAAAGGGCTTTCGATCCTGATCGCGCCTGAGGGCACCCGGCTGGACACCACCGAGGTCGGTCAGTTCAAGAAGGGACCGTTTCGGATCGCGATGTCGGCCGGCATACCCGTCGTGCCGATCGTGATCCGCAATGCCGAGGTGATCGCCGCTCGCGACTCGAGCACGTTCAACCCCGGCACCGTCGACGTCGTCGTCTACCCGCCGATCCCCGTCGACGACTGGACCCACGACAATCTTCCCGAGCGCATCGCCGAGGTGCGTCAGCTGTACCTGGACACGTTGAAGGACTGGCCGCACGACGAGGTACCGACTCATGCGCTGTACAAGCGCAAGAAGGCGCCTGCCAAGAAGGCGGCGGCGAAGAAGGCGCCTGCCAAGAAGACCCCGGCCAAGACAGCGACGAAGTCGGCAGCGAAAGCGACAGCCAAGGCCGCCGAGAAGAAGCCGGCGAAGAAAACACCAGCTAAGAAAACGACGAAAAGGGCTGCCGCAAAGGGCCGGCCGTGAAGATCTCCGCCGATGAGTTCGCGGCGTTCACCGCGACTGACGACGCGCTCGTGCTCGCCTCGGTGTCATCGCCTGCCGAAGAGGCGCTGCTGAACGACTGGCTGGCACGCCAACGCCGCGAGCACCCGGATTCCAACGTCGACGTGCTGCGGCTGCCGGCCGACGACGACCCGCCGCCGGGAACGCTGGCGTCGCTGGTCGAGGAGCTGGACACCGACGAGGATCGATCGGTCGTGCCGGTGCGCGTGTTCTGGGTGCCCGGTGGCCTGCCCACCCGATCCAAGGTCGTCGCGTTCCTTTCCGGTCGCGACACCTACCGACCGCCGGAGATGCTGCAGAAGCGGATTCTGCGGAAAGACCCGTCGCGCGCCAGGGTGGTGGCCGGTGAACCCGCGAAGGTCTCTGAGTTGCGTCAGCAATGGAATGAGACCACCGTCGCTGAAAACCCGAGGGAATTCGCGCGATTCGTCATCCGCCGGGCGATCCTGGCGATCGAGCGCGTCGAGCTGCGGCTGCTCGGCCCCGAGTACAAGTCCCCACGGCTGATCAAGCCCGAACTGCTGGCATCGGCACGGTTTCGCGAGGGTCTGGAAAAGATTCCCGGCGCGACAGTCGACAAAGCCGGTGAGATGCTCGACGAACTGTCCACTGGATGGAGTCGGTTCTCGGTAGACCTGATTCCGTCGCTGGGCCGCGCCATCTTCAGCCGCGGCTTCGACCCCAACGTCGACTACGACCGCGCCGAAGTCGAAGCAATGCGTCGCGGTTTGGAACACCATCCCGCAGTGCTCCTTTTCTCGCACCGGTCCTACCTCGACGGTGTGATCGTGCCGGTGGCGATGCAGGAGAACCGGCTGCCACCCGTCCACACCTTCGCCGGCATCAACCTGTCATTCGGATTCATGGGCCCGCTGATGCGTCACTCCGGGGTCATCTTCCTGCGGCGCAAACTCGACGATCCGCTGTACAAGTACGTGCTGCGGCAGTTCGTCGGCTACATCGTCGAGAAGCGGTTCAACCTCAGCTGGTCGATCGAGGGCACCCGGTCGCGCACCGGAAAGATGTTGCCGCCCAAGCTCGGTCTGCTCGCATATGTCGCCGATGCCTACCTCGACGGCCGCAGCGACGACATCCTCTTGCAACCGGTGTCGATCAGTTTCGATCAGCTGCACGAGACCGCTGAATACGCCGCGTATGCGCGTGGTGGCGAGAAGACACCCGAAAGCCTGTCCTGGATGTACAACTTCATCAAGGCTCAGGGCGAGCGCAACTACGGCAAGATCTATGTCCGCTTCCCCGAAGCTGTTTCGATGCGTGAGTACCTCGGCGAACCGCACGGCCCGATGACTACGGATGAAGCCGCCAAACGCCTTGCGCTGCAAAAGATGGCGTTCGAGGTGTCGTGGCGGATTCTGCGGGCGACACCCGTCAACGCGACGGCGCTGGTGTCGGCGCTGCTGCTGACCACCCGCGGGGTGGCACTCACGCTGGACCAGCTTCATCACACCTTGCAGGACTCGCTGGACTACCTGGAACGCAAGCAGACGCCAATGACCAACAGCGCGTTGCGGCTTCGCACGGCCGACGGGGTCCGCGCGGCCCTCGACGCCTTGTCCAACGGTCACCCCGTCACCTGCGTCGAGGGCGGCAGGGAGCCGGTGTGGCGGATCGCGCCCGAGAACGAGCATGAGGCGGCGTTCTACCGCAACACCCTCATCGACGCGTTCCTCGAAACATCGATCGTCGAGTTGGCGCTCGCGTTCGCGGCCCGCGCGGAATCCAATCGGCTGGAGGCGTTTTGGTCGCAGGCGATGCGGCTGCGCGATCTGCTGAAGTTCGACTTCTACTTCGCGGACTCCGCCGCATTCCGCGAACATGTGGCCGAGGAGATGTCGTGGCACGAGGACTGGGAGAAGCACGTCGCCGCCGGACAGATCGACAAACTGTTGCGCGCGAAAAAGCCGCTGATTGCCAGCGCGATGCTGCGGCCGTTCTTCGAGGCGTACGGAATCGTGGCCGACGTGTTGCTTGACGCGCCCGCCGAGATCGGCGAGAAGGAACTGACCAAGATGGCGCTGGGCGTCGGCAGGCAGTACGTCGCGCAGAATCGGGTGCGCAGCAACGAAGCCGTGTCGGCGCTGTTGTTCGCGACCGCGCGGCAGGTGATCGCCGACCAGCGCCTGCTCGCACCCGCCGCCGACCTCAGCGAGCGCCGGACCGCGTTCCGCGACGAACTCCGGGGCATCCTGGGTGACATGGACAGGGTCGAGCAGGTCGCTCGCGAGCAGTTCTACGCTCGCGAGATGAAGCGGCGGGCACTGCGCAGCGAGGGCGCGTAGCCCGACGCCATACGCTGGTCGTATGACCACCGCGGCACCCCCGACTGTGCGCAACGGTGCTGTGTGGCCGGTGCTGCTTGGTGTCGCAATGCTGGCAGGCGTCGTGGCCGCAGGCATCGGCGCGCTGTCGTTGGCCGACGCGCTGACCGCCACCGGGCTGCCTAACCCGGGGCCTGCGACCACATACGGCTTGCCGTTCCTACGGGCCGCGGGGGAGATCGCCGCCGTGGTGGCGGCGGGATCGTTCCTGTTCGCGGCGTTTCTGGTGCCGCCGCAGGCCAATGGCGTGCTCGACGCGGCCGGTTACCGCGCGCTGCGGCTCGGGACGGCCGCGTCGGCGGTGTGGACGGTGTGTGCCGCGCTGCTGGTGCCGCTGACGGTGTCGGACGTCTCGGGCCATCCGCTGCGCGAGAACCTCAACCCGATCGAGATCTGGTCGGCGGCGAGCGTCGTCGACACCGCGACGGCCTGGCGCTGGACTGCGTTCATCGCCGCGGCGGTCACGCTGGCCAGCCTGCCGGTGCTGCGGTGGGGCTGGACGCCGGTGCTGCTGGCCGGTGCGTTGGCCAGCCTCGTGCCGCTGGGGCTGACGGGTCACTCCTCGGCCGGGGGTGCGCACGATCTGGCGACCAACAGCCTGCTGATCCACCTGATTGCGGGCGCTCTGTGGGCGGGCGGACTATTGGCGCTGCTGGCCCACGTGTTGCGCTCGGGCCAATATGCGGGCCTCGCGGCCCGACGGTTCTCCGCGCTGGCGCTGTGGTGTTTTGTGGCGATGGCGGCCAGCGGCATCGTCAACGCGCTGGTGCGGATCCAGTTGTCAGATCTGTTCCGCAGCGACTACGGCTGGTTGGTGATCGGCAAGGTCACCGCGCTCGGCGTACTCGGCCTCATCGGATGGCGTCAGCGACGCAGCGGGCTCGTCGCGCTGCAGGCCGATCCGGAGGCGCGCGGGCCGCTGTTGCGGCTGACGCTGGTTGAGGCTGCCGTCTTCGCAGCGACGTTCGGCATCGCGGTCGGGTTGGGTCGCACACCGCCGCCGCCGCTGCTGACGGAGCCGAGTCCCGTCGAAGTGGCGATCGGCTACGGCTTCGACGGACCGCCGACAGTCGCGCGCGTGCTGTTCGACTGGCGGTTCGACCTGATCTTCGGCACGGCGGCGATCGTCATGGCGGGACTGTACGTGTTCGGGGTGCGCCGCTTGCGCCGTCGCGGTGACGCGTGGCCGGTGGGCCGCACAGCGGCGTGGCTATGTGGTTGTGCGGCATTGTTGTTCACGACGTCGTCGGGTCTGGGCCGCTATATGCCTGCGATGTTCTCGATGCACATGGTGGCGCACATGTTGCTGTCCATGTTGGTGCCGATCCTGTTGGTGTTGGGTGCGCCTGTGACGCTGGCGCTGCGGGCCTTGCCGACTGCGGGGCGCGCCGAGCCGCCAGGGCCGCGGGAATGGCTGCTGGCGGCGCTGCATTCGCGGGTGTCGCGGTTCCTCACCCATCCGATCGTGGCCACCGTGGTGTTTGTCGCGGGCTTCTACGGCCTGTATTTCGGCGGGCTTTTCGATGCCGCGGTGAGCAACCACGCCGCGCACCTGCTGATGAACGTGCACTTCCTGCTCAGCGGCTATCTCTTCTACTGGGTGGTGATCGGCGTCGACCCGACACCTCGGCCGATACCGCAACTGGGCAAGGTCGCGATGGTGTTCGCGTCGCTGCCGCTGCACGCGTTCTTCGGTGTGGTTCTGATGGGCATGCAGACGGTGTTGGGGGTGACGTTCTACCGCTCGCTGGGGCTCAGCTGGCACACCGACTTACTCGGCGACCAGCGGCTGGGCGGTGGAATCGCTTGGGCAGCAGGCGAAGTCCCGCTTGTGGTGGTGATGATCGCGCTGCTGATCCAGTGGCGGCGCAGCGATCAGCGGGATGCGAAACGACTCGACAGGGCCGCCGACCGCGACGACGACGCGGATCTGAACGCGTACAACGCGATGCTGGCCGAGTTGGCCAAGCGGGACGCACATCCGTCGTGACCGCCGACGACGGATTCTTCGGCGAGGAGGTCGCCGCGACGTACGACGCCGCGACGTCTGGCATGCATGACCAGAGCGTGATCGATTGCGTTGCTGACGTTCTCGCCGACCTCGCCGGTGACGGCCGAGCGCTGGAGTTCGGTATCGGTACCGGACGCATCGCCATTCCGCTGGCTCAGCGAGGCGTCGAGGTGCACGGCATCGACATGTCGAAAGCAATGGTCGCTCGACTGCGTGAGAAAGCGGGCGGAGCGGAGATCGGCGTGACAATCGGCGACTTCGCCGATACGCGCGTGCCCGGCGCGTTCACGCTCACCTATCTGGTGTTCAACACGATCGCCAACCTGACGACTCAAGACGCACAGGTCGCGTGTTTCATCAACGCCGCCGAACACCTGCAGCCCGGCGGGAGTTTCGTCATCGAGGTCGGCGTCCCTGCGCTGCGGCTACTGCCGCCAGGTCAACGCGCCGTACCGTTCGACGTCGGCGAGGAATGTTGGGCTTATGACCTATACGACTGCGCCACACAGGAGATGAGCTCCAACTACGTCGACGACATCGACGGCAGGGCGCGGCTGCGGTCGATCTCATTTCGCTACGTGTGGCCCGCCGAACTGGACCTGATGGCGCGCATCGCCGGGTTGTCGCTCGTCGATCGCTGGGAGGACTGGGACCACAGACCGTTCACACACGAGAGCACGCGGCATGTCTCCGTGTGGCGGAAGGGCTAGACCGCGCCCGCCGCGATCGCCGCCGGCCAGCTGCCGTAGTCACTGATGTCCGGGCCGGTCGCCGCGGCGCCGTCGCAGCCGAATGCGGTTCGCCATGTGCCGTCGTCGAATTCGACCTTCCCCAGCTGCATGGGCGCAGGCAACGCCGCCAGGAACCGGCCCAATGCCGCGGGCGACAACAGCCAGCGATGCCCGAGCAGCGCAGCGCCTGATGCGCCGTCGGGCACCCGCGTCACCGCCGGCTTGGCAGGCACAGTCGGCAGCACCGACATCCGATATCGCGGGGCCGTCGTCAGCTCGCCGGCCCACCGCGCACCGAGATCAGTGAGCTGGTGCACCAGCGCTCCGCCCCGAAGGTGCGCGCCGAACACCACCAACTCGACAGAGGCCGCAACGCTCAGCGGCCAAACATCCACTGGTGCTTGGTCTTCCGACGCCAGCGCAGCGATATCCAGTGCCACCGCGTCCTCGAAAGCACGCGCCAGCACCGTCACACCGAACTGCGCCTGCCCCGCTGTGCCTGCCGGCACTGCCACTGCACACATGTCGAACAGATTGCAGAAGTTCGTATAAGTGCCCATCGAGGAGTTGACGCCGACAGGGTCAGCGGCCACCTCGTCGATGCGTGGATGCATCGGCGCAGTGGGCACCATCAGCGCGTCGACACCCTCCAGTGCGGCCATCGCCACCGTGCGCAATCGGTCGACCTCGCGACGGTCGCGCACCAGTCGATGGGCCGGGATGTCGCGCGCTGACGTGATGATGCGCCGCACCGTCGGATCCAAGGCGGCCTCGGGATGCGTATCGATGAATTCGCCTACGGCGGCGTATCTTTCGCTGACCAACGCGCCGTCGTACAGCAGCTTGGCCGCCGCCAGGAACGGGGCGATGTCCACCGTGACGATGCGCGCGCCTGCGTCCGACAGCTTGCCGACAGCCGCATCGAATGCGGCACGCCACTCGGCGTCCAACTCGGGCAAGTCACTGGGGACCGCGACGACAGGATTCGGCGGCGCCGCCAAGCGCACGTCGGCGGGCCACGGCCGGTCGACAGCGGCTGCCATCACGCTCATCGCGCGGTTCGCCAGAGCAAGATCTGCCGCGAAAATCGTTACGCAATCATAGGATCCGCACGCCGGCACGACACCGTCGGTCGAGACCACGCCCAGCGTGGGTTTGATGCCGACGATGCCCTGCAGCCCGGCAGGCACGCGGCCAGAGCCCGCGGTGTCGGTGCCGATCGCGATGTCGGCCTCGCCGGTAGCGACGGCGATGGCCGATCCCGAACTCGACCCGCCACTGATGTAGTCGGGCCTCCGGCTGTCGGGCACCGCGCCATACGGCGAACGGGTGCCGACCAGACCGGTGGCGAACTGGTCGAGATTCGTCTTACCGACGACCACCGCACCCGCGGCTCGCAGCGCCGCGACGGCAGCCGCATCGCATTCGGGTTGATACGCGAACTCCGGGCACGCCGCGGTTGTGGGTAGCCCGGCGACGTCGACGTTGTCCTTGACTGCGAGCCGTACTCCAGCCAGCGGGCCCTGGCTTCGTACGAGCTCGGCCGCGACCTCCGTATCGGGTCTACGCGTGATCCACACCGTCATGCCGATCAACCTAGGGCCGATTCATCCACAGCGCGCAACTCATCCACAGGGCCACCGACCCAGGGACTCGGTCGGACCCCCGGCTGTCGGACTCGCGGCGGGAAATGAATGTGCGACGCGCGTCGCAGCCAGATGAATGAGAGGAAGAGCAATGTTCGAGACACCCATCACCGTCGTCGGCAACATCGTGAACGACCCACAGGGTCGCAGGGTGGGCGACCAGGAGGTCATCAAGTTCCGGGTGGCCAGCAACTCACGCCGCCGCACCGCCGACGGCAAGTGGGAGCCGGGTAATTCGCTGTTCGTCACGGTCAACTGCTGGGGCAAATTGGTTACCGGCGTCGGTGCGGCGCTGCGCAAGGGCGACCCGGTGATCGTGGTCGGGCACGTCTACACCAGCGAGTACGAGGACCGCGACGGCAACCGCCGGTCGAACCTGGAGATGCGGGCCGCGTCGGTCGGGCCGGATCTGTCGCGGTCGATCGTGCGCATCATCGAAAAGACCGCCTCCGCCAGGGACGCGGTACCGGCTGCAGACGAACCGCTGGTCGAGGCCGAATCCGACGAAGCGACCGACGCCAACGAGGCAGACGAGAGCAAGGCGCTGCCTCTGTCGGCCTAGCAGGTTCGGCCACGCCTAGGATGGGCCCGGGTAATCGCGAATTACGAAAGGCAACACAACGGCAATGGCCGAATTCATCTATTCGATGCGGAAGGTCCGCAAGGCGCACGGCGACAAGGTGATCCTTGACGACGTCAGTCTGAACTTCCTTCCAGGGGCGAAGATCGGTGTCGTCGGCCCGAACGGGGCCGGCAAGTCGAGCGTCTTGCGGATCATGGCCGGGCTGGACACTCCCAACAACGGCGACGCGCTGCTGGCGCCGGGCGCAACAGTCGGCATCCTGCAGCAGGAGCCGCCGCTCAACGAGGAGAAGACGGTGCGCGGCAACGTCGAGGAGGGCCTCGGCGACATCAAGGTCAAGCTCGACCGGTTCAACGAGGTGGCCGAGCTGATGGCCACCGACTACTCCGACGAGCTGATGGAGGAGATGGGTCGGCTGCAGGAGGACCTGGATCACGCTGACGCGTGGGACCTCGACTCCCAGCTTGAGCAGGCGATGGATGCCCTGCGCTGCCCGCCGCCCGACGAGCCCGTCACGAATCTGTCCGGTGGCGAACGCCGCCGCGTCGCGCTCTGCAAGCTGCTGCTGTCCAAGCCCGACCTGCTGCTGCTCGACGAGCCAACCAACCACCTGGACGCCGAGAGTGTGCAGTGGCTCGAGCAGCACCTGGCCGAGTACAAGGGCGCGATCCTGGCCGTCACACACGACCGGTACTTCCTGGACAACGTCGCCGAATGGATTCTCGAACTCGACCGGGGACGCGCCTACCCGTACGAGGGCAACTACTCGACGTATCTGGAGAAGAAGGCCGAGCGCATCGCGGTGCAGGGGCGCAAGGACGCCAAACTGCAGAAGCGGCTGAAGGACGAACTGGCGTGGGTCCGCTCCGGCGTCAAGGCACGGCAGGCCAAGAGCAGGGCGCGCCTGTCGAGGTATGAGGAGATGGCCGCAGAGGCCGAGAAGACCCGGAAGTTGGACTTCGAGGAGATCCAGATTCCGACCGGTCCGCGGCTGGGCAATGTCGTGGTCGAGGTCAAGCATCTCGATAAGGGCTTCGAGGGCAGGCAGCTGATCAAGGACCTGTCCTTCACGCTGCCGCGCAACGGCATCGTCGGCGTCATCGGCCCGAACGGCGTCGGTAAGACGACGCTGTTCAAGACCATCGTCGGCCTCGAGCAGCCAGACAGCGGCACCGTACGAATCGGCGACACTGTCAAGCTGTCCTACGTCGACCAGAGCAGGGCCGGCATCGACCCGAAGAAGACCGTCTGGGAGGTCGTCTCCGACAAGCTCGACTACATCGAGGTCGGCCAGAACGAGATCCCGTCGCGCGCCTACGTGTCGGCCTTCGGCTTCAAGGGACCCGACCAGCAGAAGCCGGCCGGCGTGCTGTCCGGTGGCGAACGCAACCGGCTGAACCTGGCGCTCACCCTCAAAGAGGGCGGCAACCTGATCCTGCTCGACGAGCCAACCAACGACCTCGACGTCGAGACGCTGAGTTCGTTGGAGAATGCGCTGGAGAACTTCCCCGGCTGCGCGGTCGTGATTTCTCACGACCGGTGGTTCCTCGACCGCACCTGCACGCACATCCTGGCGTGGGAGGGCGACGACGACAACGAGGCCAAGTGGTTCTGGTTCGAGGGCAACTTCGCCGCGTACGAGGAAAACAAAGTGGAACGACTTGGTATCGATGCAGCCCGTCCGCACAGGGTGACCCACCGCCGGCTTACGCGCGACTAGTGTCGTTTTGCGTACCACGGAGCCGCTTGGTTCATCGGGCCGGCGGCGACAGCCATCGTTGGATGGTATGCGGGCGTAGGTAGGAGCGACGATGACGGTCAATCCGGGGACTGGCACAGGCGTCGGCAGATCGACCGCGCCGCCGCTGAGCCAGGACAACATCACCCGGCTCGCACGCGCCTACATGGCTACCTACCGCGGGCCGCACGGTGACGCACCGGGTGCCGATTCCGCGGTCACCGCGCCGGTGGACCGCAGCGCGGTGAAGATGCTGCTTTCACCGCCTCTGATCGAGGCCCACTACCGACTCGGTTCGCACCGCGCTTTCGGCGACACCCGGGTCGCCGTCTACACCGAGGACGACCCGGGCGGGTTCGGCCCCGCGCTGCAGATCGTCACGGACAACGCGTCGATGCTGATGGACTCCGTCACCGTGCTGCTGCATCGGCTCGGGGTGGCCTACAAGGCCATCATGAATCCGGTGTTGCGTGCGCGTCGCGGGCCCAACGGCGATCTGCTGGCCCTCGAGCCGGCGTCGGGTGCACCGTTCGGCGACGGAATCGACGAGACGTGGATCCACGTCCAGCTGGCCGAATCATGTGACCCCAAGGCGGTCGCTGAGGTCAAGCGGCTGCTGCCGAGCGTGCTGGCAGACGCTCGTCAGGTGGCGTTGGACTCGACGTCGATGGCGGCGATGCTGGTCAGCCTGGCAGCCGAACTGGACTCCGATTACCAGAGCCGATTCCCGGGCTCCGACCGCAAGGACGTCGCGGCGCTGCTGCGGTGGCTGGCCGACGGTCATTTCGTGCTGCTTGGCTACCAACGCTGCCAAGTCAGCAATGGTCAGGCCGCGGTCGACCCGTCCAGTCGTCTCGGTGTGCTTCGGTTGCGCACCGACGTGCTTCCGCAACTCAGTTCGAGTGACGATCTGCTGGTGCTGGCGCAGGCCACGATGCAGAGCTTCCTGCGCTACGGTGCCTACCCCTACATCGTCGTGGTCCGCGAGAACGCAGCCGCAGGCGCAATCGAGCACCGGTTCGTCGGCTTGTTCACCGTCGCCGCGATGAACGCCAATGTGCTTGAAATACCGCTGATTTCACGGCGCGTCAACGATGCGCTGGCGATGGCGCACCGCGACCCCAGCCATCCCGGCCAGTTGCTGCTTGACATCATCCAGACCATCCCGCGTTCGGAACTCTTTGCGCTGTCCGCCAGGGAACTGCTCGACATGGCGATGGCGGTGGTCGATCTCGGGTCGCGGCGCCGCACGCTGCTGTTCCTGCGCGCGGATCAACTCGCGCATTTCGTGTCGTGCCTGGTGTATCTGCCACGCGACCGATACACCACCGCCGTTCGGCTGGCGATGCAGGACATCCTGGTCCGCGAGCTGGGCGGCGTCAGCATCGACTACGGGGCCCGTGTCAGTGAATCCCCTTGGGCCGTCGTGCATTTCACCGTTCGGCTGCCCGAAGGCCGTCGCCCGCAGGACATCGACGTCTCGCTCGACAACGAATCGCGAATCCAGGACCTGCTCACCGAGGCCGCCAGGACCTGGGGAGACCGGTTGATGGGCGCGGTGAAGAGCGGCTCGATCACCCAGGCGATGGCCGAGCACTACTCGGCCGCCTTCCCCGAGGTCTACAAGCAGGCCATCGCGCCGTTGGACGCGATCAAGGACATCGCGATCATCGAACGGCTGCAGGACAATTCGGTCAGGCTCGTGCTCGGCGACCGCGGTCAGGACGGGGTAGCGCAGCTCACCTGGTACCTCGGCGGCCGGTCGGCGTCACTGAGCCAACTGCTGCCGATGCTGCAGTCGATGGGCGTCGTCGTGCTCGAGGAGCGCCCGTTCACGGTGACGCGGCCCGACGGATTGCCCGTATGGATCTACCAGTTCAAGATTTCACCGCACCCCGACATCCCGACGCCGCCGGAGGGTCCGGAGCGGGCTGCGATGGCCGACCGGTTCGCCGATGCGGTCAGCGCTATCTGGCACGGCCGCGCCGAGATCGACCGCTTCAACGAGCTGGTGCTGCGCGCGGGGTTGACCTGGCAGCAGGTCGTGGTGCTGCGCACCTACGCGAAATACCTGCGGCAGGCGGGTTTTCCGTACAGCCAGTCCCACATCGAAGGTGTGATCAACGGCAACGCGGGCACCGCGCAGTCCCTGGTCCAGCTGTTCGAGGCGCTGTTCGACCCGAAGCCGTCGGACGAGACACGGCGCCGCGACGCGCAGACGGCCGCGGCCGCTGTGGCGGCCGACATCGATGCACTGGTCAGCCTCGACACCGACCGCGTGCTGCGCGCATTCGCATCGATGATTCAGGCCACCCTGCGCACGAATTACTTTGTCAGCAGGCCGGATTCGGCCAGGCAGCAGAACGTGCTCTCGGTCAAGCTGAACCCCGGCCTCATCGACGAATTGCCGCTGCCACGGCCGCGGTTCGAGATCTTCGTGTACTCACCGCGGGTGGAGGGCGTCCACCTGCGATTCGGCTTTGTGGCCCGCGGCGGCCTGCGGTGGTCGGACCGCAAAGAGGACTTCCGGACCGAGATCCTCGGCCTCGTCAAGGCGCAGGCGGTGAAGAACGCCGTCATCGTGCCGGTCGGAGCCAAGGGCGGCTTCGTCGTCAAGAACCCGCCTCCTGCAGACGATCGGGACGCGTTCCGCAATGAGGGCGTGGCTTGCTACAAGCTGTTCATCGCCGGGCTGCTCGATCTGACCGACAACGTCGACAAAGCCACCGGCGATGTCGTCATCCCCGCTGATGTGGTGCGCCGCGACGGCGACGACGCCTACCTCGTGGTGGCCGCCGACAAGGGCACGGCCACGTTCTCCGACATCGCCAACGAGGTCGCCGCCTCGTACGGCTTCTGGCTCGGCGACGCGTTCGCCTCCGGCGGTTCGGTCGGCTACGACCACAAGGCGATGGGCATCACCGCCAAGGGCGCGTGGGAGGCGGTCAAGCGGCACTTCCGGGAGATGGGCGTCGACACCCAAACCGAGGACTTCACCGTTGTCGGCATCGGGGACATGAGCGGCGATGTGTTCGGCAACGGCATGCTGCTGTCCAAGCACATCCGGCTGCTGGCCGCGTTCGATCACCGGCACATCTTTCTCGACCCCAATCCCGACAGTGCGTCGTCGTGGGATGAGCGCAAGCGACTCTTCGACCTGCCCAGGTCGTCGTGGCAGGACTACAACCCGTCGCTGATCAGCGAGGGCGGCGGGGTCTATAGCCGCGAGCAGAAGTCCATCCCGATCAGCCCGCAGGTCCGGGCCGCGCTGGGTATCGGTGACGGCATCGAGGAACTGACACCGCCCGCGCTGATGAAGACGATCCTGAAGGCGCCGGCCGACCTGCTGTTCAACGGCGGCATCGGTACCTACATCAAGGCCGAGACGGAGTCCGACGCCGACGTCGGTGACCGCGCCAACGATCCGGTGCGGGTCAACGGAAGCCAGGTGCGCGCCAAGGTGATTGGCGAGGGCGGCAACTTGGGTGTGACCTCGCGCGGCCGCATCGAGTTCTGCCTGGCCGGCGGCCGCTGCAACACGGATGCCTTGGACAACTCGGCCGGCGTCGACTGCTCCGACCATGAGGTCAACATCAAGATCCTCGTCGACTCGCTGGTGACTGCGGGCGAGGTGCGCGCCGAGGACCGCACCCAGTTGCTGGTGTCGATGACCGACGAAGTGGGCCGGCTTGTGTTGGCCGACAACGAAGACCAAAACGATCTGATGGGCACCAGCCGCGCCAACGCTGCGAGCCTGCTGCCCGTGCACGCGCGGATGATCAAGGACTTCGTCGCCGAACACGGGCTCAACCGCGAGCTGGAGGCGCTGCCGTCGGAGAAGGAGATCGCCCGCCGCACCGAAGCCGGAATCGGCCTGACCTCACCGGAACTCGCGACGCTGATGGCTCACGTCAAGCTGGCGCTGAAGGACGAACTCCTGAAGAGCGAGCTGCCGGATCAGGAGGTGTTCGCGTCCCGGCTGCCGATGTACTTCCCGACCAACCTGCGCGACAAGTTCGCCAGTGAAATCAGGCAACATCAGCTGCGCCGGGAGATCGTCACCACGATGCTGGTCAACGATCTCGTCGACACCAGCGGAATCAGCTACGCCTACCGGGTTTCCGAGGACGTCGGCGTCGGACCGGTCGACGCGGTGCGGTGCTATGTCGCCACGAATGCGATCTTCCGCGTCGGCGAGGTGTGGCGCCAGATCCGCGCCACACCTCGCCGACGCGG
>Ga0207641_10001992_pt1 | contig 19497 bp, 20 predicted proteins | sample KBSSwiS62_FD_184306 | JGI IMG/M metagenome (GOLD analysis project Ga0207641, IMG submission 184306) | Switchgrass rhizosphere microbial communities from Kellogg Biological Station, Michigan, USA - KBS Switchgrass S6-2 (SPAdes) (version 2) | ecosystem: Host-associated > Plants > Roots >... | reverse complement strand
AAGGAAAATTTGATCTGGTGCTCTGGGAGGTCGGCCTGCCAACCCTCAACGGACTTGACCTGCTGACCCGCATCAAAAAGGACGGTGCCTTACAGCACATCCCCGTGGTCCTGCTTTCCGAGCAAGCGGAGACAGAGAACGTCATCCGCTGCATTGAGGCGGGTGCGGAGGATTACCTTTCGAAGCCCTTCAATCCCGCCCTGCTCAAGGCGCGTATCCGGGGCTGCATGGAACGCAAGGCATTGCGCGACCAGGAGCAGCGATTGCTGGCCACGATCAAGACCCAACAGGAGCGACTCACATCCGAACTCAACGAGGCCTCGGCCTACCTGCGCTCGCTTCTTCCGGCACCGGTGACGGAACCTTACCCCATTGACTGGCGCTTTATTCCGTCGAGCGAACTCGGCGGCGACTCATTTGGCTACCGCTGGATCGACGATGATCACTTCGCGCTCTATCTGCTTGATGTTTGCGGCCACGGTGTTGGTGCGGCTCTCCTCTCGGTCGCAGCCCTCAACGTGCTGCGTTCCGGCGCGATGCAGGACACCGACTTTTGCAATCCGGAATCGGTCTTGAAGGCGATGAACCGCTCATTCCAGATGGAGGAGCAAAACAACCGCTATTTCACACTCTGGTACGGCGTTTATCAGCGTTCGACCCGCACCATGACGTATGGCAGCGGGGGGCATCCTCCTGCGTTACTGGTCATTCCCGGCGAGCCGATCCCAAAAAAACTGACGGCCAGGGGGATGATGGTGGGTGGTATGCCGGGTAGCCGCTACGTCGCGCAATCGAGCGAGATTCCGCCGGGCTCCCGTCTTTTTCTCTTCTGCGACGGCGCTTACGAATTAACCTGCGCCGATGGCCGGGCCTACACCTTGGACGAGTTTGCCGGGCTTCTGGCCAAGTTGCCGCCAAATATCCCTGTTGATTTGGACGCCTTGGTGGCACAGATTCGGACGCTGAACGACTCGAAGCCCCTGGACGACGATTTATCGCTTATCACCATCCAATTTTAGTTCATACTCCCCTCCACCCATGAGCACTCGATTGACGCGCAAGATCACCAACGAACTCCACAGCCTGGAGAGCTTGATGAACGCCACCACCAATTTTCTGGAAGATCATGACGTCGACGGCCAGACCGTCTATCGCGTCAACCTGGCCCTGGAAGAGATGATCACCAACATCATCAAATACGGTTACGACGATTACGAGAGCCACGACATCGATGTCAGCCTCGAAATCCTGGCCGATGAAGTCATCGCGGTGATTGAAGACGACGGGCACGAGTTCGACCCGCTGACCCAGGAAAAGAGCGCCGACGCCGGCACGCTGGAAGAACAGGAGCCCGGCGGCCTGGGTATCCACCTCATCAAGCAACTCGTCGGCAATATGTCCTACAAGCGTGAGGGGACGAAGAATGTGCTCGAAATCCGCGCCCAGCGGAAGCGCGCCTGAGATTGGCCTCGTCTACTCCGACGCAAGGATCTGGGCGGCTATCTTGCGCATCTCGCGGCTGACTTCCAGGTCCGGGAACTCCAGTGAGATCAAGCCACTGCTGGCCAATTGGACCACTTCCGTCGTCAACGGCAATACAGCGGCGACGGGCACATCGTAAATTTTTTCCGCCTTCTCGCGTAGCGCGGCGAAGTTCATGCTTGGGAGTGCCTTGTTGATCACCAGTAGCATCTGCGGCACATCGAGCTTCTTGGCCAATTCGACGGTCACGGCCGTGCCCTGGAAGTCCTGCTGGTCGGGCCGGAGAATGAGCACGAGCGTGTCGGAGATCGCGATGGACAGCAGGGTCTCCTCGTTGACGCCGGGGTGGGTGTCAATGAAGAGGTAATCGAGTTCCAGTTTTTCAATCAGTGCCTGGAAACCGTCGTTGAGGATGCGAACATCGTAGCCTTCCTTGAGGATGCGCCCGATGTCCCCGATCTTCATACTCGAGGGAACCAGATAAATCGGCCCGCCCGGGCCTTTCAGTGCCGCGCTGACATCGTAGGCCGCTTTCTCAATCGGGCATTCACCCCAGATGAAGTGGTTCAGCGCAAACTCGACCCGTTCCTCCTGGAGCCCGAACGGCATATGGATGCCCGGTGACTGCACATCGGTGTCGACCACGGCGACCCGCTTGCCAGCCAGCGCCACCTGTGACGATAGGTTTGCCGTCAGGTTCGATTTGCCCGTGCCGCCGCGAAAGGAATGGATGGAAACGATTTTTGCCACGATGCCCGTTAAGAATTCTGTCCCTTGACCTTGGCCCGCATTTCGCGCGCCCGGGTTTGCAGACTTTTGAAATAATCCGAATCAGTGATCTCCGCTACTTGCCGTTCCTTTTTCGCTTCGTCAATTTGAATCTTCAGTTCGGCGATCTGGTCGGTGAGTTTTTTTGTCTTCAGGTAGGAAGCCAGGGCCGCCGCGGCCAACAGGCCGAGGAGTTCCATCATCTGGCAAAGATGCTCGTCAAATGGAACGACCTGCTTGGTCTCCGGTGACTTTGGATTGAGCAACTGAAGGACACCGATGACCGTCCCGTCCGCATTTTTCAACGGGACACACAGGACCGAGATGGTCCGGTAGTTCATCTTTTGATCGAACGCCTTCGTGCCGGAAAAATCGTAGCCGTCCGCCGAGTAGACATCCGTAATCAGGATCGACTTGGCATCCAGTGCGCAGGAAGTGGCGATATTCTTGAGGTTGGGCGATCCGGTGACGGCATCATAGAGATTCAGCGGCGGCAGGGAGACCTCCTGGCCGGAGGTCCCGCCCATCGCGATCTTGAGCGAATCGTTGAGGACCATGACAAAGCGCAGGGTCTTTTCCGGGGTCACCAGATAAAGCGTGCCACCATCTGCAAGCGACAGGACCTTCGCTTCCATGAGGATTTTTTCGAGGAGCGTATTGAGGTCATTCTCAACCGCGAGGGCGAGGCCGATCGGGATGACGAAATTGGCGAGTTTGTCGGCCCGTTCCTTTTCGCGTTCCACCTGCCTTAACAATTGCAGGCTCCGGCTCCGGGTCTTTTGTCCGAGGTGAATCCCGAAGGCACCGAGGATCGTCACACAGATGCTGTAAACCCAGGTCAGGCTTGAAAGCAATAACGAGAAAGGCAGGTGCATTATGGTTCAGAAAGCGCATCAGCAGCGTGCGCCGCGTTTTTTTTGATGGCAAGACTGGCGTATGGGGTCAAGATGGCGACTGTGACTTCGGGGGCCCGATTTTTTGCATGCGTCCGGGCGGGCGTGGTTTCATTCCTGGGATGGGTCTCCTTATCCGCGCAGGGCGCTCCGGCTGATACATCCAATTCGGTTGGCACCTCAAGCCACCCCCCCGCGAAGCAGTCATTATCCGATAGCACAACGACTTGGCTGAACGGTGAATACTTTACCGGAGAATGGAGCGGAGTGCGCAAGCAGTTGGCTAGCGAAGGTGTCACTCCTTATTTCACTTACGATGCAATCATGGCCGGGAATGTGGCGGGAGGACTCAAACAGGGTTCCGCCTACGGCCAAAACCTGGGCTTTGGCCTGACTTTCGACATGCAGAAGCTCGTCGGGTGGAAAGGGGCCACGATCAACATCAACGGCGTCGATCGGGCGGGGGCCACCGTCCGACAGGATGTAGGAAATCTTTATGACCCGATGCAGCTGGTGGGCGGATCGACCGCTTATCTTTACGATGTAACGCTGGAACAGAAATTCCTGGACGACATTGGCTCCTTCAAGTTCGGACGCTTGAGTGCGGGCGATGATTTCGCGTCCTCGCCGCTCTACGGCTACTATCTCAACAACGGTATCGATGGACAGATCAAGGCGGTCGTCCTCGACACCCGCTTCTCCACCTACCCTTATCCTGTCTGGGGATCGCGCCTGAGGTTCGACCCGAGCCCCGAGTGGAACGTGATGACCGGTGTCTACCAGGTCTCCAACACGATGTTCGACCCTAACTACAACGGCCTGAATATGTCGTTCCACGGCGGTGTCTCCGTGGTGCAAGAGGTCGCCTGGACGCCGGAATTCGACAAGCGGTCCGAGGACTGCGAGGCGAAAAGCACATGCTACCAGAACCCCAGGGAGCCTGCCGGAGGCAAGAAAGTGTTCGGCATGCCCGGGCATTACGCGCTCTCTGGTTATTGGTCCGACTCCAGCTATTCGCAGTTTGGCACTTCGATGAAGACCAACACTTCGTACGGATTCTTTGCGCAGGCGGACCAGATGGTCTATCGCGAGGCGCCGGGCAGCGACCAAGGTCTCTACCTCTGGACCACGCTCACCTACGCCCCGCAGCAGAATATCGCCATCATACCCGTGCAGGTCAGCGGTGGCTTGAATTACAAGGGACTTATCCCGGGGCGTCCGGATGACCGGACCATCTTCGGGTTCATCTACGGCCACTTCAGCTACAACTACGCCAAGTCCATTGCCGCGACGGGTGGGGGTTATCCGACCGAGGAGACCGTCTACGAATTTGGCTATCGCGTGCAGGCCACCCAATGGGCCTACATCCAGCCCGATCTTCAGTACATCACCAATCCCTACGGGACCGGCAATATTCCGAATGCGGTCGTGATCGGTGCGCAGTTTGGTCTGGTGTTTTAATCGCGCGGATTGTTCCGCGTAGCCACGCTCGTGAGGGCGTGGATTTCCAAGATCAAGGCTCCTGACGCAAGTTTATTGCAAAAACTACTTGCAAGCTACTTGTGTCTTGGATAGAACAGCACTCTTCGCTCCATGAAAGCATTCCTGCCTCTCATCTCCCTGGCTGCTCTTTGGTTCTCGGGATTCACGGCGTCTGCCGATGGTCTTCGGATCGTCGCGGCGGAAAATTTCTACGGTGGTGTCGCCCAACAAATCGCCGGGAACAATGCAACCGTTACCAGCATCCTGACGAATCCGAACCAGGATCCCCACGAATTCACGACCAACGCAGCCACGGCCAAGGCAGTGGCCGACGCCGACATCATCATCTACAACGGTCTCAGCTATGACCCCTGGATGGACAAGCTGCTCGACATCGGAGGCAAGCCGGGCCGGATCGTCATCAAGGTCGCCGACTTGATCGGCGCGAAGGAAGGCGATAATCCCCATATCTGGTACGATCCCCGTACCATGCCCGCCCTGGCCGTGCACTTGACCGGAGTACTCTTCCCCAGGTCAGCCAATCCCCGGGCCGACACCTATCAAAAGCAATTGACTGAATTCAGCGCTTCCATGAAGCCCCTGCTCGATAAGATCGCTGCCATCAAGGCGGGTGCGGCAGGGACCGAGGTGACGGCAACGGAACCGGTATTTGGCTACATGGCGGATGCGCTCGGCTTCAAGATGCTCAACGGCGATTTCCAGATGAAGGTCATGAACGATGCCGAACCGACCGCTGCCGAGACCGCGGCGTTTGAAAAAAGCCTCACCTCAAAAACGGCCAGGATTCTTTTCTACAATAGCCAGGTCACCGACCCGACCACGGAGCGCATCCAGAAAATCGCCCAAAAATCGGGAATTCCCATTCTGGGTGTGACCGAAACCCAGCCGGCGGAACAAAAGACTTATGTCGCTTGGATGCTTCACGAGTTGGACGGTGTCCAGGCAGCCTTGGCCGCAAAAAGCCTCTAGTGCCATCGATGACTCCCGCACTCCAAATCTCCGATCTGAGCGTCTCTCTCGGGGGCAATGCGATTTTGTCCAGGATCAACGCCGAAATCGGCGCCGGTGAATTCATCGGCATTTTCGGTCCAAACGGCGCGGGCAAGACCACGCTGGTGCGTTGCATCATCGGAACGTTGGCGCCTTCCCGGGGATCGATCCAAGTCCTCGGCTTGCCGCCACGCCAGGCGGCCCGACAAATCGGTTACATGCCGCAGGGACATGGTGGATTCGATATCACGGCCCTGAGTGCCCGCGCTTTGGTCGAAGCGGCCTGCGATGGAGATGCATGGGGTGTTCCCTGGACTTCGAAAGCGGCACGTCAGGAAGTCGACCGCGTCCTGGAAGTGACCGAGGCCGCACGCTACGCTCATCGGCCTTTCTCGGTTCTTTCCGGCGGTGAACGTCAGCGCGTGATGTTGGCGCAGGCGCTTCTCGGCAGTCCCAGGATCCTTGTTTTGGACGAACCCCTCGCGAGTCTGGATCCCAAGAATCAGGGGCTGCTGATCGAATGCGTGGCCCGGGTGCAGACGAGCACCCCCACCACCGTTCTTTTTGTCGCCCACGACATGAATCCACTGATGAACGTCATGGATCGGGTCATGTATCTCGCCGGTGGCGGAGCAGCCTTGGGCAAGCTCGATGAGGTCATCACCTCCGAATGCCTGACCAAACTTTACGGTGCCGACATCGAAGTGGTCCGGACCCAAAATCGCGTATTCGTCGTCTCTGCCGAGGGTGGCGTCACCGAGTCCGAGTGCGCCCATCACGATCATGATTAGCACGCTCGCGAATTACCTCGGCTACGAGTTCGTTCAGAACGCGCTCATCGCGGGAACGCTCTCGGCCATTCTTGGCGCGATCGTCGGTTATTTCGTTATTATCCGGAATTCCGGTTTTGCCGCGCACGCCCTGGCCCACATTGGCTTTGCCGGTGCGGCGGGGGCTGCTTTGGTGGGACTGAGTCCGCTGGCGGGCATGTTGATTCTCACCGCAGGTTCCGGCGTACTCATGGGGCAGGCGGGCGACAAGGTGAACCGCAGCGACATGGCCATCGGCATGGTACTTTCCATGGCGTTGGGCCTGGGTACCTTGTTCCTGAAGCTCTATTCGGGTTATGCGGGGCAGGCGAAGTCGATTCTCTTCGGTGAAATTTTCGGGGTTTCCAGTGGCCAGATCGTCATGATGGCGGGCCTGTCGGTGGTCAGTTTGGGCGGCCTGGCAATTTTTTCCCGGCGACTTCTCTTTGCCAGCATTCAGCCGCGCCTGGCGGAAGCGCGCGGGATCTCCCTTTCCGAGATGTCGACCGGCTTCATGCTGGTCCTTGCCATTTCCGTGACCCTGGCCAGCCAGATCGTGGGCATTCTGCTCGTTTTCACGTTGGTCATCGCTCCGGCGGGAATTGCCGTGCGGCTCTTTCGCACCTTTTGGAAAGGAATCGGGGCTTCCGTGGGCCTTGGCGTGATTGTTGTTTGGATTGGAATACTTCTGGATTGTGTGACGGGTTATCCCGCCACATTTTGGATCACGGCCCTATTCTTCGTGATTTATATTCTCGCGGAAGGCTGGTGCCGCTTTGTCATGAGGCAGGGGCACTCATGATCGCGTGCGCAAAACAGGCCGCACCGAAGCCATTGTTGATGTTCACCACTGCAACATTCGGCGCACAAGAATTGATCATGCCCAGCAGCGCCGCCATGCCATCAAATGCCGCGCCGTAGCCCACGCTCGTCGGCACCGCGATGACTGGCGCGCGAACCAATCCCGCGACCACCGTAGGCAATGCCCCCTCCATTCCAGCGCAGACAATGATGGTGCGGGCCGCGGCCAGCGTTTCCCGATGGGCCAGCAGCCGATGAAGTCCGGCAACGCCAACATCGATAACCTTGATGACGGTATGTCCGAGCAGTTCCGCCGTGATCGCCGCCTCTTCTGCCACGGGCAGGTCACTGGTTCCTGCGCAAAGAATCGCGAGCGTTCCGGCAGAAGCTGAGGACGGTTGCTGCCGCAGCGCGATGGTGCGCGCGACAGCATTGTATCTGGCTTCTGGCACGCGCACGGCAACCGCGTTCGCTGCGGATGGCGTGGCACGGGTCGCCAGCACATTTCCACCCTGCACCGCCATCCGTGAAAAAATCTCCGCCACCTGTTCGTCTGTCTTGCCTGCGGCGAAAATCACTTCCGGCAGGCCCGTGCGTAACGCCCGCTGATGGTCGATCTTGGCAAACCCGAGGTCCTCTCCCGGCCAATGAGCGAGCCGGTTCATGGCCTCTTCCGGCGCAACCTTGCCTTCCTTGATCGCCGAAAGCAGTTCGAGCAGCGCAGTCGAGTTCATGAAAGGCTTTGGCGATAAGCTTGCAGTGCCGCCTCCTGCACGCGCTTGAGCGGGACAGCATGTTTCTCGGCGATTTGCCGGCAGTCCTCGAATTCCGGCGCGGCATGCAACTCCTGTCCCGCCCTCGAGGCGATTTTCACGCGGATTGTTCCCCATTCTGTTGTCACCGGGACATGCCTGCGTTCCAGGACGCTGCGCCGTTCTTCACGGATGCGCAGGCCCAGGGTACTTGTCTCACGAAAGATCAGCTCTTCCAGACGTGCAGCGGTTGCCTTGTCGGACAAAATGGTCAGGAGGTGTCCTGGCCGGTTCTTCTTCATCAGCACGGGTGCGCACATCACATCAAGCGCGCCTGCGGCCAGCGCCCGTTCCATCACGTGGGCGATGATCTGCGGACTCAGGTCGTCGAGCGCGGTTTCAATCACGATGACAGTTTCAGTTTCTGATGCGGGTGCCATGTCACTTTCCCCAATGCTCAAGCGCAGCACATTGGCAAAACCGTCCGGATTGCGTGTGCCCGCCCCATAGCCGATCGCGTTGATCCGCATGGCCGGGGCCTGTCCGAATTGGCAGCCCAATGCCCGGACCAGTGCTGCCCCCGTCGGCGTCACCAGTTCCATCTGAATGCCTGAAGAATAGGTGGGCGCACCTCGCAACAAATCCGCCGTGGCCGGGGCCGGAACAGGAAAACGGCCATGCGCGCATTCAACCGTACCTCCGCCGACATTCAGCGGTGCGCAATACCACACGTCGATCTGCAGCGCATGTGCGGCGGCCGCGGTCAGTACCACATCGATAATCGCGTCGACCGCGCCGACTTCGTGAAAATGGATCGATTCCACCGGCACGTTATGAATTTTTGCTTCGGATGCGCCCAGCAGTTCAAACGTGCGCGCGGCCATCGCCTTCACCGGCCCCGGCAGCGGGGCTTTCTTGAGCAGGGCCAGGATATCACTGAGGGCACGGGCCTCGTGCGCATGAGAATGCGGATGCGGTGCATGATCGTGATGTTTGTGGTGGTGATGGTGCGCCTCATGAGCATGAGCGTGGTCATGCGAATGGGCCTTCTCGGCCAATTCGCCCTCAACGAGCACATTCACTTTAATGGAAGAAATTCCGCTTCGATCCACCGTATGGATATCGAGCGAAACACCGAGCCCCAAGGCCTCAACGGTTTCGCGCAACAAATCGACGGAAACGCCCGCCTGGATGAACGCACCGAGCAGCATGTCGCCGCTCACTCCCGCAAAAGGTTCAAGATACGCGATGCGCATGCGACAGGGTGGAGGAGGAAAGCATTCCGTTCAGCGAACCGGAACGATAGCCCTCGCAGTCAAGGGTGACATATTGAAAACCGAGTGCTTTGAAGGTCGACGAAAGGTTTTCCAGTAATTCCGGCGTTAGCGCCCCGGCCATTTCGCTGCGGTCGATTTCGATGCGCGCGATTTCGCCGTGGTCGCGCACCCGGAATTGCCGGAAACCCAATTCGTAGAGGTAGTCTTCGCCACGCTCGATCCGGTCCAGTCCCTCCCGTGAAACCGGGCGTCCATAAGCCAACCGGGAGGAAAGACATGCCGAGGCCGGTTTGTCCCAGACCTCCAGCCCCGCCTCGCGGGCCAATTTCCGAATATCGTCCTTGGTCAGGCCGGCCTCGACTAGGGGTGCGACTACTCCGTGTTGTTTCGCCGCGTTTTGGCCGGGCCGGAAATCACCCTGGTCATCGAGATTCATCCCATAGGCGAGGTGCGTGAACCCGAGCCTCTCCTGCGCTGCGCTCATCACAGTGAAAAGCTCGTCCTTGCAATGAAAGCAGCGCAGCGCGTCGTTCCGGACATAATCGGGATTATCGAGTTCCGCCGTCTGGATGATTTTCAGCGGAATCCCTTGCCGCTCCGCAAAAACGACCGCCTCTGTGAGATGCCGCCGGGCCAATGACGGAGAGTCGGCCAGCACCGCCATCATTCCGCTGCCCAAGATGCGATGTGCGCTCCAAGCCAGGTAAGCCGAGTCGACGCCGCCCGAATAAGCCACCATCACGCTGCCCAGTTCGCGTAGGCGGTTTTCCAGGGCGCTTTGCTTGTGAGTTGACTCCGTGGACATGGGGCTCGATTTACGGAAAATCTATCACGTCGACAGCGCATGGACAGGCTATTTGAAGTAAGCTATGAGTGAAGTGGGCATTGCATGAGTTCTCAGACTATCAACATCTCCTACGGCAAAGGTCATCTCCCGGTGCGCCTGCCCGGTAAGGTTCGTTCCACAATCGTGCGCAAACCGGCGCTTCCCAAAATCGCGGACCCGAGCGCAGCCATCCGCCAGGCGCTTGATCAACCCACCGGCGCGCGTCCGTTCAAGATCCTGGCCCGGGGGCGGCGCAGCGCCTGCATCCTGATTTGCGACATTACCCGTCCCGTCCCGAACCACCTCTTTCTCCGTCCGATGATCGAGGATCTCCTCGCGGCAGGCATCGAAGCGCAGAACATCTGTGTGCTGGTAGCCACCGGGCTTCATCGTCCCAATGAGGGCGCGGAACTGGCCGAGCTCATCGGCGATCCATGGGTGCTCTCCACCGTACGCGTGGAAAATCATTTTGCGAAGAACGAGGCCGACCAGGTCGATTTGGGGCTGACGCAGACACGCGGCACACCGGTGAAAATCAACCGGCTTTTCATTGAGGCCGACCTCAAGATCGCCACCGGCCTGGTCGAACCTCATTTCATGGCCGGTTACTCGGGCGGGCGAAAAGTCGTCGCGCCCGGGGTGGCCGGTGCCGAGACCATCCGCACTTTCCACAGTGCCCGTTTCATGGAGGACCCATTCGCCCGCTCCTGCAATCTCGGTGGTAATCCCCTGCACGAGGAACAGCTCGAAATCGTCCGAATGATCGGTGAGATTTACGGTCTCAACACGGTCATCGATGAGCAGCGCGATTTGGTCCACGTCACCTTCGGGGAAATCATCGAAAGTCATCTCGCCGCCGTCGAATTCATCCGCGACGCCGCCGAGTTGAAAGTGCCCCGGCGCTTCCAGACCATCGTCACCTCCGCCGCCGGTTATCCGCTCGACAAGACTTACTACCAGACAGTCAAGGGCATGGTCACGCCCATCGATATCCTGGCTCCGGGCGGTACCCTCATCATTGCATCGGAATGCTCGGAAGGCCTCGGTTCCCACGAATTTCACCAGGCCCAGGCGCGCCTGGTCGACCTCGGTCCCGACGCCTTCCTGCAGACCTTGCTGCGCAAGAAACTCGCCGACATCGACGAATGGCAGACCGAGATGCAACTCAAGCCAATGCGGATTGGCCGCGTCCAGCTTTACACCTCGGGACTCTCGACGGAAGAGCGCCGCGTCACCGGCGTCGAGATCGTTGACTCGGTCGACGAGGCCATTGCCCAAAGCGTCATCCGAAGTGGTGACCCCGAAGTAGCCGTCATTCCCGAGGGTCCTTACGTCGTCCCCTTCTACGCCGCAGCTGCCTGAAGAAGTTTGGCTGCCACCAATTTTATGAGTACCCCAAAAAACATCCATGCGGCTTTTCTTGCCACGGGGCACTGTCCGTTTGTCGGAAAGATTTTTGATGCGCCCAGCCGGGACCGCATCGCCCGCTATGCCCAATTACTGCCGACGGTCCTGACGCCGGAGAACATCGATCAAATGAAAAAGGAAGCCGCGCAGGCCGAGGTCCTTTTCACCTGCTGGGGATTTCCGCATGACCTATTGACCCCGGACCGCTTTCCTTCCCTGAAATTGCTCCTGTACTCCGGAGGCTCGGTGAAATTTTTTGCCCGGCCATTGCTGGAGCGCGGGGTGCAGGTCGTCGGGGCTCGTGTCTCGAACGCCGTTGCCGTCGCTCATTTCTGCCTCGGGCAGATCATCCTGGCCTGCAAGGGTTGGTTCCGAAACACACAAGACTGTCGCGACGCACAAATGCGGCACTCCGGGAAATGCTTTGCCGGTCCGGGCCTTTACGGGGAAAAAATCGCGCTTCTCGGCATGGGCGCTGTCGCCCGCGAGCTTGTCCAAATGTTGAAACCCTTGGACCTGGACGTGATCGTGGTCGATCCCTACCTCACACCTGCCGAGGCCGCCAAGCTTGGCGTGGAGCTCGTCTCGATGGAAGAGGCCTTCGCCTCGGCTTATGTCGTGAGCAACCATCTCCCTAACCTGCCCGAGCTCAAGGGCGTGCTTAATCGCCCCCTGTTTGCTTCCATGCGACCCAATGCGACCTTCATCAACACGGGGCGAGGCGCGCAAGTCCATGAAGCGGACCTGATCGGGATCATGCAGGCGCGACCCGACCTCACGGCCCTGCTCGACGTTACCGATCCGGAACCGCCGGTATTGGGCAGCCCCTTTTACGAACTGCCCAATGTTCAGCTCAGTTCCCACATTGCCGGTGCGCTCAACGACGAGGTGCACCGGCAGGGTGATTTCGTGCTCGAGGAATTCGAGCGATACGCCGAGGGCAAGCCGCTGCTCCACGCAGACAGTCTCGAGACACTGGACCGCCTGGCATAGACCGCCGCTACGAATTGGCCAGCCACCGTTTCAGCACAGCCGCATCCTGGAGAAATTGTTCCGCGCTGTGGTCGCGCACAAACTCGATCAGGCACGGCATCGGCTTCCCTGCGCTGCGGATAATTTCAAGGTACTGCGGCCAGCGATCCTCGCCTTCCGCCAGCGGACGCCAATCCGCTCCGGTGGGCCACCAGTGAAAGACATGGACATGCCGCACGCGATGGAGCACGTCGCGCAATCGCGCGATGCATAAATCCGGCGCTTCTCCATTCGACGGTTGCCAGAGAAAATCGAGGTTCGGATGGGAAATTTCCTCCATGATTTTTTTCACGGACTCGCGCGTATCGGTCAGGGTATTGGCGTGATATTCGAGGCTGACCGCCACGCCCCGGGCCTGGGCCATTTCGGCAATGCGCAGTGCGTCGGCCATGACCATGTTCCGTTCCTCGGGGGTGGCAGTGGCCGAGCCCTTTTCTCCCGCCCACACGCGGATCGTCGGCGCGCCCAGCTCCGTCGCACTGTCGAGCACCGATTCGAAGGAGAGCCCCTTCGCTTCGCTCGTGCCAATCCGGTAATAGGAACCATAAGCCGCGACGGTGAGGCCCGCATCGAGTGTCTGCTGCCGGACTTCCTTCGCCCGTGCCACATCCCCGTGCGGTGCATGAATGTCACCGCCCCACTCAATCGACTGCAGTCCCGCCTTCACCACGAGGCCCACAACCTCCTGTACCGAAAGCTTGCGAAACGTGATCGAAACGAGGCCGGGAGTTAGTGCGGACATGGTCTCATCCAAGCCCTACAACTTCAATTTGTCCACGCTCTCCGCGACATGGCTGGCGCTGGCCTTGAGCTGCTTCAACTCTTCTTCACTAAGGTCGAGTTCGATGATTTTCTCAATGCCCCTGCGGCCGAGTTGCACCGGTACGCCGACGAACTGGTCCTTCAACCCATACTGGCCGGTGCACCATGCCGCGACCGGCAGGATTCGCTTTTCGTCGCGGACGATGCTCTGCACCATCTGCACGGCAGCCGACGAAGGCGCATAATAGGCGCTGCCCTTCTGCAACAGCTTGACGATTTCCGCACCGCCGTTGCGGGTGCGAGTGATCATCGCATCGATCTTCTCCTTCGGCAGAAGCGCTTCGATCCCGATTCCCGAAACCGTGCTATAACGGGCCAACGGCACCATATCATCGCCATGGCCACCGAGGACCATCGCTTCGACATCCTTGAATGAAACGCCAAGTTCCTTTGCGATGAAACAGCGGAACCGGGCCGAGTCCAGGACGCCCGCCATGCCCATGACGCGATGCTTCGGAAAACCGGTCTTTGCGCCCACGAGATACGTCATCACATCGAGCGGATTGCTGACCACAATGACAATCGATTCCGGCGCATATTTTTTGACGTTGTCCGCCACCGCGCCCACGATCTCCGCATTTTTGACGAGAAGATCGTCGCGGCTCATGCCCGGCTGCCGGGGCAGGCCGCTGGTGATGACCACGATATCGGAGCCCGCGTAATCGGCCGGGTTGTTGGTGCCATACACTTCGCTGTCGAAACTTTCCAGGCAGGCCGACTGCAACATATCGAGCGCCTTGCCCTGGGGCATCCCTTCCACGATGTCGTGCAGCACGACATCACCGAGTTCTTTTTCCGCGAGACGCTGGGCCGTGGTGGCGCCAACAAAACCTGCTCCGACAACGGTGATTTTCATATGAGATACTCCTGGGGATGAAGGGGAATGGGGTGAGTCGACCGCTTAAAGGTAAAGAGTTGGAATGGAGGCGTCAATCCGCGCCCTTGGCCAGATTGCACCGTATCTTGGCGTTCGGCTTGAGACTACTTATCCACTGTTCGCTCGCCGGTGAAGAATTCCTGCAAGTCTCCGCCAATCCCCAGGAACGTTTTCTTCACGTCATTGCCAAATCCCTGGGCGCTGGCATCCGACGAACTGGAGCCCTTGCCCGTGGTCGGCGGAACGAAGGAAGCCACCGTATCGTCGAGGGCATTGACCATCACGTATCCCTCTTTTCTGCCATCGAGGACGAGCCCCACCTTCCACCGAAAGGGCTTATTCACGGCGGTCTGTTTAAGCAGAATGGTGACCGAATCATAAGCAATATGGTGCTGAGCGGCGTAACCTTGGGCCGCGCTCAGCGCCGGGCCTTCGCTCGTGATTCGCGATGGATCAAAAGTCAGATCGGACGAATAAGTTGCGCCGCCATTGGCCGGGTAGGTTTTCGAGATCTGGTTATTCTCGATCAGCACCGCGCGCCCGTGCGAAGGCACGGAAGGATCGTAGAAAATAATGTACCATTTTTGGATGGTCGTCGGCGTGCCCAGCCCATAGACGGAGACCACGCGGGTCTGCAGTTCCGGACTCAGCGCCTTGCGCGCCGTCTGGAAAGCCTGGTTCACATTGCCGGAGTCCAATCCCCAAGCCGTTCCTGAAAGCACAAGTACTGCCAGTCCCCATGAAAGTAAGCGTTTCATCTGCATATCTCAAGTTTCCCGCAGAATCGTCCGGGTGCAACTCGTTAAAATTGCCGCCAACCCAAGACCTGTCCCTTGGTTGAGGGGATCGAGGGCATTGGTCTTGCACGATGGAGTGTGCTTGTTACTGTATACTTATGTCCCGCAACATTTGCATGGTGATCGCCGCCACATTGGCCTTGGCCGGATGCGACATGGCCACGAAACAAGACGCCCAGTACGACGATTCACGGAACCCCTATTTCAAAAAGGCCCAGCAGGATTTGGAGACCAACCCCCAGTTGGCCATCAACGATTATGAGCAGGCAATCGGCGCGAATCCCAAGCTCGTCGAAGTGCATTATTTGATGGGGCATATCTATGCCGATAAGCTGAATGATCCCATTGGCGCCATTTTCCATTTTGAGCAATACCTGCGCATGGCTCCCACCGCGTCGCACGCCGACGAGGCCAAGGCCCTGATCGACAAGGAAAGCCAGGCTTTCGCCTCCAGCCTGCCCAACTCTGCGCCTCAAAGCGCCGATGAATACGCCAAGCTTCAGGCCGAAAACGCCACGCTGCGCAAGCAGGCCGAGGACGCCACGCGTACCATTGTCAAACTCCAGGCCCAACTCTCCAAGCATCACAAGGATGCCCCGGTGGCCGCTGCTACTGCGCCTGCGCCAGCTCCTACCGATGCGGCCTCAGCTCCCGCCGCTGCTGCGGGTGACAACAGCAACCCCAACGCGCCTGCACCCGGAGCGATCGTCGCTTCCGCCCCCGCAGCAGTTCCTGCCGACGCTGCTGCGGCTGGGTCCGCGGCTCCCACTAATGCTACGCCTGCCACGCCTCCCCGCGCCTTGCCTCTCGATGCGCCGAATCCCGCCGTCGCCGCAACCCCCGGATCGACGAACGCTCCGGCCGCCTCTGGCCCGAGCCGTACTTACAAGATAGTCGCGGGTGACAGCCTGTGGAAAATCGCCCACAAGGAATATCCCGGCGATACCAAGAACGGCATCGACAAAATCAAGGAAGCCAACAAGGACGTCCTGATCGAGGGCAAGCCCCTGAAAATCGGACAAGTCCTCATCATTCCCGAATAACCCCCATGGCCCGCAAACCTTCCCAGACCGATTATCCCGAGGACGAATTTCCTGGAGCCCAGGAAGAACTTTTGCCGACCGAGACCAATAACGACCCCACCTCGACTGTGAACGAGATCAACCTCAAGGTGCAGCATCATCAGGAGCTGCTCCTCGACCTCCGTCGGCAACAGGAGGAGATCGAGCGGCAAAAGCGCGAATTGGAGGAACTCAGCCGCAAGCAGCGCGAATTCGACGAAGGCCGCCGGGAGATCGTGGAAAAGCTCACGCGTGGTTTGGTCCTGCTCGAGCGCGAGGAATTCGAGGTCAAACGGGAACTGGAACAGATCAAGATCGTCCGCGACAGTTTCGCGGAACATCTCAGCCAGACCGAGAATCTCAACCCCGCCGATTGGTCCAACGGTGATCTTCCCAGCGAATTGACCAAGGCCCTCGCCCGGGTCGACCAGGCCAAGGCCATTTACACCCAGTCGCAGGCCCGCCTCGCCGCCTTGCGCCAGGCCGAAAGCAATGACGACGCAGAGATCCCTGCTGATCTTCTTCCCGATTCGGCTCCCTACGAGAAATCATTCGGGGCCATGGTGCGCGAAGGCTTCGCCTATTCCGCATTGCCTCTCGGGCTTATCAGTGTATTTCTGATCCTTGCCTATCTTGTTTTACGCCACTGATTTTCTCCGCGTCACCTGACGCGAACCTCTCCGCTTCATGCCCTGGCCTCGCAACGATCCTGATCCGTTCGAAGAGCGGCGGCGAAAGTTGGCGGAGCAGGAGCGGCAACTCGCCGAGCAAATGGCAAGGATCAAGGCGCAACTGGATCCCTCCGCGGAAACGCCACCTGCCGAAGTCAAGCCGGTGGAACCTCCCGTTTGGCGGCTTGAGGAAGAACCCCGGCCCGCGGAAATGGCCCCGGCCCGCAAACGTCATCTCGCCCGGCAGCGTCGGCGTGACATGCTTCTCTTCTTTATCGCTTTCGGTGTCCTGATCGTCGTCATCGGCATTGTCCTCTGGGTCGCTTACGCTCACAATGCCGCGGCCAATAACGGACCGTAGCTCTTAACCGAAAAGGCCCTTCTTCTTCGGCGGCGCGGGGGGCTTGATGCTGTTAATCCGGTTGGGATCGCGCGCATTCATCAGGGCTTCATCCAGCGTGATGATTCCGGCGGTGTAGAGATTGGAAACGCTCTCGTCGAAGGTCATCATCCCGTCCTTCCCGCCGATTTCGATCATGCTCAGGATTTGCTGGAAACGGCGGTCGCGCAGGCACGAACGCACCCCGTCATTCATGATCATGATCTCCGCGCAGAGCGCGCGTCCGGTTCCATCGGCTTTGGGCAGGAGTCGCTGCGCCACGATGGCCTGCAATGCATTGCCGAGTTGCGCGATGATCTGGCCCTGCTGCTCCGGTGGGAAGGCGTCAACGATACGGTCGATCGCTTTGGGCGCATCGATGGTATGCAACGTGGCCAGCACCAGGTGACCTGTCTCCGCTGCTGTGATCGCCGCGGAAATTGTTTCCAGGTCGCGCATTTCGCTGATGAGAATCACATCCGGGTCCTGCCGCAGTACATGGCGCAGCGCGGCTGGGAATGATTTGGTGTCGGTGCCGATCTCCCGCTGCTTCACCCGGCACAGGTTGTGGTTGAAGATATATTCGATCGGGTCCTCGATGGAGATGATCACTCCCGAACGGCTGGCATTGATCTCCTCCACCATCGCCGCCAGGGTGGTCGTCTTGCCCGAGCCGGTCACGCCGGTGACGATGACCAGCCCTTGTTCCAGTGTGCAAAGTCGCTTTACCACGGCGGGAAGTCCCAAAGTATCAATGGAAGGAATCTGGTCCCGGATATGCCGGAAAGTTGCCTCGACCACGCCCCGGCTGTAATGGGCATTGGCGCGAAAACGTCCCAGGTTGTTCACCATCAGGGCGAAGTCGAGTTCGAGAGTATCTTCAAAACGCGCCCGCTGATTCTCCGTGAAAATGCTGTAGATCAATTCGCGGCAGGTATCCGCGTCGAGCACCGTTTCCGTCAGGGGAACGAGATCGCCATGGATGCGGACCATCGCCTGCGATCCTGCGCAAAGGTGCAGGTCCGAGCCGCCCCGCTCCACCGTCATGGCGAGAAATTGGATGATATCGATTTCCATGGTCAACCTTTGATACTGGAGGAGCTGATGCCCCGGAGTTGCCGTTGCAGTTCATGCGGGTTTTCCGCGGCCTGCGCGGCCGTGGCTTCGGTAATCCGTCCGGCCTGCACCAGGGCGACAAGTGACCGGAGGAACGTCACGTTGAGGGGGTTGTCCCCTTTCGCCAAAAAGTCGGCCAGGTCGCGGAATTTTTCCTCCGCGATATACTTGCGGGTCACGGCCTGGTTTTCGAAATGTTCGACCGCGAGTGCCCGTCCCTCGGGGAGGGCAGGCAGCAATCTCTGGCACAGGATGCCGACCAGTTGTTTCGAAAGAAGATGCAGCACCCCTTCGCGCTCATCCGCCGCAAACAGGCGGGAGAGACGTTCCAGTGAATCGAGCACGTTCGAGCTGTGCAGCGTGGCCATCACCAAATGCCCGGTTTCCGCGGCCTGCAAAGCCGTGACCGCCGAGGAGTTGTCGCGGATTTCCCCCAGCAGAATCACGTCCGGGCTCTGGCGCAACGACCGTCGCAAACCCTCGGCAAACGTCGTGGTGTCCGAGTGGACCTCGCGCTGGGTGATCAGGCAGCGGGCCGGCTTGAAGAAATACTCGATCGGGTCCTCGATGGTGACGATATGGCGCGGGTAGTTCTGGTTGAGCCAGTCCAGGCAGGCCGCCACCGTCGTTGATTTGCCTGTCCCGGTCGGGCCTGTGACCAGCACCAGGCCGGAGCCCTTGGTGACCCACGAGGTCAGGAGTTCGACCGGCACCCCGAGAGTCTCGAGGGCCGGAATGTCGGTCTTGATCTGGCGCAACACGGCGCCCCGCTTGAAAAGTGATTTGAAAAAATTGACGCGAAAGCGCAGGCCTTCGGCTGAGACAAAGCTCCCATCATAGTCGAGGGATTCCTTGTCCGCCCCGCACCAGTACCAGAATGCCTCCATCTCGTCCGGAGTGATGACCCTGTCCCCGACGGTCGTGAGTTCGCCGTTGATGCGGAATTGTGGCGCCTTCTCGGCCTGGAGAAAAATATCAGAAGCCCCGTACTGCCCCGCAGAGGTGCATAAGCTGTTGATGAACTCCACGGTTTTATCCTAGAGGCTGCCTGCAAACTTGGGCAAGGCTGGGTTATCGGCTCAGTCCCACTTCGGGTCAAATTTCCACTGCGACCGCGGCGTCAGCCAGTCCACGCCGAGATCGGTCTGCAATCCCAATGAGGCATTGAGCAAGCTGGCGATTCGGATCTTCCCGTCCTCCACCCGCATCGTGACGTAACCGCGAGGATTCCGGT
>Ga0207641_10001981_pt1 | contig 19552 bp, 12 predicted proteins | sample KBSSwiS62_FD_184306 | JGI IMG/M metagenome (GOLD analysis project Ga0207641, IMG submission 184306) | Switchgrass rhizosphere microbial communities from Kellogg Biological Station, Michigan, USA - KBS Switchgrass S6-2 (SPAdes) (version 2) | ecosystem: Host-associated > Plants > Roots >... | reverse complement strand
GTGCGGATCGGCGCAGGGATCGAGGGGTCGCCGGCCAACCCGCGTGCACGATCGAGATGAGCAAGGCCTTCGCTCGGCTGTCCGGCGTCGACTTCAAATCCGGCCGCGGCAAGTTCGGCGTTCAGCAGGGTGCCGCGATCACCGCCTGCCAAGGCCGGCAGGATCGCGGCGTACAAGGCGCGCGCCTCGGCGAAGCGGGTTTGGCCGGACAGCGCCACAGCGAGATTCTGCGCTACCAGTGCCCAGCGCGGGCCGCCCGTCTCGCCCTTCGCCGCCAGAAATGCCAGCGCGGCGCGGGCTTCCTGTTCGGCGGCAATATAATCGAGAGTAGCGTTGGCGGCGGTCGCGAGGTCCTGACGCGCGATCAGGTTCAGCGGATCGGCGGGTTCGAGCGCTGCGAGCGCGGAACGATCCAGGGCGATCGCTTCGCCATAGCGGCATTGTGCCGCGAGCGAGCGCGCCTGCAGAATATCGTCGCGCGGGGCCGCCATGGCGACCGAAGCGAATAATAGGGTCGCCACAAGGCCGGCGGCGATGGCCCTAATGGTCGATGTCACCACCGAAGGTGCCGTTCGCCTGATAGGTGCCGGCAACGTTACGGACCTGAAACTGTCCGATCGTGCCCTGCGGTTTAGGCACGCCACCGACCGAGCCAACGTCCACCAGTTCGCCGTCGATCCTGGCCTGTCGGGTGTTTGCGAAACCGGACGTGCCGGTATAGGTCAGCCGCGACGTGCCGATGACCGCGAGCGACGCGTTATAATTGCTGCCGTCAAAGGCAAGCGCCATCGCGCCGGTTCGCGCGTCGAGGTTCCACGATTGGGTGAAGCTGCCGACCACGGTCTTCACCGCTCCGCTGTCTGCGACCACCGATCCGATCGCATGGCCCGCATAGGTCGCGCTCCCGCGGATACCGCAATCGATGGCGCCGCCCGATGTCGCGCAGCTCGACCCGGTATATGGTGAGCCGGCTACCCAGGTGGACAATGCCGTATGGCTGCGTTTGCCGGCATTGGGCGCCAGATCGCCGAAGAAGAATCCCCATTGCAGATGTTGGTAGCTCGAAATGTGGGCGGCATTCGCCGAACCGAGCCCGGCCTTGACTCCTTCTCCGGCGATAAGCGCGGCATGGGCGTTGCCGCTGTCGACCGAGGCCCCGTAGAAGCCCGCTTTGATATAAGCATTCTTCTCGCCCGCACCGCCGAGCGTCAGGCTATGGGCCGCCCCGTCGTCATAGGCGACGGTTGCGCTGACGGTATTGGCCAACGCGTCGAGCGTAAGGTCGATCGTTCCGGAATAGGGGCGCGCCGCGACCGTCGTGCCGGTCCCTTCCTGGTCGACGGCACCGGCGACATATCCGTGGAACGTGCTCGAGGCGCTACCGCCGATCATATCGGCATCGGCGGCGCTGCTATAGCCGGCCGCAAGGCGCAGATCGCCGAAACCGCTGCCGGCCTGCGTTCCGAGCGTGGACGACGTGCCGGCCGAAACCGAGCCGCCATTGTTGGTCGCGTTTTCGAGGACCATATAGCCCACATAACCCGGCCGCTCTCCGCTGCCCGAGCCAAGTTGCCAGATGCGGCCGCCGCCGGTCGAGCTGGCGGTGAGCGGGCTGGTGAAGAGCGTCGGCGTCCCGCTTACCGCCTGCGTCGAGCCGACCGTGAGGCCGGTGACCGCCACCGTCGACCGCGGGTCGACCGGGTCGACCTGATCGGCGACGTCCGTCCCGGCGTCGAAATTGGGCGTGCGGTCGGCGTAGTCGTGATCGTAGGCGATCGTTCCGAACGTCGCGGAGATCGTGCTGGCGCCACCATCGGCGGACAGGCCAAGATCGGCGTGGAACAGGCGCGACGTCGAGGCGCCGGTCGAGCCGGGCGGATTGGCGACGAGAAGGTTCGTCTGGACGAGCGATGAAAGCGATATGGTGCCCGTGCTGCTGGCGGGCAGGAATGCCCGGAACGGCAAGGTGGTGGTCGGCGTCCCCGTAAGCTGCGCCCGGTCGGCGCTGGTCAGGCCGCGAGCAAGCCCGAACGCGTCGATCGTCGACCCGTCGGTTCGCGTGTTGCCGACATCCCCGGTCGCAAAGACGATCGAGCGGTTGTTGGGATCGGTCAACTGCAGGAACAGGAAATTGTCGAGCGCCCGCCCGTCATTGTCGGAATCGGCGACGCTGGACGTGATGCGAAGGCCGCTCTGCAGGCTCGCGACCTGGTAGTTCGAGCCGCTGTCGAACCCAGCGCCCGTGGCGGTGACAAGATCGGTGAAGATCTGGCTGTCGACGAAATCGGTGGCCGCGTTCACCGCGGTGTCATAGGTCGTATAATTCTGCGCCGTCACGAAGGTCGCCAACTCGGCGTCGTCGAGGAAGTTGAAGGCTGAGGCCGCGATCTTCTGGCTCACAGTGGTGGCCTTGATGGTTCCGCTGGCCCCCAGCACCGATAACGGCAGCACGACGCGATCACCGAAATAGCTGCTGAAAAATTCGACCGTGACGCTGTCGGTCAATACCAGGGCCGCCTGATTGGAGTAGCGGCCGATCGCAGGTAGATCCGAGGTGATCGTGTACACGTCGCTTGCGCCGCTGCTGTCGCGCAGGATGGTTCGGCCACCGGCCGCCGTGTACGTCTGGCCATCGACAGTGGTGAAAGTCTGGCCGAACGTGATTGTCGATGGATGCCCCCCTCCCAAATCAGGACCGATAGCCGTCGGGATGATGACGATGTCCGCGGTTGGCGACGGGGCATTCGCCAGTCCATCGAGGACGTGCAGGCCGTTCGAGATCGCATATTGGGTCGCGGCGGTGCCAATCGTCGGAACCGCGCTCAGACCCGTGGTCGCATAATCGAACCCGCTTGCCGGCAGCAGCCGGGAAGTGGTCGGCGAATGCGCGCGGTCCGCATAAGAACCGCTCGAACTATTGTCGCTCGGTGGCCCATATTGGGCAATCACGAAATCCTGCGCGACGATGATGTCGTCGATCGCATCGCCGGTTTGCGCGTTGCCGCTTGCGTTGGCCGTCCCGGTAGCCGGCAGGCCTAGCGAGATGTCGCCTCCCATCGCCACCTGGACCGGCATGCTGGTGAAGCTGAGCGGCGGTGGCGGTGGTGGCGGTGGCGGCGGAGGCGGAGGTGGCGGCGGCGGCGGTGGCGGCGGCGGCGGAGGCGGAGGCGGAGGCGACGACGGCGGAGGCGGAGGTGGCGGAGGCGACGACGGCGGCGGCGGTGGCGGTGGCGGTGGCGGCGGTGGCGGCGGGCTATTAGTCGTTGCCTCGCTGCGCGTCATTGAACCTTGGTCGTCGCTCTTCTCGTTGGCTACTTGACTGGTACCGGCGGTCAGGCCGGGCTCCACGCTGGCGACCGTTGCCAGTCCGGGATTGAGATTGGTCGCGTCGGCAAAGGCCTCGCCGGCTTTCTGGCGCTGCGGCGCGCCGAGCTTGCCATCCGCGATGGCTACCTCGAAACCGGGGCGCTCGATGATCTCCGATCGGCCGCCGAGATTGACCGCCAGCGTGCCACCGAACAGCAAGGAGGCGCGCAGCCCCTGGCCGTTCGTCGCGATGAACGCGCCGCCATTGGCGAGACTCAAAATCGCGTCGCCCGATCGAATGATGATCGGCGTGACATGGTTCAGAGCGCCGCCGATCACCCGCATGTTGCCAGACTCGAGGGAGAACTGCGCCTCGCCCTGCCTCGTCCCCGCGTCCCAGCTATAACTGTTCACGATCAGCTTGGCTCCCGGACCAAGAGTGATCGAGCCGCCGTCGGACAGGATGATCTCGCGGGTCTCGCCGGGCCCCGTGGTGATCACCTCATCCTTGCCTTCAGACAGCAAGGTGCGTGTAACGCGGTGCGCTGCCGTCTCACGCGAGACCGTCGTCGAGGATGGGGTCGGAACCGCGAGGGCCACGGCCAGCGGCGACGCTCCAGCGAGCAACGCGGCTGCATAGGTGAGCCGGCGAACTATGATAGCGGCGGTTCGATCCATTTGGTGTTTCCTGACGGGCATCAGTAACGATAGCTCAGGCTAACCGAGCCGACGCTGTTGCGATAATCATAATTGGGCAGGCTGGACGGATTCCACTGGCGCTGGGCGCTCAGATCGAGCGTGAGGCGCTGATTGAGCGGAATGCCGAGCCCGCCGGCGAGATCGTATCGATTTTCGCGTCGGCGGACATTGGGATCCACCAGCGCATCGGGATCGTCATACCGGCTGTGACGCCAGCCGAGGCTCAGGCGGGCAATGGCACCAAGGCTGCCCAGGCTGAGATTGCGGACGATGGCGAGCGACGCGCCATAGGTGTTCCGGCTCCAAAAGCCGCGCCGCGCACTGCCCCGTTCCCCGATCACCCCGACATCGATCAGCGTCTTCGGGTTGGCTTGCCAAATGAAATCGGCCAGACCCGAAACATAGCTGCCAGTCTGATCGGTCGAGGACGGGCGAGCGCGCGAATTCTTATACTCGCGCCGGTTATACCCGATCTGGCCACTATATTGGAGCGTTGGCGTCAGCTGCCATATCAGCGCCATCCCACCGCCATAGGCCGTGAAATAATGCGCGTCGCCAAGGCCCAAATAGACGATTTCGCCATAGGGCCGCAGGAACCCACGCGCGGCGAAAGCCGGACCGAGAAGGAAGCGCGGCCCGACTTGGCCGCCCAGATAGAGCGTGTTGATCTGGTCCTGCTTGGCGTAGCGCGTGTAGGAACCGGTCAGGTTCGCGACCAGATCGGTGCCGCGCTGCCCCCCGAGGCCGTGGCGAAGCTCGGCCGACCCCAAGATCGAACTGGACACGTCCCCGCCCCGCGTCACCGACAGCTGATCGCTCTGCAAAATCACGGGGAGTCCGCCGGGCCCGACGACGCTGACCGAGCCCGGCGAGCCGTTCGGATTGCTCTGATATTGGGTGCCAATCTGAATGACTCCCGACGCCGAAAAACGTCGCAGGTTGAGATTGGCCTGACGAAGAGCCTCACGAGCCCGAACGCGTGCGCTTTCCGGTGCATCCGGCGCGGCAGCGGCAGCCTCGAGATAAGCTCGCGCGAGATCCGCCTGACCCAGCCTCAAATAGAGCAGGCCGAGTTCGAGCTTGATGTTAGCGAGGTTCGGATTGTCGAGCAGGATGCGCTCGAGATTCGCGACAGCAGCAGGGAAATCGCCGATGGCTGAAGCCTCGCGCGCGGCTTGGAACCAGTTCTCCGCAATATCCGCGTTGGCCGACGCGGTTTGCGCTTGAATGCTACTTGCGCAAATCAGGTCCAAGCATGAGCTGACGAGCGCAACACGAATTTTGATATGCCGACTTCGCATGTGATGCCCCCAGTGCGGCGTAATAAGAGCTTAAAGCAGAATTTTTGACCGTCAAGCTAGCACTGCCAATCTCAAAAACCAGCGACGCCTTTGTCCAGCGCGGTAGTCGCATAGGCAAAAATATGTTCGACGCCGAAGTGATACATCCACAGGAAAGCTTATGACAAAAGTTCGGTATCGAGATAGATTTTACCTATCCGATACTACTATCGTATTTTTGCATAATATTTATTCAATTTTGGATAGATTTTTTGATCGTTATTTTCGAGAAAATATTAATACCAAAAATTTATAGTCTACTATTAAGTAGAGATTTTCACGTTATTTACGTGAGTACGAGACCGTGTCCTTACTCTTGCAGGTTTAATGACCGCCCGCGCGCGTCGAATAATCGTCAGCGGACGAGGCACTCTCGGGCGTGTCGCCATCGCCGGGGAGCGCATGAGCCGATGGCAGCGCTTGATGACCAGTCCATAGCGGGTTCGCCTGCGCAGATCATCGGGAGGGGTTTGACATGGGTCGGTTCAAAAACATGGTCGCCATCGTCCCTGGCGGAGCCAGCAATCGGACAAGCGGCGGTGCAGGCGCTTCCCCGCAACGGCGTGGCGGTCGGTTATGATACGCCGCAGCCGATGAGAAAGCGCGGATGGTCGAGACGGCTGGTCGCGTCGGTTTCGCAAAGCGAAACCGTACCAAACGGTTCCCGGCCTTTCGCGGTTCCGCTGGTCGACCGATGAATACCACGCCTCATCGTGCACCAGCGATCTGATTGTTTACCTATTGATCGGCGAACGATACCGATCATGGCATAAACAACAAAATTTCCGGGATGGTAGTAAAAATTTCGTTAACGGTGCCCACGCACAAGTTGCGCGCAATGACGGGGATTAATCTAGATTTAGTTGTTGGCCTTGATCCTTAATAGGTCAAGGGCCGGTATCGATTAGAGATTTTTTAATTTTGACGCCTTAATCACTTAATCGATCCACGCTCACAAAAGAGACAAATATGGAAACGCTTGCCACGAACTGCGAGCATTTTGGGCGGGCAGAACCTATATATCTTGACCCTGAGCGTCGCTCCTACCGCGAGCAACACGTTCAGCTGCCGATTTCAGGGGATCTGTATCAAGACATATGCGTGCGCCTCGCGCACTCGGATCACGAGCGCGACTCCGCTTCCACCTTGATCAATCGCCGCTATGGCTGGCGCGGCTATGGCGAGAACCACAAGCTCGTCGCGCGGGCCACGAACATGACCTTTACGGCTTCGATCGAGGATGAGGTCGTCGGCACCATCACCCTCGGCGTCGATTCCGATGCCGGCCTCGCCGCCGACGAGACTTTCCGCGAAGAGATCAACACCTTTCGAAGGGTCCCGGGCGCCAAGCTCTGCGAATTGACCAAGCTCGCCTTCGACGCCGAACTGCCATCAAAGCCGCTGCTCGCCGCCTTGTTTCACATCGTCTTCATCTACGGTCATCACGAACATGCCTGCACCGACCTGTTCATCGAGGTCAATCCGCGCCATCGGCGCTTTTACCAGGCGATGTTGGGTTTCCAGCCGATCGGTGAACTCAAGAGCAATCGGAGTGTCGGGGCTCCGTCGCAGTTGATGTGGCTGAAGACCGCGGACATCCGCGCGCATATCGATACCCAGGCCGGAATCGCGGACCGCGAGCGGAGCCGTTCGCTTTACCCCTTCTTTTTCTCGCCGCGTGAGGAGGCGGGGATCGTCGAGCGCCTGGTGAAGGCTTCGGACGGGGCGCCCCGGATCGTTCCGAGCCGCGATCCGCGAGCCGGCCGCCAACCGCACAGCAATGCATTTCAACGCCTTTGGGGTGTGAATATGATCGGGCCGCCCTTATCCGGATCGGCCTCGAGATCCCAAAGCACCTCAAGCACGGCGTGCCACAAATCTTCGCCGGCGACGTCGCCCGATCTCATGTGCTGAAGGATCTGATCGCAGACGAATTCCTTCGCCTGGTCGCCATATGTTCGATGAACTGACTCGGCCCACATATGGGCCTTTCGATTTTCCCGCTCCATAAACACGCACAATCGTCCGAACCGTCAGCCATAAGCCGTTACGGTAGCGTAAAGAGCTTGGATTTGCCAGCCTCGTCGGTTTGAACGACCAGCCAGACCGTGCGATTGCGGCGCCGAGCGGGCCTTCCGGCCACTGCTCTTCCCCAACCCAGCGCCAGAACTCAATCCGTCAGATACTATAACTGTCGTAATACTGACAATTACGGAGGCGTGACTAATTAGTTAGGCCATACTCAACTCGTCGCAAAAATTCCAACCTTTAGAATAGTAAAGGAACCATTAACTGTCTGGATCAGTTTGCGCCCTATCCAGCAGTCGATTTACGTTAATCGGTGAATGTTGCGATGCCGACACGAGGCGGCCTTTCCTCGTTGGGGTATCAGGGAGTAACGGCATGTCGCTTAAGCTATTAGGATTAGCGGCCATCGGCGGAATGGCGCTGACATGGGCACCAGCAGCGTCGTCTGCGATAGTAACGACCGTAAATATCGGAGAAACGCAATCCGATCTCAACGGCGGTACGGTAGAATTTAAGCTCGTAAATCCCAATCCTCTGCCTGGTCTTGATTATATGGGTCCGATCAAGGCGGAATTCAGTCACGTCTTCGATTTTTCGGACACTCCTTCCGTTACACAGGACTTCACCGATTATTTTACGTTTAGAGTACCGGCAAATGGCACGGGAAGTGGCTCGTTCAGCGCCAACGGGTCCAGCATCCTGGACTCGCTGACCTTTAGCGATATTTCGGGTCAGGTGACCTTCAACAATGGTTCGACGACATACGAAATTCCCATTTTTGCGGGAACGCTCGGCAAGCTCGAGGGCGTGCCGATCACGCTTGGCGTTTTGAACACGCTGAAGATCAGCGGCGTGGCGCACGGGCAGGCGTTCTACAATGGATCGGCGTCCTTCACCCCCACGGCAGCAGTTCCCGAGGCCGGGACCTGGACGATGATGCTGATCGGCTTCGGCGCGCTGGGTGGCGCCCTGCGGGCTCGCCGCCGCAAGAACATCGAGGCGCATAACGACAGCTTCGCGCTCAGCTGAGCAAAAGCGGTTCCCGGCGGCAGCTGAAATGGTTGCCGCCGGGAAAGTCGCTAGCCGCTTCAGGCCTATCGCAACCGCGCCGGCAGCAACGTCGGCGCTGTTGTCTTTTTCAGGCAGCGAGGGCCGCACCCTGCGGTTTCTCCGACAGGATATGGCGAAGATAGTCGAGCTGGCTGCGATGGATCATGTCGTCGCGTACGAGTCCCTCTCGCACGAATATCGCGTGCACCGTCGGCAGGTTGGCGAACGAAACCGCCGGGAAATAATGATGATAGACGTGCATCGTGAAATTGAGATTGGGCAGCAATAGTTTGGACAGGCGCGTCGGCAGGATCACCGGCGTACTTTCCTCCAACGCCGCTCCTTGCTCTCCATAGCGATGCTCGCAGATCGCGCCCCAGCGGACGATCGCCGGCAGCACCGTCACCAGCGGAACGACCCAATAGAGCAGAAAAAGCGACCAGCCCCCGGTCAATGTCAGGCCGGTCAGAAGCGCTGCGAGAAATAGAATCCTCGCCCCGCGCGGCGACGGATGCTTTCGCTTGAATGTGCTTCTCGGCTCGCCGTCATAATGTCGCCGCATCAGCAAACGGATGACGCTGAGACCGGTCAGGTCCTGCAAGAACAGCATCGCCAAGCGGCCAGGCGCCATCGGGAAAGTCCAGTCCGCGCCATTTTTGCGCAGGAAATCCGGATCGTCGCGCGTGAAGAAATGGCGATGATGCGCAAGATGGACGCGCGCATAGCCTTCTACCGTGATCACGAAGAGCGGATATCCGGCAAGGCAATTGACGATCAGGTCGCCATAGCGTGAGTTCAGGCCGGTCTGATGAGTTTGATCGTGGATGAGCAGACCCAGGATATTCTGCCGCGTCGCGACCACGTAGATCGCCAGCGCCGATACGACCATGTTGCGGGCCAGGCAGGCGAGAGCGACGGCCAGCCCGATCGTGATCCAGGTCGTTGCCAGCGTCGCCAGGAACCGGCCGGGCCTCGCCCCCGACAGGGCTTTGATCTCCGCCTTTGCGCGCGGCGATAGCTGGCGAATTGCTTTCATCAGGACCCAGTCGTGATTGTCTTGCGAACGGCGAGGGCGGAGCTTTGCGAATCGTCCCCTACATCCGGTGATTCATAATGAATAAGCATTAACAATTATGCGTCACCATTCGCGTGAGCGGCTGCCCGCCATGCGCGGCATTCCTCCACCCAATTCCGCTACGTGATTCCCGATCAGAGGCCGCTATAGTGAGTCCGCATACGCAGATAATCAGGAGAGGTTGGATATGGGTCGGTTCAAGGACATGGTCGCGATCGTCACCGGCGGCGCCAGCAATATCGGGCGGGCGACGGTGCAGGCGCTTGCCCGGGACGGCGCGAAGGTGGCGGTCGCCTATAATAGCGACACGGCCGGTGCCGAGGAGACGGTGCGTCTGGTCGAGGCGGCGGGGGGCACCGCATTCGCCATGCAGCTCGACCACACGAACGAGGACCAGGTCCGTGCGCTGATCGACCGTACCGTCGCCCGCTGGGGGGCGCTGCACATCCTCGTCAATAATGCCGCCGGCACGAGCGGCGCCTTCCTCGCGCCCGACCGCGACATCGTCAACATGGACGCCGACTATTGGGACGCGAGCATGCGGGTCAATCTCAAGGGCCCGATGCTGGCGTGCAAGCATGCGATCCCGCACATGATCGCCGCCGGCCAGGGCGCGATCGTCAACACCGGCACGGCGGCGACCTTCCGCGGCGATACGGTGCGCAATGCCTATGGCGCGTCGAAGCTCGGCCTGCACAGCCTGACCATGGACATCGCCACCGCCTATGGGCAGCACAACATCCGCTGCAACCTCGTATCGCCCGGACTAGTGCTGACCGAGATGGTGCGCAGCAGCTTCCCGCAGGAGGCTTATGACGCTATGCTCGAGGACATCCTCGTGCCCTTTGTCGGCCTGCCCGAAGATATCGCCGAAGTGACCTGCTTCCTCGCCTCGTCGGCGGCGCGCTACATCACCGGACAGATCATTGCGGTCGACGGCGGGCTGCACGTCCACCAAAACAAGATCGGCCAGGCCTGAGCCAGTGCGGGGAGCGAGGCGAAAGCCGAGCGTCCCAGCCGCGGATGTCGGACACCCTCACAACCCTCTCCCTGAGGGAGAAGGATTTTTTGGGAATTTTCCGTTAGGTCAGCGCCTGCTCAGGCGAACCATTTACCGAACCATTCGGCCGCCGCGGGGACCATCTCTTCCCGCGGCGTGCCCACCAGATATTGCCATGCCGCGACGTCGTCGGGATTGGCGAAGACGACGGGCTTCCACTCGCCGTCGGTCATGGCGAACAGGTTGCGGGCTCCATCCTCGGGCAGCTGCGGTATCGGCACGCCCGGCGGCAGATTGGGCGGGGTGCGGCCCTCGGCGAACACAGTCCCGAGCTTTTTGGCAAGGCGCTGGAAACTCTCGGTCCAGGTAGTGCTGACCATCAGCGTGCAGGCATCGACGCCGTGCCGCTTCAGTTCGAACCACAGGCCTTCGCCAAGCAGCATGCCATAGGCCTTGGCAGCACCATAGCTGAGCCACAGATGTTGCCCGACGCCCGCGGAGAGCGACGAACATATGACGATGCCGCCGCGCCCGCGCGCCTTCATCTTTCCGCCGAAATGGTGGGCGACGCGGGTGAGCGCGGTGATGTTGACCGCGATGTTGTTGAGATGCGCGTCGAGATCCTGATCGACGAATTCGCCGAACGGCTCGGCGGCGGCGACATAGGCGACGAACCCAACTTCCTCGCCCTCCATGCCCGCCTCGATCCCCGCGATGACGTCGTCGGCGCCGAGGTCGAGCGCGATCGTCCTGGTCCGGACGCCATGGGTCCGTTCGATGAGCCCCGCGGTCGCCGCCAGCGGCTCGGGCTTCCGCGCCGCCAGCGCAAGGTTCATGCCGCGCGCGGCAAGCTCCATCGCGATGGCCCGGCCAATGCCCTCGGACCCGCCGAGCACCAGTGCCCATTTCCCATAGCGTGCCGCATAGTCGATCAAGTCCGCCTCCTACCGTCTCATCTTCTTCTGCTATCCTGTCGAAACAGGGTGCTACCTGACCGGCGCCATGTCCAGAGTGCGGTCCGTCCACGTCGAAGCGAGTCGTACGCTTTTTTTCCTAGAGAATCCGGCTGTCGTAGGCCCATTGAAGCAGCGCCTGTCGCTGCCTGGGGCGGCAAAATCGATCACCCGGATCGCAATGTTTGACGATTTGCGCCGCGTGGCGCCTGAAGGCGCGCCAGCGCGCGATCTGGCGGCGATCCTCTTCCTTCAGCCTGCGCCCCGAATAATATCGGCAGTACCACTGAAACCATCCGCGGGGATCGTCCGGATAAATCCAGCCCTTCTCGATCCAGACGCGCAGCGGAACGCTCGCGCGGACGCCGAAATAGTTCAACGAGCAATCGGGACCATCGGCGGCGAACCTCGCGCCATCGAACCAGCTGGCGGGAAACTCCGCCCGGCAGTCGGTCATATATTTTCCGCAGAACACGCCCAGGCTCAGCATGTCGGCAGGAGGGAGTTCGGGCCGGAAGTCGCGATCAAAGTCCTGCCCCATCGGCGCGGAGCGGATGTAGCGATAGCCCTGCTGCATCCGATCGTTAACGATCACTTCGGCGACGGCGTTCATCCGCCGAACCTAAAGCGGCGATGAAAGCGCTGCAATCGCGTGGCACTGGAGCGATCGGTTTTCCGCATTTTGCCGGTCGTCAGGTGATTCCACCCGACTTCGAAATGCTTTCGCGGCCGGCTGTTCGGCGATCGCGGCGCGGGTGCGGGACCATCGCCACCGTCCGGAATGCTGCCCGCGCATCATCCTTCATCTCGTCGCTCAATTGCCGGACGCGGGAACGTTCGCGGCCGCGCGCTGTTCTGATAGCCCCAGCAGGAGCGGCCCATGCCACGATCGACCAAGACGCCGCCGAAGAGCAAATCCGCCGCCAGCGCAAAGACCGCTGCCGCCAAGCCGAACACGTCGAGCCCGGCGAGCAAGCCGAAGCCGGCCGCCGCGGGCGCAGATGCGATCGCGATGCTCGAGGCCGACCATCGCGAGGTCGAACAGCTCTTCGCCGAATTCGAAGAGGCTACGGCCGATGCCCGGAAGCGCGATCTGGCGATCGCGATCTGCGTGGCGTTGAAGGTGCATGCCCGGCTGGAAGAGGAACTGTTCTATCCGGCGGCCTTCGATGTCCTCGACGACAAAAGCCTGATCGCGGAAGCCCAGGTCGAGCACGCCAGCGCCAAGGACCTGATCGCGCAGATCGAAGCCGGTGCGCCGGGAGAAGCGCTATTCGACGCACGGGTCAATGTGCTCGCCGAATATATCGACCATCATGTGACCGAGGAAGAGGAAGAGATCTTCCCGCAATGCCGCAAGAGCAAGCTCGATCTCGTCCGGCTCGGCGCGATCATGGCCCTGCGCAAGCAAGAACTGATGGCGGGTTTCCGGGTCTCGAATCCCGTTCTCGCTCTTTCCTGACCTCGAACAAAGACTGGAACACCATCGTGGCACGTGATCCCGAGAGCATGACTCCGCCTGCGATCAAGAGCGGACAGACCCCGCGCAAGGCCCCGAAGGTGCCGCCGGGGGTGGCGCTCAGCGAAAGCTATGCGGAAGCGCAGGGTCCGGGCGGAGAGACCCATCAGGTGGCCGGCAACGGGGTGGCCACCCTGACAACCCAGCAGGGTATTCCGGTCGCCGACGACCAGAACTCGCTGAAGCAGGGCGCGCGCGGGCCGATCCTGATGGAGGATCACCATTATCGCGAGAAGATGTTCCACTTCGACCATGAGCGTATTCCCGAGCGCGTGGTCCACGCCCGCGGCTATGGCGCCCATGGCTTCTTCGAGCTGACCGAGTCCCTGGCCGACGTCACCCGCGCCGATATCTTCCAGCGCGTGGGCGAACGCGTGCCGGCGTTCGTCCGCTTCTCAACGGTGGTCGGCAGCAAAGGGTCGTTCGACCTTGCCCGCGATGTCAGGGGCTTTGCCGTCAAGCTCTATACGAACGAAGGCAACTGGGACCTCGTCGGCAACAACATCCCGGTCTTCTTCATCCAGGATCCGATCAAGTTTCCCGATATGGTCCACGCCGCCAAGCCCGAGCCCGACCGCATGTTCCCTCAGGCCCAGACCGCCCATGACAATTTCTGGGACTTCATAAGCCTGACGCCCGAGTCGATGCACATGATCATGTGGACCATGTCCGACCGCGCCATCCCCCGGTCGTTCCGTTTCATGGAGGGATTTGGCGTCCATACCTTTCGCCTGCTCGACGCCGATGGCAATTCGACCTTCGTCAAGTTCCACTGGAAGCCCCAGCTGCGCCTGCAGTCGGTGGTGTGGAACGAGGCGGTCAAGATCAACGGGGCCGATCCCGATTTTCACCGCCGCGATCTGTGGGAGTCGATCGAAGGCGGAGACTTCCCGGCATGGGACCTCGGGGTCCAACTGTTCACCCAGGAGTTCGCGGACCGGTTCGACTTCGACGTGCTCGATCCGACCAAGATCATCCCGGAAGAGATTCTGCCGGTCCGCAAGATCGGCCGGCTGGTGCTCGACCGCGTCGTCGACAATTTCTTCGCGGAGACGGAGCAGGTCGCATTCTGCACCCAGAATGTCCCGCCCGGCATCGACTTCAGCAACGATCCCCTGCTGCAGGGACGGAATTTCTCCTATCTCGACACTCAGCTCAAACGGCTCGGCAGCCCGAACTTCACCCATTTGCCGATCAATGCACCGCGCTGTCCGATGGCTCACTTCCAGCAGGACGGCCATATGGCGATGCGCAATCCCAAAGGCCGCGTGAACTACGAGCCCAACAGCTGGGGACCCCAGACGGGCGGCCCGCGCGAGGACCCGGTGCGCGGGTTCCGCAGCTTCGCCGAGACCAACGCCGAGCCCAAGCAGCGGCTCCGCCCGGAGAGCTTCGCGGATCATTACAGCCAGGCGCGGCAGTTCTACATCAGCCAGACGCCAATCGAGCAGAAGCACATCGGCGATGCGCTGGTTTTCGAGCTCAGCAAGGTCGAGCGGGCGGACATCCGGCTGCGGATCGTTTCGCACCTGCTCAACATCGATCCCGATCTTGCCCGCACCGTCGCGACAGGACTTGGCGCGGCGCTGCCGGCGCCGGCGCGAGCCGCGGTGCCGACGCGCCAGGATCTCGAGCCTTCACCTGCGCTCAGCATCGTCGCCAATGGTCCAGAGGGCTTTGCCGGTCGCAAGCTCGGGATATTGGTGACCGACGGCACCGACACCGTGCTGTTCGATGCCTTGACCGAAGCGGTTACGGCCGCCGGGGCAGTCTATGAGGTGGTGGCGCCAACCATCGGCGGCGTGATGCTTTCGGACGGGAGCAGGCTCGCGGCCAAGCAGAAGATCGACGGCGGGCCGTCGGTCCTGTTCGATGCGGTGGCGGTCATTCCATCGGTCGAAGGCAGCCAGCTCCTGCTCGGTGACGGCCCGACACGCGATTTCGTGAGCGACGCCTTCGTCCATTGCAAGTTTATCGGTCTCTCCGAAGGCGGAGCCGCGCTCATGACCGCCGCCGGCCTCGGCGACAAGCTCGATGACGCCTGCCTCACGCTCGCGTCCGGAGCGGACAGCTCCGCGTTCGTCGCCGCCTGCGCCCCGCTCCGCTATTGGCGGCGCGAGCTGGACGTCGATATGGACAGCCGGACTGGCTAGGACGCCGTGGACGGCTTCGCGAGGCAAGGATGGAGGATCAACCGCGGCCCCCGACGGAGTTACGCCGCGCGCAGCCGTTCGACGAAGGTGGCCGCGGCTTGCTTCAGCTCGTCGGCACGCTGCGCCAGGATGGTGGACGAAGCATCCACCCTGTCCGTGAGCGCGCCGGCATCGTTGACCGCTGCCACGACGAAGCCGATGTCGCGCCGCATGTGCTCTGTTCCATCCATGACGTTGGCCGCGTGATGACCGATGACGTCCGTTGCCGAACGCTGGCGTTCGAGGGATCCTGCGATACCGTCAGAGATGGTCAACACGCCCCCTAGGGCATCGGCGATATCGCGGAATGCGGCCACGACATCCACGACGCGCGCCTGCACGTCGCTGACGAGGAAAGCGACATCTCCCGCAGCACGAGTGGTTTGACTAGCGAGCTGCTTTACCTCTTGCGCGACGACGGCAAAGCCGCGTCCGGCTTCACCGGCGCGCGCCGACTCGATGGTGGCGTTGATCGCGAGCAGATTGGTCTGCCGGGCAATCTGCTGAATCGAACCGATGATGTCCTCGATCCGGCTCGCCGCCGCAGACAGGGCACCGACAACAGCATCGCCGCGCTTCGAGCTGATCTCCGCCGCAAGCGACAGTTCGGTCTGGCCCTCGACCTGCTCAGCGATTTCGGTAAGAGATGACGCCACCTCCCTGGTTTCGCCAGCGGCAGACAGCACGACCGAACTGGCGGCGTCGACGCTCGCGGCGACTTCGGTCGCCTTGCGTATGGTATCCTTGGCGATCCCGTTCAGTGACCGGGCCGAGCCGCCCAATTCGGTGGCAGACGCCAAAACCGACTTCGTCAGATCGAGAACGGAGCGCTCAAAGGTCACACCGAGTTCGCCGAGCAACGCTTTTCGCTGAGCGGCGGCTTCGGCATTGAGGCGATCATTCTCGGCCTGAACGGCCCGGACGCTTTTCTCAAGCTCTTCGCGCGCCCGATATTCGTCCTTCAGCAATTGCTCCTTCAGGCGCGTAAGGTCGGCAAGCGCGGCCCTCGCCGCCGCTGCCTCGCGCGCCTCCTTGGCGCTCGCCGTTGCAACAGCGAGGATCGCCTGCCTGCTTCGGCGAAGCACCACCCAGCTTACAAACGCCGCGATCAGGAGAACCGCGCCGACCGCGGGAAAGATGCGGCTGCGGAGCTGCGAACCCATCGCGCCAAATCGCCAGACGAGGGAACCGACGGTTTTCCCGTCGCGGGTCGACAAGGTAACGCCGTCGCTCCGGCCGCCCTCGGCCAGTTTGAGGCCTGCAATGTTATAATCGGCGGCAACGGCGTTCAAAAAACCGCCGTCGATGAGCTTGACGAAGACGATATAGGAAGATGGCTCGGGCGGTAGCTTGATTTTGGCAGTGCTTGGAATGATGGCCGCGATGCCGAAGATCGCGGGTTTGCCGTCGATGGTTGTCAGACCGGAGACGCGCTGATCGGTCCCGGCCGGTTTTCTCCGGAGGCCGGCGAGCGCATCGCGAAATGGTGCGCCGAGAAAAGCCCGAGCGTCGAGCAATGCACCACGCTCGCGCTCGCCCGCCAAGATTGTGCGGTCGCCTCCGTCGAGGACGAACACATATTCGTAGCCCTGAATTTCGTACAGATAGGGCGCAATATTGTCGTGCGCCCATGATCTGTTGAGCGAAATCACCAGATTTTCCACGGCGTCGTCCCAGACCCCGTAATCGCCGAGATTCTTTTCGAGCGTCGCGATGCGGGCGTCGATGGCGGAAGTTACGAGATGGCGCTCCTGGAGCCGCTGCATATCGTTCTGCGATTGTGTCAGCCAAAGCAGCGCCGCAAGCAGACAGCCGGCGAGCCCTACAAATATACCGACCAGCGGAGCCAGGAAATGACGGCTATAGCTTAGCCGGCCCGGCTCACCATCCTCTCGCGACATAAGCTTCCCTTGCGATTCCCGCCGCTGACCTTTGAGCCAGAGAGCCCAAAAATTGGTTAAAGATCGGTCGCTTGAGCTGTACTCCGCCGATATCTTCGCCGCGTGACGTGCCGCCAATGAAGGGCAAGCGGAATGCCCGGCAGCCGGGCGCTATCGGGAATGATGCACCTGTCGCCTGGATCGCCGCTATCTTGAACCATCGCCTCGAAGGCTTACAAGCGCCCCAATGGCCTCCGCGCTCCCGCCCCACGAGCCGCCCTCCTCATCGCCTGGCGCGCCGCCGGGATCGCGCCAGGTGGCGAAGGGCGCCGGGACGGCGCTGCTGGCGCGCGCCGGCGGGGTGATCGAGATCCTGTCGCAGCCGCTCTATGTCTGGCTGTTCGGGCTGCCGACCTACGGGCTCTACATGGTGCTATGGTCGGCGGTGAACCTGGCCGAGAATATCTTCGACCTCGGCATGACCAGCGCGCTCCAGCGCGTCATCCCGCAAGCAAGCGACGATCGCGAGCGCGCGACCGCGCTGCGCCAGGCAATGCTGATGGGGGTCCTCCCTTGCCTGCTGATCGCGCTGGGCGTGAGCCTGGGGGCGCAGTGGATCGCGCAGCACGTCAATGTCGCGGCCGACGATCGCGACAAGCTGGCGACCGGCATCGCGCTGTTCGCCTGGGCGCTACCGCTATGGGCCTATCTCGAGATCGCGACCTCGGCGCTGCGCGCGCGCAAGGCGTTCGGGCCGGAAATCAGACTGCGGGTGATGTGGGAGCAGCTGCTGCGGATGGCCGCGGCGATCCTGCTCTGCGCGGCGGGGGCCGATACGCTGGGGCTTCTGATCGCACATCTCTGCTCGCTGGCGGTCACCTGCTTCTTCTCAACCCGGCTGCTCGCGCGCTATTATCCGCTCGACCTTGTCGTGCGCGGCGGCGCGCGTGCGCACCCCGCCGCCCGGACGCTCTATGCGGGTCTCTCGGTGCTGCCGTCGAACATCGTGAGCCGGCTGTTCGCCGACGCGCCGCCGCTCATTCTTAACGCGATGATCCCGGGCGCAGCGGGCGCGAGCGCCGCCGGGCTGTTCGCGATCGCGCGCAAGATCGCAAGCGCGGTGCAATTGATCCGCCAGGCCTTCTCCTATGTGATGGCGCCTCTCGCCTCCGAGGCGGTGCGCCACGACAAGCGCCATGTGGCCGAGATTTACGGCTTCGCGACGCGGCTCACCATCCTGGTCGCGACGCCCACGGTGTGCACGATCGCCGGCGGCGGCCGCGCTCTGCTCGCGCTCTTCGGGTCCGCCGCGCAGGCCGCTTACCTGACATTGGTGCTGCTGAGCTTCACGAGGCTGGTGGAGGCGGTCGCCGGTCAGGCCGGATCGATCCAGTCGGTGATCAGCCGCTATCATCATCCGCTGGTCGGCAGCCTGACAGGGCTCGCCGTGGCGCTAGCGCTGGGCACGCTGCTGCTGCCGGAGGGCGGCATCGACGGGATGGCGGTGGCGGTGGCAGCCGGGATCGCGGTGTCGCAGCTTGCGCAAATGGTCCAGCTCTGGCGCCATCACCGGCTCCATCCGTTCGCGCCGCCCTTCGGCCGGGCGGCGGCGATCGCGGCACTGGTGGGCGCCGGCATCTTCGCGATCTCACAGGCGCTGGAGCCGCTCCACCATCTGATTCGCATCGGCGTCGGCGCGCTGCTGCTGCTCGGCGGAATATGGCTGTGCGGCCGGTTCGGCTTGTCGGACGAGGACAAGAGGGCGCTCGGCAAGACCGGGCGGAAACTGCGGTTCGTGGCAGGGTGAAAGGCTATTCACCCTCGCTTTTGGGGCGATGAGCTCGTCTATCATCCGCATCCCTCGCGCCATATCGGCCGGACCGGCGAAGTTGAATCCCGGCGGCAGGACGAGCGCCCCCCGAACCCAACTCGAACAAACGGCCTCAGAGCTCGTCGGCCTCGCTGACGGCATTTAGGCCGCGCGGGTAAGCCGGCTGCCCGGCATGAGCGTAGGCCATCCCACCAGCGTCGATCCGCTGCTCCGAGCCGCCGCGCCCGGCGCAATCGATCGGCGATGGCCCGCCCCTATCAGGGCGCAGCGTCGGACAGGTCGGCTGCTTTCAGCGCCAGGCGCTTCGCTCGCTCCATGTCATATCGGTAGCGTGTGACGAGGCGCTGCGCGTAGAGCCCGCCGCCTCCGTGCAGGTTGCTGAAGGACTTGTAGCTGCCGTAGCTCGTCAGGGTGTAATCGCGGATCGCGTGCAGCAGCCTCAGTCGGTAACGGCCGTCCACGCCCTGTTTTCCGCGCATGTAGTTCTGAACCAGCGCGCCGATTTCATCATTTTCGCAGTCGCTGATCGACGGTGAGGTCAACACCGATCCGCCGCCAATGTCCTGAAGGTGCCGGATCATCAAGCTCCAGTTGGCGGCGTGCAGATACTTTCCGGCATTGGCGAACAGTTCATCGGGGATCATCATGCCGTCGGTGCTCCGCTCGCAATTTTTCAACG
>Ga0207641_10001980_pt1 | contig 19556 bp, 17 predicted proteins | sample KBSSwiS62_FD_184306 | JGI IMG/M metagenome (GOLD analysis project Ga0207641, IMG submission 184306) | Switchgrass rhizosphere microbial communities from Kellogg Biological Station, Michigan, USA - KBS Switchgrass S6-2 (SPAdes) (version 2) | ecosystem: Host-associated > Plants > Roots >... | reverse complement strand
AGCGGTCAGGAATTCCGTGAAACGTGAGCGGAAGTCTCCAGAGAGGTGCCAGCAGATGACGGCGATGGAGTTCCCGCCGTTCGGTCCCTCCGCCGACAGCTCGGCGTCGCTCAACTGATCGATCGCCGCCTCGGCGAGAGCCTTGTAGCGAAGATACTCGGCGCGAATGGAGTCAACGATGCTGATCATTTGATGCCCCGATCGAGGCGAGGGCGGACGGCTGGGGCGAGTGACGCGGCGATTGGCAGCCCGACGAACGGGCCGTGGCCGACCACCTGCACCCACCATCGGATGTTGAACGTCGGTGGCCGATGGACGATCAGTGGGATCACTGCCAGCGACATCGCTATCCAGACGAATGGTCCGTACACGGAGGCCGCCGTGACCACCCCGTACCTTCGCCCCAGCAATGTCCGGAGCCATGCCGAATTCATGGCGAGAACCAGAAACATCACGGACCATCCGAACGCCACACCGAAATGCATGAGGAGGCCGATCGCGGCCGTTCGCGTTCCGCCAGTCAGCGCTTCGGGGCCGATCAGCACACTCGCCACACCTTGAAAGAGACGCGTCACGGTCGAGTGATAGAACGCGACGCTCAAGACACTGGAGAACAATCCATCGGTGACGCCGGTCAGGAAACCGGCGCGGGCAAGCCGGGACAGGGTCTGACGTGTCACGACGTCTGCTTCGAATGCGGCTATCTGGTCACTACGCGCACTTCGACCGCGGTCAGCGCACGACCGGACCGACTGCAGGTGACGGTCACGCGATCGCCGGCCTTGATGACATCGGTCAGCTTTCGCCGACCGTACCGGTAGAGGAGGTCCGAGGCTCCCGCTCCCTTCCCGACAATACGGGTCGACGAGTCGGTACGGAGCACCACGACCTCGTGGTCACCCACCTCGAGCGCCAGAGACGACGCGGAGACCGCCTTCACCGCACCGTTGATCGAGTAAAGCCTGGGACTTGTTCCATCGGTATCCTGCGCGCCGGCGATGGTTACGCCGATGGCCAACGAAACCGCGAGCCAAAGAGACAACACCCGCACCATGTTCCTTCTCCTCGCGATCCTGATACGGCAATGCGATTCTAACGGCATTCGGACGCCGCTGCTGCGTGCGCAAGGGACAGTTCCTGGCGCCGCTCGCTCACGCCGATTTGCGACCCCAGGCCTGAAAGAACAAGTGCGAAACGACCAGCGTACCGGGATTGTCGATGTGAAGGCGGAGCGCGGTCTTCAATTCAGCGAGCGGCCGCTCCTCGATCAGGCCCTGCTCCAGCAGTCGCTCGCTCAGGTTCTCGGCGAAGTCCAGCAGAATGCGACGGCGACCGTGCCCGGGTGGATACACGTGAATGAGCGGGTTGACGTGCACCTCCTCGAGCCCCGCGTCGCGAAGCAGACGAGGCAGGCGGCGACCGATAAACGGATCGATGCCGTTCTTCTCGGAATATGCTACGAACAGATCGATCAGCGTCGTCCACGCGTCGGAAGGAGGGTCGCACACATGTGCGATCCAGTCCGCCTCGTGAAACGCGACCCATCCTCCCGCTCTGACGAGTCCGACTGCCTCCGCGACGATCTGCTCCGGGTTGGGAACGTTGACCAGCACGAGACGCGCTGTGACGAAATCGAAGCTTCCGCGCGGGAGCTCGGTCGATCGAGCGTCCCTGCACAACACCTCGACGTTCGCCAAACCCCGCTCGCGGGTCATCTCGCGAGCGAGTTCGAAAGCATCCTGACTCCTTTCGACGCCAACGACGCTTCCCGAAGGCCCCACACGCTCGGCGAGCAGCTCGAGACAGCCATGTGGCCCGCAGCCGATCTCGACGACCCGGGCACCGGCGGTGACGCCGACCTGATCGAAGAGCCACCGACTCTCGTGCGCCAGCTGCTGCGCCTGCTGCTGTAAACGCTCTTGCTCTGCGCGCCGGTAACCCAGCACGTACTGGTCGGGTGCGCTCAAAGTGGCTACCTCTCGCGGTCATCTCCGCGGTATTCGCGTCAGCGACGCTTGAAGAACTGAACCGCGCGTTCATGTCGCTCGGCGGCGGCTCGGCTCGCGAACGTCCCGAGATTGCGCCGCCGGCCGGTTTTCGGATCCTTCTTCCGCGAATAGAGCCGATACTTGCCGGACGCGAGTCTGCGGATCATGATCCCATCTTGGCAACATCATTCACGCATCGACAGCAGTCGACGCACGCTGCCGACGACCTGTGGCCACACCTCGGACTGCGGATCGATGAAGACAAAGTGCGTGGCGTCAGGAAGCACCGTTGTCACCACGGTGTCGCCCGCACGCTTGGAGGCCGCCTCGTAGGGCGCGACGTGCGTAGCGAACATACGGCCCGCGAAGAAGGCCTGCGGAACACCGAGCGGCAAGCGTTCGATTGGGGAGCCGTCACGATAGCGTTCCGGCCGCTCCTCGGGTGAACCTCCGAGCAAGTCTGTGACCACCGGCGCGCCGCAGACGGGTTGCTGAAGAGGAATCGTCGCCTTGAGATCGGCTGGCCCATCCAGATCGACGACGCCCGCCAAACGGAGAGGGTTGCTGACGTACAGGTCGCTGGTGTTCGTCAGCTTTGGCCGCGCGGCCAACCACATTGCGAGATGTCCGCCCGCCGAGTGACCGATGGCAATGACTCGCGTCAGATCAAGCCGTCTCTCAGGTGCCAGCGTGCGGAGAAAATCGGCCGCGTTTCCCACATCTCGGAAGGTGCCGGGCCAGCCGCCGCCTTCGTTGCCGAGGCGTCGATATTCGATGTTCCACGTCGCAACGCCCGCATCGGTCAGCGCGGCGGACAGAGGCCGCATGTTGTCGAGCGCGACGGCATTCGGAGCCAGGTTTCCCAGCTTGGCCAGCCAGCAGCCACCGTGGACCACGACCGCAACCGGATGCGGACCCGGTGTCGACGGAACGCGCAATTCCCCGAACTGCAGCGGATCCGCTCCGTACGCGATGCGGTGGACACCCGGTGGCACCGGCGCGTTCGCCAGATCGAGCGGTCCTCGAGTCTGGGCGGCGACAACACCGGTGAACAACACGATGAACAGAACAACAACACGGCCTCTCATCGCGACCTCGATTCGGAGAGGAAGATCGGTCAGGCCACGCTACTGCGGCCGCTTGAACAACCCGCCGTAGACCGCCTTTCCAAGGACGTGTCCCTGCATCGCTTTCATGACGTTCGCCCGCGTCTCGAACGCGTCCGTCGTCGGCTGCACGTCAAGCTTGATATCGAGTGCGTAGATTTCGAACATGTAGTGATGCTGCGGACCGGTCGCCGGCGCGCCAGGTCCTCGATACATCGGGCCGGTCGCGCTGATCTGAAAGCTGCCGTCGGGCCGCTGCGAGCCTTTCGGAACACCCTCGGGCAAGCTCGTCGTACTCGCCGGAATGTTCCAGACGACCCAGTGCGCCTGATCGTCCGTAGTCTTGTTGCGTGCCACGTCCATATCGCGCATGTTGAGGACGAACGACTGTGTTCCGGCGGGGACATTGGCCCAGCTGAGGGCCGGCGACGTTCCCTCGCCAGTCGCGACGCCCGGGGCAGCCTGGCTGAAACGCACCGGGATTGGGCCGCCGTCCGGGAACCCGGACACTGTCAACGTCATCGCCGGGGCCGCGGGTGCGCCCGCACGCTGACCTCCACCTTGAGCGTAAATCGGGATTGCGATCAGCACTGCGCTTGCCACCACGAGCCATCGTCCTGCTTCCATGCTGGTCCTCCTGAATGTCGTGCGGAACAGTAACATAGCCGCGGCACATCCGAGGTGTGCGCTCGATAGACCGTCGGCCCTCACAGGAGAGGGCTCATGCGGAGACTCTTATGGCTCGGGAGCTGCCACCAATGAAGTACTCGCGACGCGACTTCCTGAGTGCCGCCGCGGCGGCGGGCATCGGCGGATCGATCGGCTGTTCCCGTCAGCCCGCGCCGGGCAACCGCCTCTCCGGCGCGCCGGGCGTGGAGCTGGGCGTGGACGACGTCGCGCTGCCGGACTACTCCCACGATCTCGAAAACTACCTGGTCCGCATCGCCAACGAGGCACGCGATCGCCGCAAGCAGGTGATCAATGCGATTTCCACGCGCCAGGAAATCGCCAGCCGTCAGAAGACGGTGACCGACACCGTCTGGCAGATGCTCGGCGGACCCTTCGAGAAGAATCCGCTCAATCCGCGCGTGACCGGCGTCGTCGAGCGTCCAGGCTATCGAATCGAGAAGGTGGCGTTTGAAAGTCGACCGCGCCTGTACGTGACCGCCAACCTCTACGTGCCCGCCGCGGCTGGCCGCCATCCGGCGATTCTGGGACCGCTCGGCCATTCGGTGAATGGCAAGGCCTGGCCGAGTTACCAGAAGCTGTTCTCGAACCTGGCGCGCAAGGGCTACGTGGTACTGGCCTTCGACCCCTTCGGACAGGGCGAGCGCATTGAGTACCCGGGAACGCGTCCCGGCGAGTCTGCCCTCGGACCTGGCGGAACCATCGAGCACGAATACGCAGGACGCCGCCTCATTCTGCTGGGCGCCAACTTCGGCCTGTTCCGGGCGTGGGACGGTATCCGTGGGATCGACTATCTCCTGACGCGCGCGGAAGTGGACCAGGAACGAATCGGCTGCTGCGGCCAGTCGGGCGGCGGCACGCTGACGCAGTTCCTCGCGGCGCTCGACAACCGAATCAAGGTCGCGGTGGTTTCCGAGGGCAACACCGAGAACCTGGCCCACGACAACGTCGAGCCGCCCGGCTCGGCAGACGATGCCGAACAGAACATCGTGCCTGCGCTCGCGCATGGAATCGACCGCGCCGACTTGCTTTACGCATTCGCGCCGAAGCCGCTGCTCGTCACGGTGACGCTCCACGACGCGGGTCACACCTATTCGCCGGAGTACGTCGCCAGCTCGCTCGACTTCGTCCAGGAATACACGCGCGTCTGCAGTTTGCTCGGGGCCGACAACCGGGTGTCGCTTCAGGTGACGACCGAACAACACGGATACGTCTATGAAATGCGCCGGGCGACCTACGCCTGGTTCAATCGCTGGTTCGAGATGAAGGACGCCGACGACGGTGAAACGTCGCAGGCGGTGGAGCCGGACGCGATGCTCTTCGTGACCCCAACCGGCTTCGTGACCACGTCGTTTGGCGGGGAGACGGCGCTTTCGCTGACGCGCCAGATGGCCGCAGCTGTCCACACGCCGGCCTCGCTCGGCGCAGACGAGGTGCGCACACGCCTTCTGGCGGTGCTCGGCATCGAGGCGCCGCGTGGCGAGCGGTTGGCGGGGCGCGTTCTCGCCACCATCCGCAAGCCAGGCTACCGGGCAGAACAGTTCGAATTCACGAGCGATCGGGAGATTCGCACGCCGGGCTGGCTGCTGACACCGGACAGTGCCGGATCTTCGACGCCCACCGTGCTGTACGTCGGCGAGGCACCGGCCTGGAGCTCCGTCGCGGAGGACGCGTTTGCCGAGCGCCTGTGCGCCAAGGGCGGATGCCGCGTCGCGGTGATCGACGTCCGCGGCCGCGGCGATTGCGCCATCGCCTATCCGCGGCGCGGCCGCTTCTACTTTCCGAATCGCATTCCCAACGAAGCCTACCTGACGTGGTTCGCCTTGATGCTCGGCAAGCCTCTGCTCGGCGGACAGGTGTATGACACGCTGCAGGCCCTGCAGTACCTCCGGTCGCGGCCGGAGGTCAGCGGCGCCGTAACGCTTGTGGGAGACGGACCGCACGGCGTGACCGCGCTCTACGCCGCGGCGCTCGACCGCGCAGTGCGCGGCGTCGCGCTGCGGCAGACCGTGACGGACTATCGCGCGCTCGCGGTCGCCGAGCGCTATACACAGCCGTTCGGCATCTACACGTATGGCATCCTGCGGGAATTCGATCTGCCGAACGTGGCGGGCGCGCTGGCCCCGCGTCCTCTTCTGCTTCTCAATCCTGTGACGCCGCTTGGCGAGCCGGCGGCTGATGCGGCGCGAGATCTCTATAAGGATGCTGCGAACGCAAGCGTGCGGACCGTGGACATCGGTGAGGATCCAGTGCAGATCCTGACGGCGTGGCTGACAGGGCGCCAAGCCAGCTGATCGCTCGCCGGCCGCACGAGGGAGTCAGAGTGGTGCCAGAGTGGGGTCAGAGTGGTGTCTGACCCCGGCCTGCGATCAGGACCCGTTCAGACTGGGCAAATTCCGCGTACGCCACGCTGCGACCGACCTTCACCTTACGGCGAAGCAGTAAATGCGGCCCGCGCCGCCACGCGGCGCCGTGTTCGCGCAATTCTGATTGGCGTGCGCCGAATTCCAGGACGACAGGGCGCCCGAGGTATCGCCGTTCGGGCCCAGGCCATCCGAGTGACCGACCTGGCCAAATGCCGTCGTCGCGGCGGACGTCCAGTCACCGCAGGTGAACCCGGTCAGCAGCGTTCCATCGGCAGCCGACCCGGTCATGATGTCGTGCTCCACCGGCGCCGGCGAGCCTGTCCACTGACCGTTGATCGGCTGACCCCGTTCGTCGACGAATATCGTCGAATCACCTTTGCGTGCGTGAAGCTCCGTCAGATTGTTCGCCACCACGACGCCCTTGGCGTTGAGCCAGGGGCCGTTGCCGATTCTGCTGCGCGCGTCGGTCGGCCGGTTTCCGTTGTCGGCGTCGCGTTCGACGCTCAGGTAGGCTCGCCAGGTCTTGTTGCCGACGCCGGCAGCGCTCGCCAGGTTTTGACAGAGATTGTCGGCGCCGCGCAAGCCGCCCAGATTTCCGGTCGTGCTCTTGGCGCTCGTGACGAAGAAACTCATCGTGCTGTCGTTCTGCGTCGGGCCCGTCGCTTTGTTGTCGCTGCTGCAGGAGACGCTCGCAGCTGTGACGAGCGCGAACGCGGTCACGCGAAAGACTGCATGCATGGCGCGGTAGTGTGGTCCACCGCTCGATCTCCTGCAAGCAGAGCCGTAACGTCGGTTTGCGATTAGATGGCCTCGCTGTGACGAGGCGTGGCGCGAATGTGCACTCGCATCTCCACGTGCTCCTTCGGGCGGAGGGTCACGAGCTGCCTCGGGACGACGTTCTGTCCAGGCTCCAGCGACAACCGGCAGCGTTGCGCGATCGTTGCGACGATCAGCCGCGCTTCCATCATCGCGAAGCCGTTGCCGATGCAGACGCGCGGACCGCCGCCAAACGGCAGATACGCGTAGCGCGGGATGCGTTCTTCCCAGCCGCGCGCGAACCGCTGAGGGTCGAAGCGCTCGGGAGTTTCGAAGAACCGCCGGTCGCGTTGAAGCGCGTAGGTGTTGACGGTGACGAGGCTTCCCTTGGGAACGACGTAGCCGCCGATCTCGACGTCCTCGATCGGCTCACGAGCGACCCCGGGCGCGGGCGGATACAGCCGGAGGACCTCGCGAACGAGCATGTCGGTGTACGGCAGATTCGGCAGGTCGGCAGCGGTCGGAGCGCGGCCTGCCAGAACCTCGTCGAGCTCGCGCAGCAGGTTCGCCTCCACGTCAGGGTGCTGCGACAGGAGGTACCACGTCCACGTCAGCGCGTTGGCCGTCGTTTCGTGGCCGGCGAGAAACAGCGTCATCATCTCGTCGCGAAGCTGCCGATCGGACATCCGCGTACCGCTCTCCTCGTCAACCGCCGCGAGCAGCACCGACAGGAGATCGTCCATCTGGTCGCCAGACGCGCGGCGGGACGTGATGACGCCGTGAAGCATGTCGTCGAGCCTGGCCAGCGCGCGTCTTTCGCGGAGGTTGCGAGGGGTTGGCACCCATGACGGCAGCCGCAGGACCTGGTTCAGGCGGTGATTGGCCGCATTGAGCACCGCGACCATCAACCCGCCAACTTCTTCGGACTCGCGTGTGAAGTCGGCGCCGAAGAGCGACTTGACGACGATCGCGAGCGTCAGCTTGGCCATCTCCACGTCGATCGTGATCACGCGGCCGTCTTCAAACGAATCGGCCATCTGCCGGGCGTGCGCCGCCATGACGTTTCCGTAGCCCGCGAGCCGGCCGTGATGGAAGGCGGGCTGGATCAGCCTGCGCTGCTGCTTCCAGAACTCGCCGTCGCTCGTCAGCAGCCCTTCCCCGGCAAACGGACGAAACGCCTGCTTGATGAAGCGCGCCTTGACGAACTTCTCCGGCTGCTCGACCAGAATCTGCCGCGCCAGGTCCGGGTGGGCCAGTTGGTAAACGTGCAACGGGCCAGCTTTGTAATACGCGATATCGCCGTACTGCCGTGCGATGTCCAGACCGAACGCGAGCGGATCGAACGGGAAGATCTCCGGCAGCATCTGCCCGATGATCGCGAGCGGCAGGTTGATGTGCGGACCGTCGGGTCTTCTGCTATCCACACTGCACGTCCATGAGAATCATCGGCTTTCTGGTCTTCCCCGCGTGGCGACCGGTCTCTCCCTATAATCTCCCATGCCTTATACACGACGTGCCCTTTTCGGGGCTCTGTCAGGTGTCGCCGGACTATCGATACTCCGGCCCGTTCAAGCCGGCGCCGGTCTGGTCGATCCGCTCGGTGTGCGCGGGGATTTCCCGGTCGCCGACACCTCACTCTTCTTGAACTCGGCCTACATCACGCCCACCCCGATTCCGGTCGTGGATGCGGGCCGCGAGTTCGCGGTGTCGAAAGGCTACGCGCCGATCGCCCTCGGCGACATGCTGAGGAAAACCAACGCGGTGCGGGCACAGTACGCAAAGTTGATCAACGCGAGCCCGGACGAGATCGGCTTCCTCTTCGCCACGAGCGAGGGCGAGAACGTCGTGGCCCGCTCGATGCACCTCGGCCGCGGCGACAACGTCGTCATCGACGAACTGCACTACGAAACCGAGTTCGTACTGTATGCCCACCTCGCGAAGACCACCGGCGTCGAGCTGCGCGTCGCCAAAGCGAAGGGCGGCGCGGTCACGACCAGAGAGCTCGAACCGCTGGTCAATCGACGCACCAAACTGGTATCGGTGGCCTGGGTGTCGCACCAGAACGGGTTCCGCCACGACATGCGCCCTATCGCGGACCTCGCGCATGCGCACGGCGCCTTCTTCTACACCGACGGCATCCAGGCCGTGGGCATGTTTCCGATCGACGTCAAGGCCGCCGGCGTGGACGCGATGGCGGTCGGCACCTACAAGTGGCTGCTCGGCGCTTACGGAGTGGCGCCGTTCTACGTGCGGCGCGAGGTACTCGAACGCTTGACGCTGGATCGCTTCGGCGCGCTGCACGTCGAGAAGGAGCTCCCCGATCGACAGTTCGAGATCTACAAGACGGCCAGGCGCTTCGACTACGCCACGCTCGCGTTCGGGCCTGTGTATCAGCTGGGTGCGGGACTCGAGTATCTCGAGGCGTCGGCGTCGACCGCATCGAGACGCACACGGTGGAGCTCGCCCACCAGCTGCGGCGCGGGCTCCGCACGCTCGGTCTCGATGTGACGACGCCGGAAGGCAACCGCTCGTCAATCGTCGCCTTCCGCGTGAGCAAACCGCAGGACGCGATCGTGCGTCACCTCGCCGCGACGAAAACCCAGGTCAGCGTCCGCGAGAACGGCACCCAAATCCGCGTCTCGCCGGCGCTCTTCAACGCCTCGGACGATATTGACCGGTTTCTGACGGTGGCAGAAGGATTGAAGTAAAGAAGGCGAGGTCGACCGACATGCGAAATCTTTGCTTCTTTGTCGTGCTGGGACTGGCGTTCGTCCCACAGCCGCAGCGCACCGCACGGCACACCGTCGTCGGCATCGAAGGACGCGAATTCGTCGTGAACGGAGCCCCGACCTATGTCGGACGCTCGTACGACGGGATGAGCGTCCAGGGGCTGTTGTTCAACTCCCGGATGGTGCAGGGCATCTTCGACGATCGGAATCCGGACACGCGCGGCCGGTGGAATTACCCTGACGGTCCCTGGGATCCCGAGCGGAACACTCGCGAGTTCATCGCTGCGATGCCCCTCTGGAAGGCCAAGGGGCTGTTGGCTTTCACCATCAACCTGCAGGGCGGCAGCCCGGAGGGTTACAGCCGATCGCAGCCGTGGGTGAGCTCGTCGTTCGAGACCGACGGCAGGCTGCGGCCGGACTACCTGTCGCGGCTGGAGCGCATCCTCGATCGCTCGGATGAATTAGGGATGGTGGCGATCGTCGGGTTTTTCTACCAGGGGCAGGAGCGGCGGATGGACGACGAGTCGTCCGTCATCCGCGCGGCCGAAGCGGCCACCGACTGGCTGATCGACAAGGGATACACGAACGTGCTGGTCGAGGTCGCCAACGAAGCCGACAACGCCGGATTCAAGCACGATGTCATCAAGCCGTCCGGTGGGGCCGTACAGCTGATCGAGCGTCTGAAGGCGCGATCAAAGAACCGGGTGGCGTCGCCAGCCGGCCGGCTGCTGGTCAGCACGAGCCTCAACGGCGGACGGGTGCCGGCCGATTCGCTGGTTGGCGCCGTCGACTTCGTCCTGCTGCACGGCAATGGCGTCGGCGATCCGGCGCGCATCACCCAGATGGTAGACGAGACCAGGACGCTGCCGAACTATCGCGGGCAGCCGATCGTCTTCAACGAGGACGATCACTTCGAATTCGACCGTCCCCAGAACAACATGCTGGCGGCGGTGCGCGCGTACGCGAGCTGGGGGTTTTTCGATTACCGCCTGGCCGGCGAGCGGTTCGACGACGGCTACCAGAGCGTGCCGGTCAACTGGACGATCAGCTCGCAGCGGAAGCGGGAGTTCTTCGAGCTGCTGGCGACGGTGACCGGCGTCGGCTCGAAGTGATGCTCCACGCTTCTGCGCGTTGCGGAGCCGAAAGAAGGCAAGAACGTACCCGTCGGCATCCGTGAGCTCGAAGCCCCACAGCCCATCGTCTATGAACGACAACTCCTTTACGAACGACACACCGCGCTGACGGAACTCGTCGAAGAGCGTGTCCGGGTCGAGGGTGTAGACGTACGCGTCCCAGCGAGCCCATTCGTGCCGGGTGTGGTTTGGACATGGAAGCACGTCGGGGGCGATGGCCTTGAGCATGATGCCGATCCCATCCCGGCTCACGCCGGCGTAGAACGGTTCGTCGGCTGGACCGGTGAAGTCGAGCTGAAAGCCGAGGCGCTCAGTGTAGTAGGCAATCGACGCCTTGAGGTCCTGCACGATGAAGAACGGACTGATCGAAACGAGGTTTCTCTTGGTCTCTTCCTGGTTCGACGGGTTCGCGGAGGCTTTGGTTGAGCTCATGCGCCGGTCTCCCCCATCGTTCGAGTGTTGAAGCGCGGAGATGTCTTCTTACGTATCTGCCAGGGACTGATCTGCTTCGTGACAAGGAGACCATGCGTTGTCCACGGGTCTGCGAGGGCGATGATCAATTCTGCATCTGCGTGACCTGGTAGCGGACGACGCTGCCCGCGTAAATCGTATCGAAGATCGCCTGGCGACCTTTCGCGATGACTTCACGAGTCCGAAGGTGTTCACCGCGGATGTTTACGAAGTCGGCGTCCTCGGCAAAAGGCCGCGCGAATCGCGCACCGTCAGCGGCGTTCCACGCTTTCTCGAGCTCGGCTACGAGGTCAGAGACGATCCGCTCATCATCGGAGTTCATCCTATCTCCTCATCCGCCGAGTTTTGCCTGGCCGCCGAGTGCATAGAGCACGCTGCTCGCCGCGAGACAACCGCCGAAACCGGACCCGACCACCAACACTCCCGGACCGAACTGTGTTCCAAGGAACAACGCCGCCGCCGTCGCGAACAGGGTCGCTAGGACGAATGCCCTGAAGCCGAGACCGACCGACGCTCGCGTACGGCGCGCTTTTCCAATCGCCATGGCAATCGTTGCACCCACCAGTGCCGCGAGGGCGACCCACAGGTAACGAAAGTCGTCACCAGTCCGAACAGCGCGAACGAGCGCGAACGCAAAGGGAACGGCGCCGAACAGAATCGCGAGCGATTGAGACAGCATCTGATGAGATCGCTTCATCTCAGTCGAAACCCGTACCTATTGCAGATGAACTGAGGGCTGCAACGGCGCATGCGGATGTTAGACCCAGGTTCCTCTCAACTGCAAAGCCCCACCTTGGCCGGAACAGCACACCGTCACGACGGTCCGCTGCGAGGCGTTGCGCACGCACTCCTCTCGAGCCAAACTAGTCGAGCACATTCGGCAAGCCCTAAGGACACTGAGGTGCACAGAGCCATGAAGATGAAGGCCTACGCGAGCTTTGACCAGTACCTTGTAGGCCAAGCTCCCAGGAATCAGGACGTCATCCGAGCCTTGCGGAAGTTCGTGAAGCGTGTCGCTCCGCAGCTCCAAGAGTCCGTGAAGTGGGGTAATGGGTGCTGGGTGCAGGGGAAGGTCCCCGTCGCCTACGTCTACTCGGCGCCCGACCACGTGCAGTTCGGCTTCTTCGGCGGCTCCGCACTGAAGGATCCGGGCGGACTCCTCAAAGGCGAAGGCAAATTCGTGCGGCACATCAAGGTCCGTAAGCGCTCCGACATCGACGAAAAGGAATTCGGGACTCTCTTACGCCAGGCGGCACACTAGGAACCGATGCGCAACCCAATGAGTGGCGCTGCGCGCGTCATACGATGGTGGCGACGGTGGGGAAGCTGCACGGCCCTGCTGATCTGCGTGGCTGAGGTGCCGCGGGCCGCTGCGGAAGCACCGCCGGCGCCCGGTGTCATCCAGGGCTCCGTCTGGACGCAAGGGCCGACGCCGCTCGCCGGTGCGGACATCAAAGTCATCGACGCGAAGGGGCGCATCGTCGCCGATGTCGTGAGCGACAACGAGGGACGGTTTCAGATCGCCGGCCTGACGGCCGGCACCTATCGCGTGATGGCCGCTCTCGCGGGCTTCGAGACCACCACGCAGTCCGTCGTCGTCACAAACGAAGGCGCGGCCGTCATCAGGGTTGAACTGGCGATCGCACGGTTCGCCGACACCATCGACGTCGTCGGCGAAACGACGGTTGTCTCGAACGGCCGGACGCTGGCCCCTGTTGAAGCCATTGCCAGCCGTGCGATCGACGAATTCGTCCCGGGCCAGGGTTTTCAGGGCGCCATCCGCATGCTCTCGACCGCCATCCCGGTGCCGGGCGGCGTCAGCATCAAGGGCGGCCGGCCGGGCCAGGCCGGCGTGCAGCTGGGAACGACGACGCTCGTCGATCCGGCATCGGGCGTCGCGCAGGTGCCACTACCGGACGGCGCGATCGAGTCGGTGACCGTGCTGCCGAATCCATATGCGGTCGAGTACGGTCGATTCTCGTCGGGACTGATCGTCATCCAGTTACGCCGCGCCCGGGATCAGTGGAAGTTCCGCGCACAGCGTTTCGCTCCGGGCCTGCGCAGCCAGAGTGACGGCGGTTTCCGAATCGACAGTTTCAACCCGCGGATGGAGACTGGCGGTCCACTCGTCAAGGATCGCGTCTACGTGGAGCAGTCGGCCCAGGCGCGTTACAGCATCGGCGATCTGGCCGGCCGGCCCGAAACCGAGCAGCGCGTGACGAAGGCCCTCAGCTCCTTCAGCCGCGTGGACGCGAACATCTCGCCGAAGCACTCCGTCGTCGGCACGATCGGGATGTTTCCGAACGCTGCCGATTTCGCCAACCTCAGCACCTTTACGGGCCCGGAGGCCTCGGTGAACCTGCGCATGCTCGGCAGACAGGTGTCGCTGACCGAGCGGGCGCTCTGGACGAACCGTACGGCTGCGGAGACTACGTTTCAATGGTTCCAGTCGCGGACGGACGTCGATCCGCAGGGCACGGCGCCGATGGAACTGCAGCCCGACATCACGCTCGGCAACTTCTTCAACCGGCAGCACCGTACGACCTCGTCGTATCAGTTCGTGCACGTCGTGACCGGACACCGGGACGGCTTCGGCGGCTCGCATGTCTTCAAGGCGGGCGTCGATCTTCTGCACACGCGGTACGACGGGACGAGCCAGAGCCGGACGGTGCTGATCGAGCGCGCCGATGGCACGGTCGTGCGCCGCCTCGACTTCTCAGGCGCAAGCATTCAAACGATTGGCGGCACCGAGGCGGCCGTGTTTGCGCAGGACCGTCTTCAGCCGCACCCGCGCTGGTTCGTCGAGACGGGCCTCCGGCTCGATCGCGATGGGGTGCTCGGACACGTGAACCTCTCGCCGCGGATCGGCACCGCGGTGCTACTCACCGAGTCCGGCCACGTCGTGATGCGCGGCGGGTGGGGACTGTTCGTCGAGCGGACGCCGTCGATGGCGGGTGCGTTCACCAGTTTCGAGAGCGCGGTCGACACGCGGTTCCCCGCCGACGCCCCGTCGGCACTCTCGCCAGGTGTGCCCGTCACGCACACGGTGGCGCCGGTCCTCGAGACGCCGGTCGGCCGGACGTGGGACGCGGCCTTCGACTATCGCTGGAACACACGCTGGGCGTTTCACGTGGGCGTGCTGTACAGGGAAGGCCGGTACGAATCGGTCGTGACGCCGCTGGTAGCCGACACACGTGTCGAGCGGCAGTTGTCGAGCAACGGGCATTCCAGCTATCGTGACGTCGAACTCGGCGCGCGCTACACACGCGGCACGACGGCGGACGTCGACGTGACGTATACGCGGTCGCGGTCGGAGGGGGATCTGAACACGCTGACGGGCTTGTTCGACAGCGTGCTGGCGCCGATCGTCGGCGAGAACATGTACGCGGCGCTCGGCACTGACGTGCCGCATCGTCTCTTCATCCGCGGCCGCGTGATCCCGAGACCGAAATGGCTGCTGCTCGGCGTCTTCAACTGGCGCTCGGGCCTGCCGTACTCGATTGTGAACGAGACGCTCGACTTTGTCGGACCGCGCAACGCGCTCCGATTTCCGACGTACCAGCGGCTCGACCTCGCCCTGGAGCGGCGGATCAAGATCCTGAGGTTTCAGCCGTGGGTCGGCGTTCGCCTGAACAATGTCCTGGGGACATTCCTGCCGGACGAGGTGCAAAACAACACCGGCTCGCCGGTCTTCGGGACGTTCTACAACTCCGAGTCGCGCCGCATTCGGTTCGCGCTGCGATTCGAACGTTAGGCCAAGAGGCCACGTGCGTCGAAGAGTCTCCGGTGCGTCTAGCGAGCACGCACTGTGAACTCGAGCCCGCCTTCGAAGGGCAAGGTCATGGTGCGCAGCCCATTACGCGGATCCTGGACGAAGTCGAAGTACTCCCCGTATGCCTCGCGAAACTGCAGCGTGTTGTCACAGATGACGACCGCGCCTTCGCGCAGATGGGGTGCAATCAGAGAGAGCGCCGGACGAGCCATTAGCGTCCAGATGTCGATGAGCATGAAGTCGATGGGGTCCTGCACATCCGCGAGGGTTTCACTGAGATCCCCCTCGCGGAGCTCGATCAGATCGGACAAGCCGGCTTCGGCAAAATGGCCGCGCGCTATCCGGGCCTTCTCCGGCTCACGCTCGGTGCCGATCACGACAGGACGGCCGCTTCCCTCGAGTTGCGCCTGTGCCCCGTTCAGGAGGTTGTCGCGCACCGCCGCGGCAAGAAAGAGCGTCGAGACGCCGAATGATGTGCCCGCTTCCACGACCCGTTGAGCGCGGAGCGCGCGGCACACGTGATAACAGAACTCGGCCTTGGAGCGGTCGAGCGCGATCAGCTTGTCTCTCAGGAATTCGTCGGTACGCTCATCAAACTGGTTCCAATCCAACGAGCCTTCAGCGGCACGGGCCGTGAAGTAGGCCGCGAGGGCGTCGTTTTGGGCGGCGTTTTGCGAGTAGAGTCGCTCGAGCAGCTCGTCGATGGGTGATCCGAACAATAGCCGACGGTCCATCAGATCCTCGGGCAGACATCGGGTATGCGTTGCGGTCACGGCCGGCGCGTGAGCCGCGGCGGTCTGGTGCCGGGATTCTCGCACATCGCTCAATGCCGTCGGCTCCACGCGAGGATTGGGCAGCCCTGGCGTTTAGCGCAACGTAAAGATCATCTCGACGGTGATGGCCATCGTAACGGATTGGCCCATGTGCGTCGCTGGTCGAAACACCCACTGCGCAAAAGCACGCTGGGCCTCTGCATCGAGGCTCGGCTCGAGAGGTTGCAGAACCACAACGTCACGAACGGCGCCGGCGCAGTCGACAATGCCCTGGAGAACGACACGGCCGTTGACCTTCGCCCGCATCGCATCCGAAGTGAACTGTGCGTGAACCTGGCGAAGGGCGATCGGCAACTGTACGTCCGGGTCGCAGGTGCGATAAACGTCGTCAGCGAGGCTACCTGTCGGCTGCGCGTCGCCCGTGACGACGAGTTGGCCGGGGGCTCGCACCAAGAGGGGCTGGTTGCTGACGGAGACCGGGGATGCCGGCGCAACACACACGTGCCGCTGGTCGAACCGGTCCTCGACCCGCGACCCAAAGAGCGACCGTTGCTCAGCCGGGATGACCACGGTGGCGTTGATGTTTGCTGCCGGAAGAGCGAGCAGAAGCTTGACAGAGCTCGACGGCCCCGTGCAGCTCACCGCCACAACACGCCCGCAGACAGGCGGGGCCGGTTCTTGAGCCGACAGCGCCGCGAAGCCGCTGACAGCCATCGTGACTGGCAATGCATAGGCGGCCCGGAAGGCCGATGAGAGGAGCCGGCCGGCAATTCTCGTCACGACGCAGTCTCCAATCTGGTCTGCTTAACAACGGCGCTTCAGCCGCGGCGCATTATGATCCCGCGTGGCGCCTGCTCACCTGGCCTTTTTTCCGCAGCGCCAGTTTCGCCTTCGCCCGGCGCGCAGCGTCCTTGGCCTGGAACTTCGCGATGCGCTCGATCAGTTTTGCCGGCACAGGCTCCGACACCGGGAAACGCAGCGTGCCCTTGCTGGCCCGGTACGGCGTCAGCGCGCCTTTGAATGCTGCAACGAGCGCGTCGCTGGCCGGATAGAGCGAGTAATGTTCTTTCCACCCGCCGAGATACAAGAAGAAACCTCCTGCGATCTTGAATGCAGGCATCTGATAGCTGATGACTTCAATCCTCGTGGGAACAGCCTTGCGGACGATGCTGCGCACCCGCCGCAGAGCGACCTGGACGTTCTTCGGCTGCGACGCGATGTAGTCGTCTACGGATTTGAAGTTGGTCTTGGCCATCGACGCCTCAGCTCGTTAGACAAATAGTCGACAGGTCGCGACCGAATCCCGAAGAGCGGTAGAAAAGGGCAGCGCAAAAAAAGGGCGGCGATCTCTCGATCACCGCCCTGTGAGTTGCAGGTTGAGACTTGAGACTTGGGTTACTCTCCGATGTCTCCCGTCCTCGGAGCGAGCGCGTCCTCGGGCTCCACGAAGTACTCCATGTCGCGCTCCAGCTCGAGCTCGTCGTCGCTCGGCTGCGGCGGCGCCGGCGGCGGCGGCGGCTCGTCCGCCGGGATCCGCACGTTCCGGTAGTACTCGAACCCGGTGCCCGCCGGAATCAGGCGGCCCATCGTGACGTTCTCCTTCAGGCCGCGCAAGTGATCGACCTTGCCGGAGATGCTCGCCTCGGTCAGCACGCGCGTCGTTTCCTGGAACGACGCCGCCGAGATGAACGAGTCGGTCGAGAGCGACGCCTTCGTGATCCCGAGCAGCAGCGGCCGGCCCTGGGCCGGACGTCCGCCCTCACCGATCACCCGCTCGTTCTCCTCGAGGAACCGGAACTTGTCGACCTGCTCGTCGACCAGGAACTCCGTGTCCCCGACGTCCTCGATCTTCACCCACCGCATCATCTGCCGCGCGATGGTCTCGATGTGCTTGTCGTTGATGTTCACGCCCTGCAGCCGGTAAACCTCCTGGATTTCGTTGACCAGGTAGGCCTGCAGTGCCTTCTCGCCGAGCACGTTGAGGATGTCGTGCGGGTTGCTCGGACCGTCCATCAACGGCTCGCCGGCGCGCACCCGCTCGCCTTCCTGCACGTTGACGTGGACGCCGCGCGGCAGCGCGTACTCACGCGGCTCGGCGCCCGGCTCGTCGGGGACGATGATGATCTTCCGCTGACCCTTGACGATGCCGCCGTGCTTGACGACGCCGTCGATTTCCGAGATGACCGCGGTTTCGCGCGGCTTCCGGGCCTCGAACAGTTCCACCACGCGCGGCAGACCGCCGGTGATGTCCTTGGTCTTTGTCGTCTCGCGCGGGATCTTGGCGAGCACGTCGCCCGCCGACACCATCTCGCCGTCCTGCACCATCAAGTGCGCGTGCGACGGCATCTGGTACTTGCGGTTGACCTTTCCGTCCTTGCCCTTGATCTCCACCGCCGGCTGCTTCTTCTCGTCCGGCGAGTCGACGATGATGAGGCGCGACAGGCCGGTGACCTCGTCGACTTCCTCGTGCACCGTGATGCCTTCGAGAATGTCCTTGAACCGGATCTGCCCCGGTTCCTCGGTGAGGATTGAGAAGGTGTACGGATCCCACTCGACCAGCACCTGGCCCTGTTCGACCGCCTGGCCTTCCTTCACCTTGAGGCGCGCGCCGTAGACGATCGGATAGCGCTCGCGGTCGCGCCCCTTCGCGTCCTGCACCACCAGCGATCCGCTGCGGTTCATGACCACGAGGTTGCCGTCTTTCGCTTCGACGACGTTCATGCCGTGGAACCGCACGGTGCCGGCGTTTCGCGCCTCGAGCGTCGACTGCTCGCTGACGCGCGACGCGGTGCCGCCGATGTGGAACGTTCTCATCGTCAGCTGCGTGCCCGGCTCGCCGATCGACTGCGCCGCGATGACGCCGACCGCCTGCCCGAGCTCCACCAGCTTGCCGGTGGCGAGGTCGCGGCCGTAGCACTTCGCGCAGACGCCGCGCCGCGAGGTGCAGGTCAGCACCGAGCGGATCTTCACCTTCTCGATGCCGGCGTCCTGAATCGCGGACGACAACTCCTCGTCCATGATTTCGTTGACGTCGATGATCTTCTCGCTGGTGAACGGATCGACGATCTTCTCGAGGGTGGTCCGGCCGATGATGCGGTCGCGGAGCGGCTCGATGACCTCGCCGCTTTCCACGATCGCCCGCGCCTCGATGCCGTCGAGGGTGCCGCAGTCGTGCTCCGAGATGATCACGTCCTGCGCCACGTCGACCAGCCGTCGCGTGAGGTATCCGGAGTCGGCGGTCTTGAGCGCCGTGTCGGCCAGACCCTTGCGCGCGCCGTGGGTCGAGATGAAGTAGTGCAACACCGAGAGCCCTTCACGGAAGTTCGAGGTGATCGGCGTCTCGATGATTTCGCCCGATGGCTTCGCCATCAGTCCGCGCATGCCGGCGAGCTGACGGATCTGCTGTTTCGATCCGCGCGCGCCGGAGTCGGCCATGATGTAGACCGGGTTGAACTGCCGGCCTTCCTTGTCCATCGCCTCCATCTCGGTGAACATCGCGTTGGCGATGTCCTCGGTCGCCTCCGACCAGATGGCGATCACCTTGTTGTAGCGCTCGCCGTTGGTGATGGCGCCCTCGAGATACTGCGATTCGACCTTGATGACCTCGTCCCTCGCCGCGTCGACCAGCGGGGCTTTCTCCTTCGGGATGATCAGGTCGTCGATGCCAATCGACAGGCCCGACCGCGTCGCGTAGGTGAAGCCCAGGTTCTTGAGCGAGTCGAGCATCTCGACCGTCTTCTCGAGCCCGAACTTCAGGTAGCAGCTCTGCACGAGC
>Ga0207641_10001979_pt1 | contig 19564 bp, 18 predicted proteins | sample KBSSwiS62_FD_184306 | JGI IMG/M metagenome (GOLD analysis project Ga0207641, IMG submission 184306) | Switchgrass rhizosphere microbial communities from Kellogg Biological Station, Michigan, USA - KBS Switchgrass S6-2 (SPAdes) (version 2) | ecosystem: Host-associated > Plants > Roots >... | reverse complement strand
TGGTCAGCGCGGCGACGATCGACCCGACGAAGACGCCGACCGTCGAGCCCGACTCGACCAGAGCGAAGTAGGGAAAGGCCCAGGCGCCCATGCCGACGATCCCCGCGACGAGGACCGGCTTGCGGCCGTAGCGCCCGGCCAGCACCGCCGCGAGCGGCAGGGCCACGCTCCAGAGCAGCGCTGCGACCATGGTGACCGTCAGCATCGTCGAGGCGCTGTGCAGCTTCGCCTGCGCGGCGTACCCGAGCACGAAGGCGAGGAGGAGGTTGCCCAGCACCGAGGCCGCGATGGTGACCCCGGAAGCGGGGACCCAGATCCGCGGGGCACGGAACACGTCCGCGATCGGGGCGCGTCGGACCGTGTTTCGTGCCCGCAGCCGCTCGAACTCAGGGCTCTCGTCTATCTTCAGCCGGATCACCAGGCCGACTACGACGAGCACGGCGCTGGCGAAGAACGGGATGCGCCAGCCCCAGGCCACGAAACCCTCGTCCCCGATGGACAGGCGCACGGCCAAGAACACCATGCTGGAGAGGACCACGCCCAAGGGCAGGCCTACCTGGGGCAGGGAGCTGAACAGCGTCCGCTGCGCAGGCGTCTTGGCGTGCTCGAGGGCGAGCAACGTGGCACCGCCCCACTCGCCACCGACCGCGAGCCCCTGCGCGAACCGCACCAGCACGAGGAGGGCCGGGGCGACGACGCCGATGGTCTGGTAGGTCGGGAGCACACCGATCAGCGCCGTCCCGATCCCCATCACGAGCAGCGACAGGACCAGCATCTTCTTGCGGCCGACCCGGTCTCCGAAATGCCCGATCAGCGCGCCGCCGATGGGGCGGGCCACGAAGCCGATGGCAAAGGTCGACAGCGCGGCGAGCGTGCTGGCCAAGCTGGACGTGCTCGGGAAGAACTGCGGGGCGAACACCAGCGTGGCCGCGAGTGCGTAGATGAAGAAGTCGTACCACTCGATGGTGGTGCCGATCAGGCCTGCGATCGCGACGCGCCAGGGGCGACCGGTCCGCGCTGTCGCGGTGATGTCAGACATCGTTGTCCTCTCAGGGGTGGTGTCAGAGGTCGAGCACGAGCCGGGAGCCGAGGCACCGCGAGACGCACGGCAGGAGCCGGTCCCCCGCCGCCTGCTCCTCGTCCGTCAGCACGGAGTCCCGGTGATCGGGGACACCGGCCACGACGGGGGTCTCGCAGGTCCCGCAGGTGCCCTCCTCACACGAGGTGAGGATGTCGACGCCGGCCTCACGCAGGACGTCGACGATCGTCCGGTCGGCGGGCACGACGTACTCGGAGCCCGTCGAGGCGATCTCCACCGTGAACGCACGGTCCACGACGGCCGGGTCCACGTCCTTGGGTGCGAAACGCTCCGTCCGCAACCGGAACCCGCGGGCGGCGCACGCCGTCTCGGCGGCGCCGAGCAGCGGCTCGGGACCGCAGCAGTAGACGAGGGTGTCGGGGGGCACGGCGTCGAGCGCCGCCGCGAGGTCGATCAGCCCCGACTCGTCCTGCGGGACGAGGGTCAGCCTCCCGCCAGCGACGTCGGCCAGCGCCTCGCGGTAGGCCATTGCCGTGCGGCTGCGGCCGCCGTAGTGGATCGACCACTCCGCTCCGGTCGCCGCGACCCGGCGAGCCATGGCCAGCAGCGGGGTGATGCCGATGCCGCCCGCGAGGAACAGGTAGCCCGGTGCCTCCTCGAGCGGGAAGTGGTTGCGCGGCCCACGCACGGTCAGCTTGTCGCCCACCACGACGCGGTCGTGCAGCCACGCGGACCCGCCGCGTCCCGCCGGCTGGCGCAGCACGGCGACCCGGTAGGCGGTGCGGTCCGCCGGGTCGCCGCACAGCGAATACTGACGGACCAGTCGGTCGGTGTCCACATCGCCGACCTCGACGTCGATGTGCGCCCCCGGTTCCCAGGCGGGCAGCGCCCCACCCGCCACCGGGCGCAGGACGAACTCGACCACGTCGTCGGCGAGGCGGGTGCGTGCGTCGACGACGACGTCGATCTCGTCCGTCATGGCGAATCCTCCGGTGTGAAGGCGACGGGCAGCGCGTAGTGCGTCATCAGCGACCCGCCGACCAGGCCGCTCTCGACGGGATCCCCGTCGAGCCGCAGGTCCGGGATCCGGTCCAGGAGCCTGCCCAACGCGATCCGCAGCTCGGCCCGGGCAAGATGCTGGCCCTGACACACGTGCGAGCCCGACCCGAAGGTGACGTGCCGGTTGCGGGTGCGACCCCGGTCGAAGCTCTCGGGATCGCTGAACTCGCGCGGGTCGCGGTTCGCCGCCGCCAGGTCGAGCAGCACGCGACCGCCTTCCGCGAGCTCGTGGTCGCCGACACGCACCGGGCACCGGACCGTGCGGGCGAACAACTGCAGCGGTGTGGTCAGCCGCAGGCTCTCCTCGATGACCCGCGGCAGGGCCTTGCGGTTGGCGATCAGTTCGTCGCGCAATCCCGGCAGGGTGAGGACGTGCCGGATCAACCCGCCGAGTGCCGACCCGGTGGAGTGGTGACCACCGACGATGTAGGCGAGCAGCAACCCTGTGGCGCCCGCCTCGTCGATCGTCTTGCCCTCGACGACGCCGTTCGCCATCTGCGTCAGCATGTCGTCGCGCGGGTGCTCGCGGCGGTCGGCCAGCCACCGCTGGGTGGTGTCGTGGAACTCGGCGTACCGCGCGGGGAACTCGGCGGTGCCCATCGCCGCGTACAGCGCGGCGGCGATGCCGCGGGCCCGCACAGCATCCGACTGCTCGAGCCCGATCATCCGCCCGATCACGATCGCGGGAAGGGGTTCGGCGAGCTGGTCGACGAGGTCCGCCTTCCCGGACCCGGCGAAGGCGTCGATCAGCAGGTCGACGACCTCGGTGATAACCGGCTCGAACGCCCGCACGGCGCGCGGGGTGAGCGGCCCGTCGAGGACCCGCCGCCACTCGGCATGCTCGGGCTCGTCGAACTCCAGGGCCGGGACCGGCGGGAGCAGCGTGTTGGCGGGGATCTTCACCCCGTCGGCGGAGGAGAACGCAGTCGGGTCGTTCAGGGCGCCCCGAACGTTCTCGTAGCGGGTCAGGTAGTCGAAACCGCCGTGGCGGTCGCTGTGCACCACCGGGCAGCGCTCTCGCATCTCGGCGTGGGCGCGACGGACCTCGGTGGCGGGCAGGGTGCCGTCGAGATGGTCGAAGGCAGCGGGTGTGGTGGTCATGGCGACTCCTTCGTCTGCACTGACGGATGCGCTCAGCGTGGTTCGGGACACCCGGGCGGTCTATCCGGTCGACGCGGCGATGTCCGCCTGACGCGACCGGTCGGCGGCTCGACGCTCAGGGGCGCGCGACGCACTCGGCGGCGAAGGCGAGCTGGCCCAGGTGCAGCGCCCGCGAGAGCCGGTGATGGTCGAGGTTGTGGCCCGCATCGCGCTGGATCCGGGCGGTCACCCAGGGCGCCGACGTGAAGGCCGCGGAGAAGGCCGCCAGCCGCTCCTGGTCGACGACCCACAACCCGTCGTGCTCGGCGAGTGTGTACTGGACGGGGACGAACACCTCGGCGGCGACCTTCGCGTACTCCGCGGGCCACCCGTCGATGATCTCCAGCATCTCGGTGAGGGGCAGCGGGGCGACACTCTCCCGGGCCGCGTCGACGGCGTCCTCGTCCACCGTGCCCGCAGGCCCGTACAGCAGCGCGCGCCGCTGCGGAGCCGGGAGCTCCACCGGACCCGTGCCTGCCGGGACTCCGTGCCAGGCGTCGACCACGTGCGCCGGCGACCGGTCCCCCACGCCGTGCAGCGAGATACCCAGCAGCGGCCACTCCGGCCTGCGGGCAGCCAGGTGGACCGCGATCGCCGAGCCGATCGAGTGCGAGACCACGACGATGCCCGGCCGCGTGCCGCCACGCTCGGTCCACAGCGCGGCGACCGCCTCGTCGAGGATCGCCGCGGAGCGCGCGAACGTCAGCTCGTCGGTCACCGGTCCGTCGCTCCCGCCGTACCCCGGCCGGTCCAGTGCGACGACCTCGAAGCCGGCTGCCGCGCCGACGTCGAGCAGCGAGTGCCCGGGGACGTCGAAGTACCCGCAGTGGTAGCCGCCGCCGTGCAGGGCGACCACCAGTGGGGTGTCCTCTGCGACCGGCCCGGTGCCGCGGCCCGCGACCCGCCCCGCGGCGGTGCGCAGCTCGATGGGCACGCGTGTCGCGGTTCTCGTCATGGTCATCCTCTCGTCGCGCGGGGCCGCTCGGTCTGCGCGACCCGTCGGTTGCTGTGCAGAGTGGTGGACGGCGGGATGCCGTAGTGGGCGCGGTAGTCCTGCGCGAACCGGCCCAGATGAACGAACCCGCAGGCCAGGGCGATGTCCGCAACCGTCGTGCCGTCCGGGGAGCCGGACAGCATCCGATGGGCCCGCATGAGCCGCTGCTCGCGCTGGTAGCGGGTGAGCGAGGTGGCGAACCGCGACCGGAAGCCCTCCTGGAGCGTGCGAAGCGACACCCCCGCCGCCGCGGCGAGCTCCTCGGGTCGCAGCGGGGCGACCGGGTCCGCCGCGATCCTCTCCGCCACGACACCCGCCGCCCGGTGACCACGCGCGCCACCGCACCGGGTCAGGGCGGCGGCGTGGTCGTGCGGCTGGGCCAGCAGGAGGGTGGTGACCAGCATGCGTTCCAGCTCGGCGCCGGCACTCGCAGGAAGGACGCCGCTGTCGAAGCGGTCCACCGTCGAGGCCGCCAGCCGGAGCACCCCCGGCCACGGCGAGTCGTCCGGTACACGCAGGTCGAAGGTCAGGCCGTGCGGCGGTTCCGTCCCGACCCGGGAGAACGCCTGGTCGACGACGGCCCGCGGCAGCTTCGCCGCGACCTGCGCCGTCCGGGGGGCGAACCGCAGGCACAGTCGCTCGCCCGGCGAGATCACGCAGGCCCGGCCCGCGGCGATCCGGTGCCGCCCCAGATCGGTCGCGACGTCCATCCCCCCGCTGAGCGCGAGCACGGCGGTGTAGTAGTCCATCGGGACCCGGCCCGTGACCTCGGCCTCGCCCTCGTACAGCGCGGAGAGCAGCGTCGACGTGCCGATCGCGACGGCGTGTACGCGAGACCCGAACTCCCGGGGACGGGTGGCGCGCAGCCGGTGCGCCGACATCACCCGGCCCGCCACCTCCTCGGCCTCGTCGAGTGCGGTGGTCTGCATCCGGGTGTGTCTGCGCAGTGGCAGGGGTGTCGCCGTCATCTCGGTCCTCCGTGCCCGACGGGCGCCCGCTACGCGCCGCCCCGCGGGGCGAGGTCCTCGGCGAGCCGGCGGAGGCGGATCCGGTCGATCTTGCCGACCTGACTGACCCGCGGCATCTCGGTCAGCACCTCGACGCGCTCCGGCCACTTGTACTTCGCGACCTCCAGGCGCTCGAAGTGGGCCCGGACGGCATCGAGGTCGATCTCCGCGCCCTCCCGCGTCACGACGAAGGCACAGGCCCGCTCGCCGAGCCGAGGGTCGGGCATCGCGACCAGCGCCGCCTCGGAGATCGCCGGGTGCGAGCCGAGCAGCAGCTCGACCTCCTCTGTGTTGATCTTCTCTCCGCCCCGGCTGATCATGTTCTTGATCCGGCCCTCGACGGTGTAGCAGCGCACGCCCGCGATGGTCCGCTCGGCCATCAGGTCCCCCGTGCGATAGAACCCGTCGGCGGTGAAGGCCCGGCGGTTGTGCTCGGCGGAGTCGTAGTACCCGCGCAGCGTGTAGGGGCCGCGGGTGCAGAGCTCACCCACCTCGCCGGGCGCCACCTCGTCCTCCGTCCCCGGCTCGTACAGGCGGATCTCGTCGCCGCTGCAGATGGGGACACCGACGCTCTCCGCTCGCGCGTCGAGCGGGTGGTCGAGCGGGGTGGTCAGGCACAGGCCCTCGCTCATCCCGAAGATCTGTCCGGCCCAGACCCCGTGGGCGTCCAGGGCGTCGACATGGGTGCGGGGCACCTTCTTGCCACTGAAGAGCACCCGGCGCAGCGAGCCTGCCGCGGCGAGCCCCTCGTCGAGGGCGACGTCGTAGGCGAACGGCCCGAGCAGCAGGTCGGTGGCCTCGTTGCGGACCACGAGATCGACGGCGGCCCGCGCGTCGGGCACGCCGAGGACGAGCGTCGCGCCGACGCTGTGCGGACCCTGCAGCCCGATGATCACCCCGGCGTTGTGCACGATCGGCATCATGAAGGCCATCCGGTCGCCCGGGCCCCAGCCCATCGCCCGGGCCAGACTCGTACCGTAGAGCCAGTACGGGGCCTGCAGGCACGGGATCACCTTGGGCACCCCGGTCGTGCCGCCGGACAGCTGGAACGCCGCGAGGGACTGCATGCCCAGCCCCGCCTGCACACGCTCCACGACCGCCCGGGCCGCCATGGGGTCGATGTCGTCACCGAGGTGGTCGAGCTCGACCGCACGGGTATCGGACGCGGCGCCGTCGGACACGAGGACCGTCCGCTCGGTGCCCGCCGCCTGCTCGAACGCGAAGGCGACCAGGTCGAAGCGCGGGTCGGCGGCGGCGACCAGGTGGGCGACGGGCGAGGTCTGGCGGGCGATCTCACCGATCTCGTGTCCACGGTGGAGCGGCAGCGTGCAGACCGGCACCAACCCGGCCTTCAGCAGCGCGTACCACGCGACAACGGTGTGGACGGTGTTGTGCACCTGCAGCAGGACGGCACCGCCGGGCTCGAGTCCGAGCCTGTGCAGTCCCGCGGCCCGCAGGTCGCTGAGCCGGTCCAGCTCGGCGAAGGTCAGGCTCTCGGCACCGCACACCACTGCGTCGGTCGTCGGGTGCTCGAGGGCGATCGTGTGGAGGTGCTCCGCGATCGTCGGTGCCTGCCAGAGGCCCTCGCGGACGTAGCGTGCCTCGGCCTCGGGTGGGTAGCGGACGATCGTGGTGTCGGAAGCGAGCGTCATCGCACGTCTCTCTCGTGGGGGGCGTCAGCGTAGGTCGCGCTCGTAGCCGAGCACCACGTCGCGGTTCTGGCGGCGGAAGTCGCGGTAGGACACCCGGCCGGTCCGCATGAGGTACTCCAGCGCGAACTTCGTGGGGTGGGTGACGGTGCGGCCGGGCAGGCCCTCGTACCAGTCGATGCTCCGCTTGGCAGCCGCCTGGAAGGCGTCCGCGACGGGTTTACGGGTGCGCTCGAACTCCTTGAGGCCCACCTCGACGTCCCAGCCGGCGCCGGCGAGGGCCGTCGTGAGGTAGACGGCGTCCCGCATCGCGAAGCGGGTGCCCGATCCGATCGACGGGTGCACGGTGTGCAGCGCGTCCCCGATCAGGACGAGGTTGCGGTGCGTCCAGCGGGCGCAGCTGAGGAACTTCGTCTGGAACCACGGAGAGTGGTTGCTCCTCAGCGGGGCGCCGTCGAGCGACGCTGCGAACAACTGCTCGCAAACCACTCGCGACTCCTCCTCGGTCATCTCACCGAACCCGAGGCGGTCGAAGGTCTCCTGGCCGACCTCGACGGTGAAGTTGCTCATCTCCGGGGAGAACTGCGAGGCGTGGCTCATCAGCAGGCCGTGGTCGCTGTTCTGCAGGATGATCGACGGCGGGTAGGCCTTGGGGGCGCCGTACCAGGCCAGCCAGTTCGTGCCCAGCTCCTCGGTGGGGGCGAACCGCTCGGCGAACCGCTCCCGGGTCCGGCTGTTCACCCCGTCCGCGCCGACCACGAGGTCCCAGTCCGTCAGCTCGGCCGCGCTGACGGTGGCCTCCGCGTCGTGCTCGACGGTGACGCCCGCCTCGCGGGCAATGCGCTCGAGCGCCGCCAACAGGGTCCAACGGGCGTTGAGGAAGCTCCGCCCGACGTGCACCGGAACGTCCGTCCCGTCGAGGCTGAGCACCATCTCCTCGTGGCTCATGCCCGCGGTCAGGGCGTCGACGACGTCCGGGGCTGCGGGCCGCAGCGCCTCGGCCGCGCTCTCGCTGAAGGCCACTCCCCAGCCGTAGGTCACACCGGGCGGGTTCTGCTCGCGGACCTGCACCGTCGCCGTGGGAACGGCCCGCTTGGCGAGGAGCGCGAAGAACAGGCCGGCGGGTCCGCCGCCGACCACCAGGATCCTCACAGTCCGGCCCCCTTCCACAGCGCCACCTGACGCGCGACGCGCTCACCGAGCGACGCGGCGGTGCGCAGGTCGCTGTCCTTCATGCCTTCCAGGCCCTGGTCCGAGTTCGACTGGGCCATCGCGCCCGCATAGGCGCCCAACCGGTTGAGCTCGGCGTCCGAGCCGGAGCTGCGCCCGTTGCCGTCCAGCAGACCCAGGCCGACCCAGACCATCCCGTGCTGCATCGCGAAGAGCCATAGCTGGGTCAGGGTGTTGAGCTTGTCCCCGGAGTGTCCGCTGGAGTTGGTGAACCCGGCCGCCAGCTTGCCCTTCCAGCCCTGGTCCAGCCAGATCTTGGAGCTCGCCTCCATGAACGTCTTGAACACCGCGGAGCCGCTGCCCATGTAGGTGGGGGTGCCGAAGACGAGGGCGTCGCACCCGTCGAGCTGTCGGGGGTCGAGGGCGACCTCCTCGGCGAAGTACAGCGAGACCTCGGTCCCGGGGACCGCGATGGCCCCCTCCCCCACCGCCCGTGCCTGGGCGGCGGTGTGGCCGAAGCCGCTGTCGTAGACGACTCCGATGGAGCCCACGTGGGTCACCTCGTTCCGTGTGGTGGTGCGGTGCCGAAGCGCTCGGCGAGCCAGTGGTCGACGTGGACGGCGGCGGCGGCGTAGCCGGTCGGCTCGCCCTCGGCCACGGGCTGGCCGAAGTGCTGTCCGCGCACGACGTGGTGCGTGAGGTCGGCCGCCCCGAGAGCGGCGACCATTCGGGCGCCCGCGGCGGGTCGCGCCGCCTGGTCGCCGCTGAACTCCAGGTACAGCGTCGGGACCGTGACGCCGGGGGCACAGCGCACGAAGTCCGCGCGGGTGTGGTTCGCCGACCAGGTCGAGAGCCAGGAGTCCGGTGTGGTGAGCCTGCCGAACCCCACGAGCCCGTAGTTGATCAGGTCCGGCCGGTGCCCGAACAGCGACCCGTAGTGCCGGTCGTTGGGCTCGATGGTCGGGTCCACGTACGCCGGATCCGCATCGGTCCGATAGGTGGTGAGGATGCGCGGGGCCAGCGCCGCTCGCCGGTCGGCCGGGTCCTTGCTCCTGCCGAACCGGGCTCGCGCTCTCGCACTCTCGTCGGCCGCGGCGAGGGCCCGCGCGTCGATGCGGGCGATCCGCTCGGCCTGCGCGGCGCGGTACGCGGCGACGAAGTCCGCCGAGTAGCGGCTCGGCTCGGGCGGCGCGGCGAACCCGTTGCGGGCCGAGTACATGTCGAGGGCGGGATCCACCGACATCGGGTCCGCCTCGTCGACGACCGACGGGTCGATGCAGTGGCGCAGCACCTGCCCCTGCCCGGGATGGGGCGCGAGGAAGATCGCCCCGTCGGGCATCGGCATCCGCGTCCCGGGAAGCGGTACCGGCCTGCCTGCCGGAGTCACGTCGAAGCGCCGTTCCGGCTCCGTGGCGGCCTGCTCGATGTAGAAGGCGGAGAGCGTGCCGCCGCCGGAGTGGCCGAAGGTCAGCACCGTCTCGAAGCCCAGGTCGCGCAGCAGGACGTGCCCGGCCGCGGCGTCGAGCAGGGCCTGCTCGTGCACGAGCGCGATGTCGTTGTTCGGCGACCGGGTGCCCTGGGTCCAGACCGACACTCCCGCCCGCAGGAACTCGGGGACCATCGGGTGGTGGGTCAGGGACTGCCGGGGGTGCATGACCGTGACCACCACACTGGCGCCGTCGAGGGCGTGCAGGACACCCTCCACCTTGGCCCCGTCCGCGGTGGTCAGCTGGTGAGTGGCGATCGTGACGCCGGGTGGCGCAGCGGACGTGTCGACGTCTCGCCCCGCACCGAGACGGTCGACGGCGACGGGGCTCATAGTGCGTCGCCCCGCGGCGTGACGACCAGCTCGACCTTGTCCCACCGTGACACCCGACCGCTCTCGACGGCGGCGACCGAGCTGTACCAGACCGCGTTGCGACAGCCGGTCGCATCGCGTTCGATCCGGATCTCCCCGGCCGCCTCGACCTCGAGGTAGGGCCCGCGGCGGCGGACGGTCGTGTCCGGGGCCTTGCTCGCGACCTCGGCCAGTGGCCGGAAGTCGTCGACGTCGAGGACGTAGAGGACGGTCATGCGAACGTCACCAGCTCGGCCTCACCCGCGTAGCGCTCGGCGATGAGCCGAGCCTTGCGTGCGAAGAACTTCTCCAGGGTCGGCTCGTCCTCGCCGGTCACGTCCATGAGGGCGTCGACGCTGACGTTCGCGTCGATGTCGTCCTCGACCGTGATCGCCCGCAGCGGGCGGGTGATTTCCATCAGGTAGCCGTTGGGATCGGTCACATAGATCGACTCGACCGTCTCGTGCCGGACCTGCAGCTCGCACGGCCAGTCGCTGGCGTCGAGCCGACGGCGGTACTCCTGCAGATGCTCCTCGGAGTCCACGTGGATCGCCAGGTGCCGGGCCCGATGGATCAGCTCCGGGATCGCGGTGTCCCGGTAGGGCTCGACCCCGAAGTAGTAGAAGAACGCCAGCCGGTCGCCGTTGCCGATGTCGAAGAAGAAGTGGATGAAGTCCGGGTGGTCACCCGGACCCCATCCCAGGGCGCAGGTCGCGTGCACGACGGGGAACCCCAGCACGTCCCGGTAGAACGTGATGGTCCCCCGGGGGTCGAACGTCGGGAACGCGGCGTGGTCGACCCCTCGGACCACGTGCGCTCGTTCCATGGTGGACATCGGATGACTCCTCCCGCGTCGGATGGTGCGGGATCGAGCCTAGGGCGGTCTGTCTCACACGTCAAGAAACTGACGTATGCGTATCGCTCAGTCTCCGTCGCGGAGCAGTCTGGCCAGGTAGTCGAGGTCCTGCTGCAGGAGTGCGACGGCGCCGAGCGGCGTGGGTGTGTTGGGGCGGCGCTCGTCGACCCGCGCGACCATGGCGACGGCGTTGGCCGCGATCTGCTCCGCCACCGGGTCGGCCGGATGAGCGGGTGCGGGATGGAACCACCAGGCCACCCAGTTGCACATGCCGATGATCGACAATGCCGTGACGCGACTGTCGAGCGGCCGGAAGTGCCCGGCCACGACGCCCTCGTCGAGCACTCCGGTGATCTCACGCAGCACGGCCCGGCGCGAGTCCAGGTGGCGCTCGGCGATATCGGCGGGCAGCGACTGCTCACTGCGGTCGAGCGTTCGGAACTGAGCCGGGTTGTTGGCTCGCTGCAGGACGAGAGCCCGCACCAGCGCCTGCAGCTTCTGCGTGGGATCGAGGTCCGAGCGCTCCCTCAGCGCACGGAGCGAGTTCGCGGCCTCCTGGCTGGTCGCCTCCACCATCGCGACGAGCAGCTCCTCCTTGCTCCGCACGTAGTTGTAGAGGTTCGGCCTGCTCAGGCCCACCGCATCCGCGACGTCCTGCAGCGTCGTGCCCTCGTAACCGCGCTCGGCGAACAGCTGCATCGCCTGCTCCAGGATCTCGCTCATCAGGAGCTTGCGCCGTGGCGCGGCCTGCTTGCGAGGCCCCCGGCCGCTGCCACCCCGCTCGGCTTCCTCCGTCACCTGGCCACCGTAGACGGCGATCGCTCCCACGACCGGACGCTCCTCCGCGTCCGGGCCGGCCCGGCCAACATGGGTCGGAGAGATCGACCCGACCCTACCCAGCCGACTGACCCCTACCAGGTCTACTCATGCCAGCCATGAGTAGACCGAGCTACGCACAGGGGAGGCCACGCAATCTTGAACAGAATGCCGGACACAAGCCTCTGACTAGCAAAAATGGAGCCGCCTTGGGGAGTCGAACCCCAGACCTACGCATTACGAGTGCGTCGCTCTAACCGACTGAGCTAAGGCGGCGTGGTGCGTCGCAAGTGTAGCTAGCGGCTCGCCGGACGCCCGACGCCCCCCTCCTCCCGCTCGGCCGAGTCGGTCCGACTGGTCAGGGGTGCCGTGGTTCGTCCGACGCCGAGTCCGATCATGACTCTCTCCGTGGATGCGAGTATCGCCGGTGTTCGGCCGGGGACGCTCACGCTCTGAGGTCCGCCGCGGTGAACAGCGGGACGAGGGTCAGGCCGACGGCCGCGAGTGCGTCGGCACCGCCCTCCTCGCGATCGACCACACACAACGCGTGGTCCACCCGCGCCCCGAGCGCGCGCAGGTCCGCGGTGGACGCGACGACCTGCCCGCCCGAGGTCACGACGTCCTCGACGACGAGCACCCGGCGCCCGTGGATCTCGACGCCCTCGGCCAGCCGTCTCGTTCCGTATTCCTTCGTCTTCTTCCGGACGTAGACGATCGGGATGCCGGTGGCCAACCCGATCGCCGTCGCGACGGGGACGCCACCGAGCTCCAGCCCGGCGAGGACCTCCGTGCCCGTCGGGACGAGGTCGACGGCCAGGGCGGCGATCTCCCGGAGCAGCTCGGGGCGGGACTCGAACTGGTACTTGTCGAAGTACTCGGTCGCCGTGCGGCCGGAGCGCAGGGTGAAGGTGCCGGTGAGGTGGGCGACCTCGGACAGGGCGGCGGCGAGGGCGGCTCTCTCCATGCGCAGCAGGATCACACGCGGGGGGCGCGGCCGATGAACTCGACCAGCCGGTCAGCGCCGGCCGCGGGGGTCCAGCCGCGGTCTCGCAGGAGCTGCTCGCGGGTCGCGACGCTCGCGGCGGACCAGGAGCCGTCCGCGGCGCGGCGACGCCCGTACGCAGCAGGGCCGAAGGACTCGATGAGCGCGCGGTGGGCGGTGCAGCGGCGGCTCTCGTACCCCGCCTGCGCGGCGGCGATCTCTCTGCTCCCGGGCGTCGACCGGAGCATTGTCGGGGACGACGAGGAGGTGGGCGCGGCGTAGCCCTCGCGCAGGTCGCAGCGAGCCACCGTCCGGCACGGTGCGCGGGTTCGTCGGTCTGGTCCTCGCAGAGCGTCGAGCGGTGACGCGGCTGAACCGTCAGCCCTGCTGGAGGCGGGTCATCATCGCCTCCACCGCGATCCGCGGCTTCACGTTGAGCTCCAACGCCTCGCGGCAGGCGAGGACCGCCTCGAGCCTGCGGAGGGTGGACTCAGCGGACCACTCCCGGGCGGCCTGGCGGACGTCCGACTCGCGGTCCGGGTTCATGAGCGCCACCGCGGCGGCGGTGCCCGCGACCAGGACGTCCCGATAGAAGCCCGCGAGGTCGACGAGCGCCCGGTCCAACGCGTCCCGCTGGGTGCGGGTGGTGCGGGACCTCTGCCTCTTCTCCAGCTCCCGCTCGGCCGCCTTGGCGCTGCGCGCCGCCTGCGCGGCGCCCTTCCCGGTGCCGCCTGCCCCCATCGCGACAGCCAGCTCCTCGCGCTCGGTGGCGTCCCTGGCCTGGCTCGCCGTGGCCGCCTCGGTCTCGGCCTCCTTGACCACGGCGTCCGCGAAGGCGAACGCGTCCCCGAGATGCCGCAGCCGCAGCGGCACACCGAGGATCCGCTCGCGACGCTGCCGGGCCTCCTGGCTGCGGGCCAGGTGCCGGGCCCGCCCGACGTGCCCGCCCGCCACCGAGGCCGCCCACTCGGCGACCTCGCGCTCGATGCCGTCCCGCTCCACGAGCACCTCGGCGACCGCCTCGGGGGCGGGGGTGCGCAGGGCGACGGCGCGGCAGCGGGACCGGATCGTGATCGGCACGTCCTCGGGATGGTCCGACGGCGCGCAGAGCAGGAAGACGGTCTGGTCTGCGGGCTCCTCCACCGCCTTGAGCAGCGCGTTCGCCGCACCCTCGGTGAGCCGGTCCGCGTCGGTGATGACAAGGATCTGCCACTTCCCGGTGGAGGGGCGGCGAGCGGCGAGCTGCACGAGGCTCCGCATCTCCGCGACGGAGATCGACAGGCCCTCGGGGACGACCTCCCGGACGTCCGCGTGGGTGCCGGCCAGGACCGTACGACAGGCCTGACACTCCCCGCACCCGCCGAACTCGCACTGCAGCGCGGCGGCGAACGCGCGCGCGGCGGTGGACCGGCCGGAGCCGGGTGGGCCGGTGAAGAGCCAGGCGTGGGTCATCGCGCTCGCCGTGGTGGCGGCGGTGCCGAGCTCCTCGACGGCGGCGGGCTGCCCGACGACGTCCCGCCAGACCGTCACGACTCCGCCAGCAGGTCCGACGGCTGCCCGGGCGCGGGCGGCAGCACCGGCTCGACGCCCGCGAACACCCGCCCGGCGACCTCCTCGGGCGAACCCTCGGCCTCGACGACGACGTACTCGTGCGGCTGGGCCGCGACCAGGCCGGCGAGCAGCCGTTGGACGCGCAGGTGCTCCTCGCCCGCGATCCCGCCCGGCGCGCCGGGCCCGCCCTCGCGGTCGAGCAGCACCGAGACGTCCGGCCGGAGCCCGCCGGTGGACCAGGCGGCGAGCCGCTCCAGCTCCCCGGGCTCCAGCTCGGCGTCCATCCGGTCCGCGGCCACGCCGAACTGGGCGATCGGACTGGCCATGAACCGGTCCACGACGACGACCGCGCCCTCGTCCAGCGCGGGCCGGATGATCCGTTCGACGATGTCCGCCCGGATCGCCGCCGCGGCGAGTGCCTTGGCCCGGGCCCCGGACAGGTGGCCCTCGCGGGTCGCCGCCGCCCAGCGGGACGCGTCCCGCTCGCCGTCCTCCGACTCGACGACGACGTGCCCCTGCGCCCGCAGCGCCGCCGCGAGCCGGGAGGTCTGCTCCGCCGTCTCCACCGCAGTGGCGCCCTCGACCGCGATCAGCGTGCCCGGCCCGCGCTTGGGCCTGCCCTGTCGCAGCGCGGAGAGCAGGTCCCCGAGCAGCGGCTCACTGCGCCGCTCGTCCATCTGCCGGTAGGCCAGGCTGCCGATCACCGCGGCGACGACCCCGCCGCCGAGCAGCACGAACCGCGTCCCGTCGACGGTGAAGCTGTGCGAGAAGAGGGTGATCGAGCGGGTGTTGACCAGCCCGACGATGACCGGGACCAGCGACATCGAGCCGAGCAGGACCAGCCGCACGAGGGACTGGACGAAGGCGACGATCCGGCCGCGGATCTCGTCCTGCACCTGGGAGCCGATGATCGTGAGCCCGGTGAGGAACGCGATCCCCGCGAAACCGCCGACGAGCGCCACGGCGAGGATCGCCATGAACAGGTACCCGGCCACCCCGACGATCAGCAGCGCGAGGCCCGCCCCGACGATCGCGCTGCCGAACAGCCGGGTGTGCGGGAGCCGGTGGGCGAGTCGCGGCGCGAGGGCCATGCCACCCGCGAGGCCGATGAACACGGCCGTGAACAGCACGGAGTACGCCGCGTCCCCGCCGCCGAGGCTCGCCGCGTAGAGCTTCGCGGACGCGATCACCGCGCCGCCCGCGGCGAACGCGCCGATGATGCCGAGCACCAGGCCGCGGATCAGCGGCGTGGTCGCGACGTAGGCGAAGCCCTCACGGAGCAGGGACAGCAGCTTGGGCGGCCGCTCGTCCCGCGGGCCGGTGCGCCCGGAGATCTCCGGGATGCGGAACCAGACGGTGAGCGCGCAGAGCAGGAAGGCGCACCCGTCGATCACCAGGGCGATGTAGACGGTGGTCAGCGCGCCCTGGCCGTCCTTCCCCGGGAGCAGGTGCCCGATGCTGGAGACGACGGTGAACAGGCCGGACGCCACCAGCACCGAGATGCCGTACGTGACGACCAGGCCGAGCTGGTTCGCCGTCTCCACCTGGTCCTTGCGGCGCAGCAGGTTCGGGACCGAGGCGTCCTTCGCCGGGATCCAGAACATCGCGCACATCTCGATCAGGAAGGTGGCGACGAACAGCCACCACAGCGACCCGATGATCGGGATGGAGACGAACAGGCAGAAGCGCAGGACGTCGCACGTCACCATGACCTTGCGCCGGTCGAACCGGTCCGCCAGGGCACCCGCGATCGGCCCGAGCAGCAGTGCGGGCAGCAGCTTGGTGGCCACGACGCCGCCGAGCGCGAAGCTCTGCGCGGCGTACCCGGTGGTGAGCTGGGTGGCGAGCGAGGTGAGGGCGAGCAGCGAGAGCCACTCCCCCGTCGCGGTGACGGCGGTGACGGTCCACAGCCTGCGGAACGCCGGGATGGCGAGCACGCTGCGGACGCGGTGCGCCGTGGGCGCCGGGTTGCTCGCGGGGCCCGCGCCGGGGATCTCGGCGACGATCGCGGACCACCTCCATCCCCCGAACGTGAGCAGCCGACGGGCGGCCGGGGATGCGGGGTGGGATCCCCAGGCCGTCGGATCCAGGGTAGACGGGGGCACCGACACGAAGCGCCCGGTACCGGGGACGCGCTCTCAGTAGTGCATCAGCGACGAGATCAACTGGAGCAGGATCAGCAGGTAGATGCCCACGAAGACCAGGGCGAACGCCCGGGAGCCCACGCGGCCGCGCAGCCGTCGGGACAGCCCGAGGGTCGTGACGTCCAGGTGGATCGGCGGGCGGTGCTCGATCCCGTCCACGACCGCGCCGCGGGGCTCCGGGCGGGCACGCCGCGGGGCCGGGCGGCGGAGCAGTGGATGGGGCTCGGGGGTGGCGCGGGCGAGGTCGGGCGGGAGGGTGCGGGGCCGGGGGACGCGGGGGGCGGGCCGAACCTGCTCCGCAACGACCGCGGGCTCGGGTTCCGCGACGGCGGCCCCGGCCGCTCGGGCGACCGGCTCAGGCCCCCGGGCGAGGGGCTCGACCGCGGCGGGCGCGGAAGCGGCGGGCGCGGAAGCGGGTTCGGAGCGCGCCCGCGCGGGGGCAGCGGGCTCCGAAGCGACGGGCTCGGGAGCGGCGGGCTCGGAAGCGGCGGGCTCAGCGGCGGCGGGCGGCTCGCCGGGATCCCGGGTCGGGTCGTGGCGGCCCGTCTCCCACGGCTCCGCCTCGCCCCGGCGGAACGGGAGCAGGCTCCACCACCGCACGAGCACGTCGGCACGGTGGACGTCCGCCATGACCGCTGATCGTAGGCGTGTCGGGCGCGCCGCACCCGTCCTGCGCGCGGCGCGTCATGCGGTCGGGGTCAGCGCCCGCCCTCCGCGGGCGGCTCCTCCCCCGGCGGCGCGGGCGGGGCGGGCACCGTCCCGCTGCTGACCTGCAGGATGATCTGCTCCCCGGGCAGCGCGGTCCCCCGGGGCGCCTGCCCCACGACGGTCCCCGCGGGCGCCAGGTTGTCCACCTGCTGGGTGCTGACCTGCTGCCAGTTGGCCCGCTGCAGGATCGCCCGCGCGTCGTTCACCCCACGCCCGACCACGTCCGGCACCCGGGTCTCCGCGCCACCGGTCAGATAGCGGTCCTCGGTGGGCGGCAGCGGGAGGACCGGCGTGCCCTCCACGATCGGCTTGAGCGCGCCGAACCACGTCTCGGCCGGCGTCTTGCCGCCGAAGATGTTGCCGCTGCGGCAGGCGAAGGGGGCGCCCGCGCCGTCGCACAGCTGCTTCGGCGAGTTCGAGTTGTCGAAGGTGATGACCGCGCCCGCCAGGTTCGGCAGGATCCCGACGAACCCCGCCGACTTGTGCTCCTGCGTGGTCCCGGTCTTGCCGCCCATCGGCCGGTTCCAGCCGACCTGCCGGGCGGCGGCCGCGGCGGTGCCGATCAGGTCGTCCTTCGACAGGCCGGTGAACAGCGTGTTCGCCAGGCCGGGCTCCAGGACCTGCTCGCAGGCCGCGTCCGTGACCGCGACCGGATTCCCGGCGGAGTCGGTGATGGACTCGATCGGGCTGGGCGGGCACCACTTCCCGGAGCTCGCGACGGTGGCCCCGACGTTCGCCAGCTCGAGCACCGACGTGGGCGTGACGCCCAGGGTGAACGACGCCAGCCGCTGCTGCTTGGTCACCTGCGCGATCGACTTGTCCGTGCGCCGCCCGGTCCGCGGGTCCACGAAGGGGGTCGTGGCCAGGGACCTCATCCCCATCCGGACCGCCATGTCGACGACGTCCGGCACACCGGTGAACTCCTCCAGCTTGATGAAGGCCGTGTTCGGGGAGGTGGCGAGCGCGTCCTGCAGGGTCATGCGGTCGGGGTAGTTGCCCGCGTTCTGCACGGGGATCGGGCGGCCGCCGCCGTCCACGTAGATCGGCGACGCGTAGCCGCCGGCAGGCACCGCCATCTGGTAGTTGATGCCCAGCCCCTTCTCCAGCGCGGTGGCCGCGGTGAAGATCTTGTAGATCGAACCCGCACCCAGGTTGACCGGCTCGTACGGCAGCCCGTAGCTGGTCTGCAGGGCCGCGGCGTCCAGGCCGAAGGTGCGGTTGGAGGCCATCGCGATCACGCGGTGCCGGTCCTGGCCCGGCTCGACCAGCGACATGACGTTGGCGACGTTGGGCTGGTCCGGGGGGACCTCGGCGTCGAGCGAGGCCTTCATCTGGGCGAGCTTCTGCACGCTCAGCGTGGTCTTGATCGTGTACCCGCCGCGGGTGAGCTGCTCCTGGCTGAAGCCGTGCTCGGCCAGGTACTCGCCGACGTACTTGCAGAAGAAGCCGGCGTCCCCGGCGCCGATGCAGCCGTTCGGCCGCGTGTTCAGCGGTTTGGCGACGCCCAGCGGCGCGGCGATCGCGTTCCCGGCCTGCGTCTCGTCGATCATGCCCTGGTCCCGCATCTGCGTGACGACGACGTTCCGCCGCTCCAGCGCGGCGCGCGGGTTGTTGACGGGGTCCGTGGCCGAGATGTTGCGCACCATGCCCGCCAGCAGCGCGGCCTGCGCGACGGTGAGGTCCTTCGCGGCCACCCCGAAGTACGTGCGGGCGGCGCTCTCGACGCCGTACGCCCCGTTCCCCCAGAAGACGATGTTGAGGTAGCGGGCGAGGATCTCGTCCTTGGAGAGTCGGCGCTCCAGCTGCAGCGCGACCCGGGCCTCGCGCAGCTTGCGGGCCGGCGTCTGCTCGGTGGCCTTGAGCCGCTCCGCGTCGGTCTTCGCCTCGACGTAGAGCGTGTAGTTCTTGACGTACTGCTGGGTCAGCGTGGACGCACCCTGCACGACGTCCCCCGACGCCGAGTTCGCGATCACGGCGCGGATCGTGCCCTGCCAGTCCACGCCCTGGTGCTCGTAGAAGCGGCGGTCCTCGATCGCCACGATCGCGGCCTTCATGGCGGGCGAGATCGCGTCCGCGGAGACCTGCTGCCGGTTCTGGTCGAACAGCCAGGCGATCGGCCTGCCGGTGTCGTCGGTGAGCGTGGTGGTGAGCGGCAGGCCGCCCTCCACCAGGCTGGACGAGGTGGAGTTGACGCTGTCCCCGGCGTCGTTGCTCGCCAGACCGATCCCGGCCACGACCGGGAACGCCATCCCGGCGGTCACGACGCCGGCGAGCAGACACAGTCCGAGGAGCGACGCGATCGGTCGTGCGAGGCGACGGGGAGGAGCCACGGACGGAGGGTACCGACGCGTTCGTGAAGGATGAGTAGTTTCGCGCGGTGTCGGCGGGAACCGCCCGATCGCAGAATCCGTCTCAAGAGCCGAACGCGGACCGACCGGGTCCGCCGGGGTGGAGGAGATGGGGCGTGAGCACACCGCTGACCAGCTGGAACTGGAGGATCGCCGCGCGGTGTCGGGCCGCGGACGCCGAGGACCTCTTCGTCCGCGGCGCCGAGCAGCGGCGGGTCCGCGGGTTCTGCGGGGCGTGTCCGGTGCGCACCGAGTGCCTCGCCC
>Ga0207641_10001973_pt1 | contig 19612 bp, 10 predicted proteins | sample KBSSwiS62_FD_184306 | JGI IMG/M metagenome (GOLD analysis project Ga0207641, IMG submission 184306) | Switchgrass rhizosphere microbial communities from Kellogg Biological Station, Michigan, USA - KBS Switchgrass S6-2 (SPAdes) (version 2) | ecosystem: Host-associated > Plants > Roots >... | reverse complement strand
AGCTGTGGGTCGTCGGCGGGCGGATCACCTTCGACCGGCCGTCCGGCGGGGCCGACGTCCAGACGGTGCGCGGCTTCGCACTGCCCGGGCTGGTCGACGCGCACTGCCACGTCGGGCTCGGCCCGGACGGAGCCGTCGACGCGGACACCGCGCTCGCCCAGGCGCTGTCCGATCGGGACGCGGGCGCCCTGCTGCTGCGCGACGCCGGCTCACCGGCGGACACCCGGTGGGTCGACGACCGCGACGATCTGCCCCGGCTGGTCCGCGCTGGCCGGCACATCGCCCGCACCCGCCGCTACCTCCGCGACTACGCCGAGGAGCTGGAGCCCGACGGCCTGGTCGCCGAGGTGGTGCGGCAGGCCGCGCGCGGCGACGGCTGGGTGAAGCTGGTCGGTGACTGGATCGACCGCACGGCCGGCGATCTGGCGCCCTGCTGGCCCGGTGACGTCGTCGCCGAGGCGATCGCGGCGGCGCATGCGGCGGGCGCCCGGGTGACGGCGCACTGCTTCGCCGAGGACTCGCTGCCCGACCTCGCCGCCGCCGGCATCGACTGCGTCGAGCACGCGACGGGCCTGACCGACGCGACGATCGCGACGTTCGCTGAGCGCGGCATCGCGATCGTCCCGACGCTGGTCAACATCGCGACCTTCCCCAAGATCGCGGCGCCGGCCGAGGGCAGATTCCCACGGTACTTCGAGCACATGGTCGCCCTGCACGCCCGCCGTTACCAGACCATCGGCGCCGCGCACGACGCCGGCATCCCCATCTACGTCGGCACGGACGCCGGCGGCTCGCTCCCGCACGGCCTGGTCGCCGCGGAGGTCGCCGAGCTGGTCAGAGCCGGGCTGACGCCGCTGGAGGCGCTCGCCGCCACGGCCTGGTCGGCCCGCGCCTGGCTCGGCTTCCCCGGCCTCGACGAGGGTGCCCCGGCGGATCTCGTCGTCTACCCGGCCGACCCGCGCGACGACGTCGCCGTGCTCGCGGCCCCGGACGTCATCCTGCTGCGCGGCCGTCCCATCGCCGGAAAGGCGCTCTAGCGCCCGGCCCGCTCCCGGGGCGGGAGCCGCGCCGCTCGAGGGATCGCTCCGATCGGGGCGGCGGTCAGGTGAGGAGCGGCGACGGGATCAGCTGGCCGGTGGTGCCGTCGATGAGGCCCAGGTCGGTGACGTGCGGGCCGGGGATGCAGGCCAGGGCCGCGACCATCACGTGGAACAGCGGCTGGGTCAGCAGGTGCAGGTCCAGGCCGATCTCGTGTGCCGCGTCGGTGAGGGCGCGCTGCGCGGCGGCGACCTCGGGCGCGGGCAGCGGCGAGAGGATGCCGGCGATGGGCAGCGCGATTGACGCGGTGACCTCGCCGCCGTGCGCGACGGCGACGCCGCCGCCGTCGGCGATCACCCGGTTCGCGGCGGCGGCCATGTCGTGCGGGTCGCGGCCGAAGACGACCAGGTTGTGGGTGTCATGCGAGACCGAGGTGGCGATCGCCCCCGTCCACTCGCCCCAGCCGGCGATCAGCCCGGCCTGCGGCTTCGCCGGGATGCGGCCGTGGCGGTGCACGGTGAGCTGCAGCATGTGACCGGGCGGCGGGACGACGGCACCGTCGCGGATCTCGGCATCGACCTCGCCCCAGGTGGTGAAGATCGGGCCGTCGAGCACCCGCAGCCGCGCGGTGCCGTTGGACAGGCCGCCGGGCAGGTCGTCGACGCGCAGCGCCATGTCGGCCGGTGTCACCGGACCGATCTTCATCGTGTCCAGGGGCGGCTCGCTGGGGCCCTCGACGACGTCGACGAGCATTCGTCCGCCGGAGGCGACGTGCCGGCCGGCGGTGAAGACCTCGTCGACGGTGACGGACGCCAGGTCGGACAGCACGATGAGGTCGGCCTGCCGGCCGGCGGCGACCAGGCCCAGATCGGTGCGCCCCAGCCGGTAGGCCGCGTGGTAGGTGGCGATCCGCAGCGCCCGCACCGGGTCGAGGCCGTAGCCGATCAGGCGGCGCAGCAGGTGGTCGATCCCGCCGTCGGTGAGCAGGGTCAGCGCGAACAGGTCGTCGGTCGCCGCGACCAGGTGCGTGGGCAGCTCCGCCACGGCGTTCAGTTCGGCGACCAGGCCCGGCAGGACGCTTTCGAACGCGCCGCGCAGCTCGACGGTCAGCCCGGCGCGCAGCTTCTCCATCGCGTCCGAGTGGGCCGTGATCTCGTGGTCCGAGGTGATCCCGGCGGCCAGGTACGCCTGCAACTGGGCGCCGGTCAGCCCGGCGGCGTGCCCGCTGACGACCTTCCCGCTGGCCAGCCCCGCGGCGACGATGTCGACCATCCGGCCGTCGCTGGTGAGCACACCCAGCATGTCCATGACCTCGGCGAGGCCGCCGACCTCCGGCCAGGCGAGCATCTCGGCGACCTCGGGGGAGTGCAGGTCGGCGCCGGAGAGCTCAAGGCCGGGCATCGGCGGCACGCACGACGGCGCCTGCACGATGAACCGGACTGGCAGGCCGCGGCTCGCCTCGACGGCGTAGCGGACCCCGGCGACTCCGGCGACGTTCGCCAGCTCGTGCGGATCGCCGAAGATCGTGGTGGTGCCGCGCGGGCAGACGGCGCCGGTGTACGCGCCAGGCGTCAGCATCGAGCTCTCGAAATGGACGTGCATGTCGATGAGGCCCGGCGCGATGAACCGGCCGGTCACGTCGAACGCGTCCAGGGCGTCCGTGCGGGCGCCCGACGGGTGTACCGACGCGATCAGCGGGCCGACCAGCCCGACGTCGGCCCGGCGCACCTCGCAGGTGCCGACGTCCACGACGCTGCCGCCGGTGAGCAGCAGGTCGAAGGGGCCGACGCCGCGGGCCGCGTCGACGGCGCGGCGGCGGACGGCGGGATCGACGGCATCGTTCATGGGGGCAACCGTTCCTAGGGGCACCGTCGTACAGAATCTCCGCTGAGCTCCGTCGGCTGCGACCTCCGGTCGCCGCCTCCTACGCTCAGGTGGGGCAGTCATGGGAACCGTAGGACCGCCGTGTTACGCCCCAAAGACGTCCGGTTGGCCGTTCGTTACGCCCGATCCCGGCGGCGCATCGTCCAGGGACATTCGCCACCGGTTCACCGCCGAGTCCGTACACGTCTGACTCCGCGCAGGTGTCACTCCGTGCGCATCGGAGTTCGGGCCAGTCTGATCCTCGTGCGCCTCCGAGTCCGCGCACGTCCGATCGAGTGGAGCGGCGATACCGGGGAGTCCGCGTCGCCCGGCGCACCGTCGCCGCACCAACACCAAGCGCCTACTGAGCGCAGGAGGCGGCGAGCGGAGGTCCCGTGCGAGCGACGGGGTCCCTGCGAATTCGGCGAAGCCGATTTCGGAGGTCGTGAGTATGGGTCGTAGCTTGCAGCGGACGGAGCTCAGCAGAGACCACTGAGCGGTGGCGGGGCATGTGACGACCACGGGAACACCATCGGACAGACATGCCCACTCCACGCCGATTCTTCGTGCTTCGCGCGGCCATACGCTCAATCCGTCAACAGTCGAGGGTAAGGGGGCGTGCGAGTGGACGGCTTCGGGAACATCCCGGCAGCACTGCGTGACAGCTCTCCGTTGGCGTCACGCCGCTCCCCGGGCGGCTCGCCCGATCTCGGCGGCGACCGTGGCCTCGGCTCGGGGCTGGAGCGCCGTAACCCCGGCGCCGGCCCCGGCCAGTCCGGGCGGCGCCGGCCGGTGATCGTCGGCCTCGGTGGCTCGGCGCGCACCGACTCGCCGACGATGCGCGCGCTCGGCGCCGTCATCCGCATGGTGGCGCAGGCCGGCGCCGAGACCGTCATGCTGAGCCTCCCCGAGCTGGACCTGCCGCCCTACTCGCCGGAGAGCGCCGAGCGGACGCACGCCGCCCGCCGGCTTGTCGGCGAGATCGGCAGGGCCGACGGCCTGGTCATCGCGGCCCCCGACTACCTCGGCGGAACGTCCGGCCTGGTCGCGAACGCGCTCGACTATGTCTGGGACCTGCGCGACGCGCCGCGGCCCTGTCTGGACGCCCGGCCGATCGGGCTGCTGGCCTGCGAGGAGGGGCCGGGGGCAGGCGGCGCCCTGACCGCGCTGCGTGCCCGCGTGCACGCCCTCGGCGGCTGGCCGACCCCGCTGGGGATCGCGCTCACCAGGCACGAAAGCGCCTCGATCGACGCTTACGGCGCGGTCACCAACCCCGCGGTCGCCGGTCGGTTCGACACCCTGACCGACCAGATCATGGGGTTCGCTTACGCCTGGTCGCACCTGATCTGACGTCCCGTCCCGACCAGCCCGACCCTCGCCGACCAGCGGAAGCCACCCTCCCGGCGGGGCCGAGCCGGGCCCCGCTACGGTGTCGGTTGCTTCGGCCGCTGGACCAGGAACTCCAGCGGCACAACGGATCGCGGTGGTTGTTCCGCGGCGGCGAGGCGGGCCGGCTCGTGGCTGGCGCGGAACGACGAGGAGGCCCCAGGTGGGACGACGGCAGACGCTGCGGCTGGCGGCCGCGGCGCTCGGCACCGCGCTGGCGGTGGCGGCGTGCAGCGAGTCGGGGCCCGGCGGCACCGGAAGCGCCCCGGCCTCGCTCGCGGCCGGGTCATCCGTCAAGCTGATGGTGATCGCGCCGACCGGGACCGCCGGCTCGAACTACCCGGACATCCTCGGGGCGACGAAGGCCGCCGTCCGCGGCCTGAACGGCCGTGGTGGGATCAAGGGGCACCGCGTCGAGCTGCTCTACTGCAACGAGAAGAACGACGCCGACACCGCCAAGTCCTGCGCGAACCAGGCGGTCAGCGACCACGTTCTGGCCGTCGTGAACGAGGTCAGCGCCAGTGGCGGCATCATGCCGATCCTGGAGGCCGCGCACATCCCGTCGATCGGCTCGGCGGGTATCTCGATCGACGGCTCGGAGCTGTCCTCGCCGGTCAGCTTCATGCTCAGCCCACTGACCGACTACCCGGCCGTGTGTCCGGCGCTGCTGAAGAAGGCCGGCGCGACCAGGCTCGGCGCCGTCGGTTACAGCCTGCCGCAGGTGGACCGGTTGATGAAGATGGCCGAGCTCGGCGCCAAGCAGGCCGGATCGCCGCTCGTCCTCTCGCCGCGGGTCCCGATCGACACCAGCGACTTCACCCCGACGGCCACCCAGCTGCGGCGCGCCGGCGTGAACGGCACCGTGCTCGTCGTCGTCGACCAGGGCGCCTACGCCGAGGTCGCGGCTGGCGGCGAGGACGGCCAGAAGTACTGCCACGCGATGGGCGTGCTGTCCCGCGACTGGCTGACGCAGCAGGGCACCAGGACCAACTCGCTGGTGTTCGCGAGCGCCTTCCCCGAGCTCAGCCAGGCCGCCCAATACCCGGAGATCGCCCGGGCGGTCAAGGAGCTCGACGCCGAGGTCGCGGCCGGTGACAAGGACGCGGCGGTGCGGACCACCTCGACCAACACGATCGGCGCCTGGCTGTCGGTGCAGATCGTCGAAAAGGTCGCCGCCGCCATTCCCGGTGACACCCTGACCTCGTCCGCGTTGCTCGACCAGCTGAACAAGACCTCGGGCCTGGACACCGGGGGCATCACCCCGCCGCTGGACTTCACCAGGCCGTCGCCGATCCCGGGCGCGCAGCGGCTGTTCAACACGACGATGCGCGGCGTCCGCTGGGACCCGGCGACCAGGACCTACGTCCCGCTGGGTACCGAGACCTACGACGCGCTGAAGATCCTCACCCAGGCCGGCGCCTGACCTACGGCGAACGCGGCTGACCAGGCGCGGCGTCACCAGGTGCGCGGCGTGCCGAAGACCTGGGTCCAGTAGCAGCCGTAGACGTCGGTGCTCGGGGCGTAGCCGACGCCGATCTGGGTGATCTCGGGCAGCAGGATGTTGCGGCGATGGCCGGGGCTGTTCATCCAGCCGGTGACGACCTCGGTCGGGGTGCGCTGGCCGGCGGCGATGTTCTCGGCGACGGTCGCGTAGCGGTAGCCGAGCGCCGTGACCCGGTCGGCGACCTGCAGACCGTCCGGATTGCGATGGTCGAAGAACTGGCGGGTCGCCATGTCCGTGCTGTGCGCGGCGGCCGCCCTGGCCAGCAGCGGTTCCGGCGCCAGCGGCGGCAGCCCGTGTGCCTGGCGCTGCTGGTTGGTCAGCATGACCACCTCCGCGAGCGGGTCGCCGCCGGGCGGGTATCCCCACTGGCCCGGCTGCGGGCCTGGCCCGTACACCCCGAAGACCCGCGCGCGGCCCTGCCCGGACCACGGGGAGCTTTCCCGCGGCCGCTCCAGCGCCTCCGGCGGCGGGGCCAGCAGCGGCGGCGGCACCGGCACGGCCGTCGGAATCGCACCGGGCACCGACGGGTCGGGCCCCGCCCCCTGCCAGGGGGGCCGCGCCCCTTCGCCGGGCCGCCGCCCTTGCGGTATGCGGGCGGCGACCGGACTGGCGCCGGGCCGGACCGGATCCGGCTCGTCGACCGCTACACCGAAGTCGCGCGCCAGCCCCGCCAGACCGTCCGCATAGCCCTGGCCGATCGAGCGGATGCGCCAGCCGCCCGCGCGCCGGTAGAGCTCGCCGACCAGCAGCGCCGTCTGCGTGTCGAGCCGCGGTGGGACCAGTCGTAGGGCAGCGGTGCCCGCGCCGTCGTACACCGTCGCCACCGTCGCCGGCAGCCGTCCGAACGCGGTCCTGCCATCGGCGGGGCTCGCGACCAGCACGACCCGCTCGGCGCCGCCACGCAGCCGGCCGGGCTCGATCGTCACCTCGTCGCCCGCGGCGCCCGGGCCGGGCCCGCCGCCGCGGGCCGGGGCGAGCCGCACACCCGCGGTGGACGGCTGGTTGTAGAAGACGAAATCGGCGTCGCCGCCGACCCGGCCGTCGGCTCCGACGACAAGCGCCGACAGGTCGAATGGCCCGGGGAGGCGGATCCGGATCAAGCCGTTTGGTAACGGTCCGTTAGCTCCCGCGACCAACTCGAGCATGCTCGCCCCCTCTCACGCTCAACGAACGACGCCGGCCCCGGTTCCCGGTGAGTCTTGTGCAACCATGCCCGTTGGTCACAGATGCCGCTTTCCTCGCGGGCTGGGGTCTCGGCTTGTCCGGCGAAAGGGGTCGGTCGCGGTGAACGACTGGATCGGCTACGCCCTGTTGGCGCTGGGCACGGCTGGCCTCTACGCGATGATGTCGGCCGGGATCGTGATCGTCCAGCGCGGCGCCGGTGTTCTCAACCTCGCGCACGGCGCGCTGCTGGCCTGGGCCGCGTACTCCTTTCACGGCGCGGCCGACCTCTGGTCGTTGCCGGTCTGGTTCGCCGCGGTTCTCGCCGTCGGCTCCACCGCGCTCATCGGGCTGTTGTTCCACCTGCTGGTCATGCGCCCGCTGCGCGACGGCTCGGCGCTGACCAAGGTGATGGCGACGCTCGGTCTGCTTATCATCCTGCAGGCCCTGCTCACCCTGATCTACGGCACCGCGGTGCGTTCCTCGCCGACCGTGCTGCCGACGTCGAAGGTGACGCTCGCCGGGATGCCCGTCGACTGGGGGGTCTTCGTCCGCCTGGGCGTCGTGGCCGCGGTGTTGGCCGGGCTGTGGGTGGTGTTCCGGCACACGACGATCGGGCTCGCGGCGACGGCTGTCACCGAGAACCCGCGCGCGGCGGCGACGTTCGGCTGGTCGCCCGACCTGGTCGCGGCGGCGGCGTGGACCCTCGGCGCGGCGCTCGCGGGCCTCGGCGGTGTGCTGCTCGCCCCGCTCCAGCAGCCGCTGGCGGCGCCGAACCTGATGCTGCTGATCGTGCCGGCGCTGGCGATCGGCCTGGTCGCCGGGTTCCGCTCGTTCCCCGCGGTGTTCGTCGCCTCCGTGGTGCTGGCCGTCGTAGAGGTGGAGACGCAGGTCCAGCTCGTCAGCAAGCACGAGGCCTGGCGCGGGGTCGACCGGGCGATCCCGCTGCTGGTCATCGTCTTCTATCTGGCGATTCGCGGGCGGCACATCCCGGACCGCGGCCATGTCCACGAGAAGCTGCCGACGCTCGGCAGCGGCCGGATTCACTGGCCGGCCCTGGTCCTGACGATGACCGGAGCGATCTGCCTGATCTGGTACGCGCTGCCCGTCAACTGGGTGAACGCGCTCGACGCGAACGCCCTATGGGCCATCCTCATTCTCTCGGTGGTGGTCCTCGTCGGGCTGACCGGCCAGCTCTCGCTTGCCCAGCTCGCCTTCTCCGGGGTCGCCGCGCTGATCGCGGGCAGGCTCGTCGCGGTGCGCGGCTGGCCGCTGGAGGCCGCGCTCGCCCTCGGCGTCCTGGGGACGGCGGCCGTCGGGGTGCTGTTCGCGCTGCCCGCGCTGCGCACCCGTGGCCTCCAGCTCGCCGTCGTCACGCTCGGCCTGGGCGCCGCCGCCGACGCGATCCTGTTCCAGCGCGGCTACCACTCCCCGCCGCCGCCCGGCTCGGCCGCCGCCGCGTTCGGCGTGCTCGGCGACCCCGAGGGCACCGTCGTCGGGCAGGTCCGGTTGTTCGGTGTCCGGCTCGACACCGTCGAGGCGCCGCGGGCGTTCGCGACACTGTCGCTGATGTCCTTCGGGCTGATCGCCGTCGCCGTGGCGAACCTGCGCCGCGGCCGGGTCGGCCGGCGGCTGATCGCCGTGCGCACCAACGAGCGGGCGGCGGCCGCGCTGGGGATCAGCGTCGTCGGGGCGAAGCTCTACGCGTTCGCCCTGTCGGCCGCGATCGCCGGGTACGGCGGCGTCCTGTTCGCCTTCTACTCCTACGGCGCCCGCGGCAACATCGACTACGGCGGCGGCCTGTTCTCCCCGTTCAGCTCGATCCTTCTGATCGCGTTCGCCGTGCTCGGGGGCGTCGGCTGGGTCAGTGGCGCGTTCGCCGGCGCGACCTGGGCCACCGGCGCCCTCGGCACCCGGCTTGGCGCCTGGATCGGCCACCTGCTGACGGGTGTCGCCGCGTTCGCCCGGACCGTCATCGCCCTGCTCGGGACGGCCGTCGGCTTCGGCGCTGGCGCGAGCCTCGACCACCCGGGCGGCGCCGCGACGGCTCCCGCCACGCCGTCCGAGAACGCCGTGCCCGCCGAGGGGACCGCGGCCCCTGAAATGACGATTGGCGACCAGGTAGCCGCGGGCGGGGCGCTGCCGGTTACCCGTCGGCCGCCTTGGCAGCGGCCCGCGCCGTGGGCCGGCGCCGTCGTGCTCACGCTCGTGGCGGTCGCGGCCAGTGGACGGGTGCTCGACTGGCTGACCCAGCTGGACCGGTACGTCCCGCTGCTCGGCGGCATCGTGCTGGTCACCATCCTGGCCACCTCCGGCAGCGGCATGGCGCCGGGCAACGCGGCCGCGGCACGGGCCGTCACGACCCGGGTGACCATCCCGTCGCGACGCGGCCAGTTCGAGTCCCGCGAGCGCCGCCGGGTCGAGCAGTTGCTCGTCGCGGGCACCCGCCCGGCCCGGCGGCAGCGCCAGGTCACCGCGCGGCTGGCGGCGTTCAGCCGCGGGGCGGGCGTCCTGCGGCCCGCGACGCTGTCGGTCTGGGGGCTGACGGTCCGGTTCGGCGCCGTGACCGCGGTCGACGACGTGAACCTCCGGGTCACCCCCGGCCAGATCGTCGGTCTGATCGGCCCGAACGGCGCCGGCAAGACGACCGTGATCGACGCGATCACCGGCTACACGACGGCCAGGTCCCGCCAGCTCACGCTGGGCGAGCACCGGCTGGACCGGCTCCCGGCGCATCGGCGCGCCCGGCGTGGCGTCCAGCGGTCCTTCCAGAACCTGGAGCTGTTCGAGGATCTCACCGTCCTGGAAAACCTCGAGGCCGCGAGCGACCCGCGTGACCTGCGGGCCTACCTGACCAACCTGGTCTGGCCGCGCACGCGGGTGCTGCCAGCCGCGACCCGGGCCGCGATCGACGCCTTCGGCCTGCGCGACGACCTCACCCGCTCCGTCACCGAGCTGCCGTACGGCCGACGGCGACTGCTCGCGATCGCCCGCGCGGTCGCGGCCCGCCCGTCGGTCCTGCTGCTCGACGAGCCGTGCGCCGGGCTGGACGAGAACGAGAGCCGCGAGGTCGCCCGGCTGCTGCGCCGGATCGCCGACGAGTGGGGGCTGGGAATCCTGCTCAACGAGCACGACATGGACGTGGTCATGTCCGTCTGCGACCGGGTCCTCGTCCTCGACGCGGGCCGCCTGATCGCCGAGGGCACGCCGGCGCAGGTCCGCGAGGACCCCGCCGTCCAGCTCGCCTACCTCGGTGAGCAGGTCAGCTCCGGGCCCGGCCGCCCGGCCCGCCGAGGGGCCCGCGACGCTCAGTTCGGGCAGACCGACGCGCCGGTCGCTCCCGGGGCCGGCCGATGAGCCCGCGGCTGCCGCTCCCGCGCCGCGGCGAGAGCGACCGTCCCGCCGGACGGCGCGGCCGGCACGACGAAGGTCCGGCCAGGCCGCCGGTGCTCGCCGCGCACCGGCTGTCGGCCGGCTACGGGGGTGTGCCGGTCGTCCGCGACCTCGACCTGACGGTGCGCGCTGGGGAGGTCGTCGTCCTCCTCGGCCCAAACGGCGCGGGCAAGACGACGACGCTGCTGACTCTCGCCGGGGCGCTCCCGCCGCAGGGCGGCCAGGTGCACTGGGCCGGCAGGCCGACCACGGCGCCGCTGCACCGGCGGGCCCGCGCGGGCCTCAGCCTGGTCCCGGAGGACCGATCGGTGATCATGAGCCTGACGGTCCGGGAGAACCTGCGGGTCGGGCGCTGCGACCCGACTCTCGCCCTGGCCGCGTTTCCGGAGCTGGCCGAGCACCTGGACCGCAGGGCGGGGCTGCTCTCCGGCGGCCAGCAGCAGATGGTGACGCTCGCGCGGGCGCTCGCCCGCCGGCCGACGGCGCTGCTAGCCGACGAGCTCTCGCTGGGCCTCGCGCCGCAGGTCGTCACCCGGCTGCTGAGCGCGGTGCGCGCCGCGGCCGACGACGGCCTCGCGGTGCTGCTCGTCGAGCAGCACGTCCGCAGCGCGCTGACCATTGCCGACCGGGTGCACGTCCTGCGCCACGGCCGCGTCGCCTGGTCCGGCACCGCCGTCGAGGCCGAATCCAACCGCGACGCCGTAGCCAGCGCCTACCTGCCGCTCGCCTAACGTCGCCTCCTGCGTGTCAGCGGGCGAACGGCATGACGGGCAGGCGCGGACCGAGGTCCGTGATCAGGGCGTCTACCAGGCTCGCCGGGACGACGTCGAACGACGGGTTGTAGGCGCGGGCGCGCGGCGGCGCGATCCGGCGGCCGCCGACGACGAGGACCTCGTCGTCGGCGCGCTGCTCGATCGGGATGGCGGCGCCGCTCAGGAGCCCCTCGTCGACCGTGGACGCGCTCGCCGCGACGACGAACGGGACGCCGGCGTGCGCGCACGCGAGCGCCACGCCGAGGGTTCCGACCGCGGTGACGACGTCGCCACCCGCCGCGATCCGGTCGGCGCCGACGATCGCGACGTCCACCAGGCCGCCGACGATGGCCCCCGCGGCGGCGCCGTCGACCTCGACGCGGTAGTCGATTCCGATCCGCGCCAGCTCCCAGGCGGTGAGCCGGCTGCCCCGTAGCAGCGGCCGGGTCTCGTCGACGTGGACCAACTCCACCCGGTCCCGGGCGTGCAGCTCGCGGATGACGCCGAGGGCGGTGTCCCAGGCCCCGGTCGCGCCCGCCCCGGTGCCGCGACGGGTGAGGACCCGCAGCTCGCGGTCGCCGAGGCGCGCGAGGATCCAGTCGGCGCCGTGCCGGCCGATCGCCCGGTACGCCCGCTCGTCCGCGTCGGCCAGCTCGTTCCCGACGGACACGACCGCCGCGAGCCCCTCGTCGAGGCGGGCGTAGGCCGCGTCGACACCCTGGCCCAGCGCCGTGGCGGTCACCCGGGCGGCGCGCAGCCGTCCGACCGCGGCGGTGAACGCGGAGCCGTCCCACCCCTCGTGCCCGGCCTGCACGATGGCGAGCGCGACGCCATAGGCGCCGGCGATGCCGAGCGCCGGTCCGTCGCCGACCGCGCCGCGCCGGATCGCGGCCACCAGGTCGTCGACGCGGCGCAGCTCGACCTCCGTCACAAGGTCAGGCGGCATCGTCTGACCTGGCGGTGTCTGATCCAGCAGACGAATCGCCTCGCCGGTCCAGGTCACCGGCCGTCCGGCCGCGGCGGCGCGCCCGGATGTCTCCCTGGTGCCTGGCCGCCGGGCTGGTGGCTGCCAGGCGGTCCGGCTCGGTGGCTCGGGCTGCGCCGACGGACGCGGTGCGGGCGAGCCCGTGGCCGGCTGGCTCGGGGACGCCACCCGCGGGGGCGGCGGCGGGGGCCAGCGATGCGGCGGCCGGGCGTCTCGGCGGGGCGGCCATGGGACGTCCCCCGACTTCGGGAACGGCGGCTCCGACATGCCGGCACTATGTGGACCGCGCCACGCCCGGTCAAGCCGCCGGCGCGGCGTGCCATCGCTGAACAGGCCCCGGCGAGCCCTTTGTCACATCCCTCGCCGGTTATCTCGGCTCATCGGGTCCTTCGCCGCCCGGGGGCGCTGCGAGGTGGCTCGTCCGGGGGCCCGATGGTGCCCTTCGGACGTCATCGCGAAGGCGGGCCCGCCGTGACCTGAGCGACAAGGCCCGCCCGCGGCCACCTGCGTAGGGGCGGACCAGTCGGGGCGTCCCCCGAGCCCGGCCGCGGGAATGCGCGTGATCCGTGGCGGCTAGAAAAAGACATAATTGCAACGGGTTCCCAGGCGAGACCCGTGACAGCTATCCCGCCCGTGGCCCGCACCGGCCACAACTTAGGGCCGTCGGGTAAAGTGATGTTAGCGACATCGAGTTGGCATGTGATTTAGCCAACAGTGCCACCGAACGTATGCGGGCAGGTTACGGGTCGAAACTCACCCTGGTGCTGCTGCCGCAACGGCTGGTTCCTGTGCGATGGTCGTTTGGCACAACGCGGAAACGAGCGCACACTCTGGCTGACGGCGGAGCGCACCCTGTCCCGGCGGCGCTGCCGGAAGCCTCGGTACATAGTGGAGAGGAATTGTGACCGCGAACACAACTGCCACCAGTGACACCCCGGCGGAAGGCGGTGTCTACCGACACCGCGTCCTCGTCATCGGCTCCGGGTTCGGTGGGTTGTTCGCCGCTCAGGCGCTGCGCAGTGCCTGGGCCGACGTCACCCTGGTCGCCAAGACCTCCCACCATCTGTTCCAGCCGCTGCTCTACCAGGTGGCCACGGGGATTCTGTCGGAGGGTGAAATCGCCCCGCCGACCCGTGAGGTGCTGCGCCGTCAGCGCAACGTCCAGATCGTGCTCGGCGAGGTCACGAACATCGACCTCGACCAGAAGGCGGTCACCTCCGAGCTGATCGGCCGCACGACGGTCCACCACTACGACAGCCTCATCGTGGCCGCGGGTGCCGGGCAGTCGTATTTCGGTAACGATCAGTTTGCTGAGCACGCGCCCGGCATGAAGAGCATCGACGACGCGCTGGAGCTTCGCGGCCGGATTCTCGGCATGTTCGAGCTCGCTGAAGCGTCGACCGATCCGGCGGATATCGAGCGTCTGCTCACCTTCGTCGTCGTCGGCGCCGGGCCGACCGGCGTCGAGATGGCCGGGCAGATCGCCGAGCTCGCCCACCGAACGTTGCGCCGCGATTTCCGGAACATCGACCCGGACAAAGCACGCATTGTACTGCTGGATGCCGCGCCCGCGGTGCTGGCCGCGTTCGGCGACAAGCTCGGCGGCTATGCCGTCAAGCGGCTGGAGAAACTGGGCGTCGAGGTACAGCTCGGCGCGATGGTCACCGACGTCGACGCGACCGGCATCGAGATCAAGGAAGCCGACGGAAGCAAGCGGCGGATCGAGTCGGTCTGCAAGGTCTGGGCAGCGGGCGTGCAGGCGAGCCCGTTGGGCAAGCAGCTGGCGATGCAGTCGGGCGCCAAGCTGGACCGGGCCGGCCGGGTCGAGGTTCAGCCGGACCTGACTCTCCCCGGGCACCCCGAGGTCTACGTCGTCGGCGACATGATGTCGCTCAACCGGCTGCCGGGTGTGGCTCAGGTCGCTATTCAGGGCGGCCGGCACGCCGCGCGCGACATTCGGGCCCGTATCGAGGGCAGGGAGAGCGGGAAGGCCTTCAAGTACCACGACAAGGGCAGCATGGCGACGATCTCGCGGTTCAGCGCGGTCGCCAGCATCGGCAAGCTGAAACTGACGGGCTTCATCGCCTGGCTGATGTGGCTCGCGGTGCACCTCGTCTACATCATCGGGTTCAAGCACCGGGTCACGACGCTGCTGCACTGGGCGGTCAGCTTCGTGGGCCGGGGCCGGTCCGAGCGGACGGTCACCCAGCAGCAGATCTTCGCCCGGACGGCGATCAGCAGGCTGGGCGAGAACTTCTCGCCGACGCTCCCGCCGAACCCCGACGCCCGGCCGTCCTGGACGGGACGCGTGCGCCCAGCCGTACCCAGTCCATCCGCGCCGGCCGACGACAAGGAGGCCGAACCCGCGGCCTCCGGCGCCGCCTGACACGCAGCCGACGGAGTGGCAACAGAGGTACTGACCTCGCACGGCACTGACCTCTTCGGGCTTCCAGAGCACCAACGCACGCGGTACGGACCGGCGCGGCGCGGACACTCCCTCGTCCGCGCCGCGCCGGTGTGGCGCGGTGAGCCGGGACGACATGGCCCGGACGACGGGGGAATGCCGAGCGCGGGCCGTACGCTGAGAGATCGGGACGCGACCGCGCGCACCACCTCTGGGTAGGCTCCATCGACCCTGGACGAGGTCGATCTGACATGGGCGACCTGGACGAGGCCCCGGGCGAGCCGCCCGAGGCCGGCGGCCGCGTCGCAGGTCCTGCCCGTCTCCCAGCAGCGCCCCGCCTCACCGGATCCCCCGAAACCTGGAATCTCTCGTGACATCCCCGCAGGTCGACCAGCCGGCCGGCAACCCGACCGGCGTCGTCGGCGACCCCGCGGGCGGCGCCGCGGTGGCGCCGGCGGCCCGGCAGGAAACCCAGCGTGACCAGGGCCGGCGCCGATCCGGCAGGAACGCCGGCCAGCGGCCCGACCGGCCGGAACGCACGGCGGGGGGCGGAAACCGCCGCCGACAGCGAGACATCGGTCCGCGGGGCCGCGCCGGCGGCGCCGGGCGGCCCGTCGAACTGTCCGCCGCCGAACGCGCCGATCTCGGGAAGCTGTCCGCCCGTCTGCCGACGCTGACGTTGCGCGACGGGCACCGTCTCGCCCGCAGGCTGGACGCGATCCGCCGTGATCCGGACGCCGAGGCGCGGGCCAGGGCGATCGTCGAGGTCACCGGCGAGGTGGAGACGGCCGAGATCCGGATAGCGCTGCGGCGCGAGGCGGTGCCCGCGCTCACCTATCCGCCCCAGCTGCCGGTCAGCCAGCGCAAGGACGAGATTCTCGCCGCCATCCGGGACAACCAGGTCGTGATCGTGGCCGGGGAGACCGGCTCGGGCAAGACGACGCAGATCCCGAAGATCTGTCTGGAGCTCGGGCGGGGCGTCACCGGTCTGATCGGCCACACCCAGCCCCGGCGGCTCGCCGCCAGGACGGTCGCCGACCGGATCGCCGAAGAGACGGGCTCGGCCGGGCTCGGGGGGATCATCGGCTACCAGGTGCGGTTCACCGACCAGGTCGGCGAGGACACGCTCGTCAAGCTGATGACGGACGGCATCCTGCTGGCCGAGCTCGGTACCGACCGGCTGCTGCGCCAGTACGACACGCTCATCATCGACGAGGCCCACGAGCGCAGCCTCAACATCGACTTCATTCTCGGCTACCTGCGCCGGATCCTGCCGCGCCGGCCCGATCTGAAGGTCGTCATCACGTCGGCGACGATCGAGACCGAGCGGTTCTCCCAGCATTTCGGCGACGCGCCGATCATCGAGGTCTCCGGCCGGACGTATCCGGTCGAGGTCCGCTACCGGCCGGTGGTCGACCCCGACGACCCGGACGCGGACCCGGACCGCGACGTCGTCACGGCGATCTGCGACGCCGTCGACGAGCTGTCCGCCGAGGGGCCCGGCGACATCCTGGTCTTCCTGTCCGGCGAGCGGGAGATCAGGGACACCGCCGACGCGCTGGCCCGCCGCCCCGGCAACGAGCTGCTCCCGAGGGAGATCCTTCCGCTGTACGCGCGGCTGTCCGCCGCCGAGCAGCACCGGGTCTTCCAGCCGCATCCGGGCCGGCGGGTCGTGCTCGCGACGAACGTCGCGGAGACGTCGCTGACCGTTCCCGGCATCCGGTACGTGATCGACGCCGGTACGGCCCGCATCTCCCGCTACAGCCACCGGCTCAAGGTGCAGCGGCTGCCGATCGAGCCGGTGTCGCGCGCGTCGGCGAACCAGCGGGCCGGCCGGTGCGGGCGAACCTCCGACGGCATCTGCGTCCGCCTCTACACCGAGGACGACTTCGATGCCCGCCCCGAGTACACCGACCCGGAGATCCTGCGCACGAACCTCGCGTCGGTGATCCTCTCGATGGCGTCGCTGGGGCTCGGCGAGGTCGCGGACTTCCCGTTCCTGGATCCGCCCGACCCGCGGCAGGTGACCGACGGCCTGGCCCTGCTGCACGAGCTCGGCGCCTTCGAGGCGGCACGTACCCGTCACCTCCCGGCCACCGCGACGCCTGCGGCGTCCGCCGCCCTGACCGCCGGCGCCGCGGCCTTCGCGGCGGCCGGGACCGTCGCGCCGCCAGCGGGATCGCCGCTGGCCGCCGAACCGAGCGACGTCGCCGCGGCCGGCTCCGAGCCGGCCGGCGAGCGCGGCGCCCGCACCCCGCGGTTGACACCACTTGGGCGCCGGCTGGCCCGGCTGCCGATCGATCCCCGGCTGGCCCGGATGATCCTCGCCTCCGAGGAGCAGGGTGCCCTTGCCGAGGTGCTCGTCATCGCGGCGGCGCTGGCCGTCGGCGACGTTCGCGAGCGCCCGGCGGACGCGCAGCAGGCGGCGGCCGAGAAACACGCCCGGTTCACCGAGCCGACCTCGGACTTCCTCGGCTACCTGAACCTGTGGAAATACCTGCGGGAAAAGGCCGCCGAGCTGAGCTCGAACCAGTTCCGCCGGCTGTGCCGCGCCGAGTACCTGCACTACCTGCGCGTCCGGGAATGGCAGGACGTCCACAGCCAGCTGCGCCAGGCCGCGCGCAGCCTGGGCCTGTCGGCGAACGCGACGCCCGCGAGCCCGCAGCAGGTACACGCGGCGCTGCTCACCGGCCTGCTTTCCCACATCGGTCTGTTCGACCCGGAGAAACGCGACTACGCGGGTGCCCGCGGCGCCCGGTTCGCGGTGTTTCCCGGCTCGGCGCTGTTCCGGAAGCCGCCGCGCTGGATCGTCGCCGCCGAGCTGGTGGAGACGTCCCGGCTGTGGGGCCGGATCGCCGCGAAGATCGAGCCGGAGTGGATCGAGCCGTTGGCCGGGCATCTCGTCCGGCACTCCTACAGCGAGCCGCACTGGTCGCGGCGCTCGGCCGCGGTGCTCGCCACGGAGAAGGTGACGCTGTACGGCGTCCCGATCGTCTCGGCCCGGTCTGTCAACTACGGCGCGATCGACCCACCGCTGTGCCGCGAGCTGTTCATCCGGCAGGCCCTCGTCGAGGGCGACTGGGACACGAAGCACGCGTTCTTCATGCAGAACCAGCGGCTGCTCTCCGACGCGGAGGAGCTCGAGCACCGGGCGCGCCGACGCGACATCGTCGTCGACGACCAGGTGATCTTCGATTTCTACGACGCGCGGATTCCCGCGGACGTCGTCTCCGGGCGGCATTTCGACGCCTGGTGGAAGAAGACTCGTCCGGGCACGCCCGACCTGCTCACGTTCGACCCGGCGATGCTCGTCTCCGACGGCGCCAAGCGAGTGCGGGCCGAGGACTTCCCGGACAGCTGGCCGACCGGCCCCGGCGGGGAGCACCGGGTGGCGCTGACCTACCAGTTCGAGCCTGGTTCGGCCGCCGACGGCGTGACGGCGCACATTCCGCTCGCGATTCTCAACCAGGTCGAGCCGGACGGATTCGACTGGCAGGTGCCGGGACTGCGCGAGGACCTCGTCACCGAACTGATCCGCTCGCTGCCGAAGGCACTGCGGCGCAGCTACGTGCCGGCGCCCAACTACGCCCGGGCGGTGTTGGAGCGGGTCGGCCCGGCCGACGGCCCGCTGCTCGCCATCGTCGAACGAGAGCTCAACCGGATCGGCGGCGGCACGACCGTCTCCCGCGCCGACCTGGATCTGCGCCGGCTGCCCCCGCATCTGCGGATCACCTTCCGGGTGTACGACGGCAGCGAGGGCGACGGCGTAGACGGCGGCGGCAAGGACGGTCGCCGGAGCCGGCCCGACGGGTCGGCGGAACGGGCGAAGGGGACGCTCGCGGAAGGCAAGGACCTCGACGAGCTGAAACGCCGGCTCGCCCCGAGGCTGACCGCGACCGTCTCGGCCGCCGGTGGCGGCCTGGAACGCACCGGCCTGACCGGCTGGGCCGACCTCGGGACCATTCCGCGGACCGTGGAACGCAGATCAGGCAGCCACCAGGTCCGCGGCTATCCCGCTCTGGTAGCCGAGCGGGGCGGCGTGGCGCTGCGGGTGCTGGCGACCGAGGCCGACCAGGCCCGCGCGCACCCGGTCGGCACGCGCGCTCTGCTGCTCGCGTCGGTGGCCTCCCCGGTCCGCTACATCAACACCCAGCTGTCCAACGCGACGAAGCTGGCGCTGCGCCACCATCCGCACGAGAGCATCGGTGCCCTGCTCGACGACGCCATCGCCGCCGCCGCCGACCAGCTGATCGCCGAGGCTGGCGGCCCGGTCTGGGACGCGGCTGGTTTCGACCGGCTGCGCGACGAGGTCCGAGCCCAGCTGCCGGAGCGCTCCCTGTCCGTCGTCCAGGCGGCGGAACGAGTGCTGACGCTCGCGCACGACGTCCAGACTCGCCTCGACGCGGTGTCGGGCCAGCCAACGACCGGGCGGGCGGCCGCTCGCCCGGTTCAGGTGACCGACCTGCGCTCCCTGGGCTCGGCCTTCGCCGCCGTACACGGCCAGTCTGCCGGCGCCCAGGGTTCGGGCGCTCAGACGTCCGGTGGCCGCGGCTCCGGCGCCAGGGGAAGCACGCCGCGGGGAGCCGCGAAGCCGAGCCCGGCGCTCGCCGCGAGCCTCGACGACCTGCGCCGCCAGCTCGCCGAGCTCGTCTACCCCGGCTTCCTCACCGCGACCGGCGCCGGCCGCCTGGACGACCTGGCCCGCTACCTCACCGGTGCCCTGCGCCGCGTCGACCGGCTCCCCGCCGACGCCACCGCCGAGCAGCCCAGGCTCACCACCCTGGCCCGCGTCCGCGCAGCCTACGACGAGCTGGCCGCTGACCTGGGCGCGTCAGGTGCCCCGCCGAGCCAGGACCTCCTACGGATCCGCTGGATGATCGAGGAACTGCGGATCAGCCTGTTCGCCCAGACGCTGCGCACGCCATACCCGGTCTCCGAGGAACGCCTCTACCGCGCGATGGACGCCCTGGCCCCGTGAGACCCCGGTCCGCTGAGACCCTGGTCCCCCGAGCGCCGATCGCAACCAGTTCAGGGCCGTAACGGCGATCAACTCTCCTTGGTGCCATCCGCCGAGCGGACCGCGGCGACGCCGCGAGGCCAGTGACGCCAGTGCGATCCCAGCCACG
>Ga0207641_10001972_pt1 | contig 19612 bp, 19 predicted proteins | sample KBSSwiS62_FD_184306 | JGI IMG/M metagenome (GOLD analysis project Ga0207641, IMG submission 184306) | Switchgrass rhizosphere microbial communities from Kellogg Biological Station, Michigan, USA - KBS Switchgrass S6-2 (SPAdes) (version 2) | ecosystem: Host-associated > Plants > Roots >... | reverse complement strand
CATTGTCCAACTAATCCTTCTCCTAATGCAAATTCTTTTTGAGTTTTTACTTCTTCACCAAATGCATAAGCTGAGAATAATTTTAGTTTTTGATTTTTAAAACTTTCGTCTTGCTCAAAAATGTAGAACATACCTTTTTGTGCATTCACCACCTGCGCCAACTCTGAAAGGATACGACGTGTTACAGTATTCAGATCTTTTTGTCCTTGTAACATCTGCGTGAACTTTGCAAGGTTGGACTTTAACCAATCCTGTTCCTGGTTACGCAATGTTGTTTGTTTCAGATTTGCGATCATCTGGTTGATGGTATCTTTCAATTCTTCCACTTCACCTTTTGCTTCCACACGGATCATCTGTGTAAGGTCACCTTTTGTTACTGCTGATGCCACATCGGCGATGTTACGTACCTGTGTTGTTAGATTTTCCGCAAGCTGGTTTACGTTCTCAGTTAAGTTTTTCCAGATACCTGATGCACCCGGTACACTTGCTTGTCCTCCCAGTCTTCCTTCAACACCAACTTCACGGGCAACGTTTGTTACCTGGTCAGCAAACACTGCCAGCGTATCGATCATTTCATTGATGGTATCGATCAACTGTGCAACTTCACCACGAGATACGATCGAAAGCTTTTGTTTTAAGTTACCAGTTGCAACTGAGGTTACAACTTTTGCAATACCACGAACCTGGTTGGTAAGATTGGAGGCCATCATGTTCACTGAGTCTGTCAAGTCTTTCCACGTACCTGCCACACCCTGCACTTCTGCCTGGCCTCCAAGTTTACCTTCTGTACCTACTTCACGAGCCACCCTCGTTACTTCAAATGCAAATGAGTTCAACTGATCCACCATAGTATTAATGGTATTTTTCAAGTCGAATATCTCTCCCTTTACATCGATCGTTACTTTTTTAGTCAAGTCACCGGATGCAACCGCTTTTGTTACTTCGGCAATATTTCTTACTTGTGATGTAAGGTTACCCGTCATTTGGTTTACTGAGTCCGTGAGATCTTTCCATGTACCTGCAACACCCGGTACGAAAGCCTGTCCTCCAAGTTTACCGTCCGTACCTACTTCACGGGCCACACGGGTTACCTCAGATGCAAATGCTCGCAACTGATCCACCATCGTGTTCAATGTTTCTTTTAACTGCAAAATTTCACCGCGAACGTCAACGGTAATTTTTCGTGACATATCTCCATTGGCCACAGCGATCGCAACGTCTGCAATGTTTCGCACCTGTGCGGTGAGGTTACCGGCCATTTGATTCACTGAATCTGTTAAGTCTTTCCAGGTACCCCCAACCCCTGGTACGTTTGCTTGTCCGCCGAGTTTACCGTCTGTTCCCACTTCACGGGCTACACGGGTTACCTCGGAGGCGAAGGCACGGAGCTGTTCCACCATCGTATTGATAGTGTTCTTTAATTCAAGGATCTCTCCTTTTACGTCCACTTCAATTTTTCTGGATAAGTCACCATTGGCAACAGCTGTTGTTACTTCCGCAATATTTCTTACTTGAGATGTTAGATTCGAAGCCATTTTATTTACCGAATCAGTCAAGTCTTTCCAAAGACCTTCTACACCGGGTACATCTGCTTGTCCACCGAGCATACCTTCCGATCCAACCTCACGGGCAACACGGAATACCTCGGAACCAAATGAATTCAACTGATCCACCATTGTATTGATCGTATTCTTTAATTCAAGGATCTCACCTTTTACGTCAACCGTAATTTTTCTTGACAAGTCTCCCTTTGCTACGGCCGTTGTTACTTCTGCAATATTTCTTACCTGTGCAGTAAGATTTGATCCCATTTGATTTACTGAATCTGTTAAGTCTTTCCATGTTCCACCAACACCCTGCACTTTTGCTTGTCCACCCAATTTTCCTTCTGTACCAACTTCCAACGCAACACGGGTTACCTCAGATGCGAAGGAATTCAACTGATCCACCATCGTATTGATGGTATTCTTTAGTTCAAGAATTTCACCCGCCACATTCACTGTAATCTTTTTAGAAAGGTCGCCAGTTGCAACCGCTGTTGTTACATCCGCAATGTTTCTAACCTGTGCAGTAAGATTCGAAGCCATTTGATTTACTGACTCTGTTAAGTCCTTCCATGTACCACCCACATCCTGCACTTTTGCCTGGCCGCCAAGCTTTCCTTCTGTACCAACCTCCAATGCAACACGAGTCACCTCAGATGCAAATGAATTCAACTGATCCACCATCGTGTTGATCGTATCCTTTAATTCAAGGATCTCACCTTTTACATCCACCGTGATCTTTCTTGATAAGTCTCCTTTTGCTACCGCTGTAGTTACTTCGGCAATATTTCTTACCTGGGCAGTAAGGTTACCAGCCATTTGGTTTACCGAATCTGTTAAGTCTTTCCATACACCACCAATTCCTTTTACCGTTGCCTGACCACCGAGTTTTCCTTCACTACCAACTTCTCTTGCTACCCGGGTTACCTCAACGGAGAATGAATTCAACTGGTCAACCATCGTATTGATCGTATTCTTTAACTCGAGAATTTCTCCTTTTACATCCACTGTAATTTTTCTTGATAAGTCACCTCGTGCAACCGCTGTTGTTACCTCAGCAATATTTCTTACCTGACCTGTTAGGTTCGAAGCCATTTGGTTTACTGAGTCAGTCAAGTCTTTCCATGTTCCACCGATACCTTTTACTTCTGCTTGCCCTCCAAGTTTTCCTTCAGTACCAACTTCTCTCGCCACACGGGTTACCTCCGATGAGAATGAATTCAACTGGTCAACGAGGTTATTGATCGTATTTTTTAATTCAAGAATTTCTCCCTGCACATCCACGGTGATCTTTTTTCTTAAGTCACCTTTGGCAACCGCAGTTGTCACTTCCGCAATGTTTCTTACCTGTGCTGTAAGATTACCTGCCATTTGATTTACTGAATCGGTAAGATCTTTCCATACACCTGCAACGCCTTTTACTTTTGCCTGTCCACCAAGTTTTCCTTCACTACCTACTTCACGGGCAACACGGGTTACCTCCATCGAGAACAAGTTCAATTGTTTCACCATGTCATTTACCTCAGCAGCGATCTTTGCAAACTCTCCTTGTAAAACGTGATCGCCGATCTTTAAAGGCATTTCTTGCGAAAGATTTCCTTTCGCCACTGAACTAATAACGTGAGCTATTTCAATTGTTGGGTGAACAAGATCTGAGATCAAACTATTTATTGATTCGACACCGGAAGCCCAAGAGCCTTTTGCAAAGCGTGGCAATTCAACGCGGTGATTTAAATGTCCTTTCAGTCCAATAGTGTTTCGGGCTTTTGTCAATTCTTCAACCAAAGCCTCATTCAATTGAATAATTCCATTAAGTGTATCACAGATCTTCCCGCTGATCCCTAATTTATCTCCGGGCATGCGAACACTAAAGTTTCCTTCTTTTACTTCCAATAATAATCTCAGCAATTCATAACTATCTATTTCATCGATAGAACCATTATTGCTGTTGCCATTTTTATGTTGTTTGCCTTCATTACCGTTTCCATTTGCTTTACTTGTAATAACCGGGGTTGGCACGTCAAGTGTTATATTATCAGCAGATGAAGCAGTACTTGCCTTAGGTGATTTGGGATTTCTTTTCATACTATATTTTTAAAACAGATATGGGAAATTGTAACCAATAATAATTTCTCTAATTTCGGCCCGCCAATCAGGGAAAGACCTAACTTAGAATGCAGATCATTTCTTATTTAAAAATTTGTGCCACAAAAAGTAATTACAAGTAAGGACCTGCCCTCCAAATTCATTCTGCTTGGAGAAGATGATGCGGATGACCAGGAGATGCTGAAAGAGGTGTTTACATCAATAGATACCGCTTTTGTGCTTTTTTTCGTGAATAATGGCAAAGAGATAATTTCAGCTCTTGAAAAATTGAAAAATGACCAGATGCCATGTCTGATCGTACTCGATTATAATATGCCCGGACTTAATGGAGCAGATATTTTAAGAGAACTGAGTACAAATGAACGCTATAAAAATATCCCCAAAGTTGTTTGGAGCACTGCTGGATCAGAAAAATTCAGGAGAACTTGTCTTGAATTAGGTGCCGTTGATTATGTAATTAAACCTAATAATGTAGTTGGGCTTGAGGAAGTTGCCAGATACATGTTATCACTCTGTCTTGTTTAATTCGTTTGTTTATTTTATAGGAAAGAACTGTTTAAGATCTGCAAAGAGATCGGCTTTTCCCATACTATAATGTTTTTATGTGGAGAGGTAAAACTTGATTTAGACTGATGAGCACTTACCAAATAAATTTCTAAATGGGGATTTTTTTCTACAATTTGGTCTACATATTTCCAGCCTTGTCCATCCGGCAGGTTATTGTCCAAAAATAAAATATCAGGTTTATTTTCATCTATAAGAAAAAGCCCGCTTTGCAGGTTATAGGCTACAAAGACATCATAATTCTTTCGGTTGAAATATCCCTTCATAATTAAACAAAAGTCTACCTCGTCATCAATTATTAGTATCTTTTTTTTCATTGAAGAAATAGCAATTACACTTTGGTTTCGGTTTATAAGAAAAGGTCTTATCATAACGAAATTTTGCGTTACGATCGTGTTACTCATCAAATACCAGCCCAATAAAAATAATGCAAATTTTAAAACGCGGATTGGGTAAACAGGATACCAAAAAAATCAAAATATTTTTCACTTTAAAGGTAAATATCAGAAATCCAGCCCGGCGACAATGCCGCCGTAATTATTTAAGGGACATAGGAATCGTTTTTGCTAGGTAGAAGTCACGATTTTTCATCTATTTCTAAAATGCCCAATTGATGCCGAACCAGAATAAACATAAAATTGCTGTTATTGAAGATGATGAGGATGATTATCTCATCATCAAAGATTATATCACAGATATTGAAGGAAAATCTTTTGTCGTTGATTGGTTCCAGGATTATAATTCTGCGATCGAGGCGATCAAAAACAAAGAGTATCATCTTTATTTTGTTGATTACTTTCTTGGCCATAAAACAGGACTAGACCTGCTTGATGCGGCAGCCGAATTGAATTGTGATGAGCCCATCATCTTATTAACGGGGTTAGGTAATAAAGCCATAGATATAAAAGCTATGGAAAGAGGCGCTACTGATTACCTCGTAAAAAATGATCTGAGTATTGAAAAACTTGAACGGTGTATTCGCTATGCACTCGAAAGATCAAATTTTTTAAAAGAATTAAAAGCAAGAGAAGCAAAGTATCGTACTCTTTTTGAAAGCTCAAAAGATGCTGTTTTTATTGCTGACGATCAGCTCAATCTCAGTGAGGTGAATGATGCAGCGGTTCAATTGCTAGGTTATTCTGAAAATGAATTGGTCGGTCGCAATCTTCGTGAATTTATTTCCGAACATCATTTAAATGGCAGGCTGAAACCATTGAATGAAAAAAGCAATGTGGAAGACAACGAAATAAAGATCATAAATAACAATAATGAAACAAGAGAATGTCTTCTTTCTCTTGCTCCACAGCGGCAAGCCGATGATGAAACATTTGTGGTTCATGGGATCATTCATGATATCACTAAGATCAAAAAAGCAGAAATGGCAAACCTGCAAGCTGAAAAACTGGCTGCCAATGAGAGATTGATCCGTATGCTGGCGCATGAAATAAGAAATCCCTTGAATAATATCATTTTGTCCATCGAACAATTATTACCGTTAGAAAGAGATGAATTCCAAAAAAGTTTCATGGATATCATTCAAAGAAATTCATTACGTATCAATAATATCATTACTGAATTGCTGAATCTTGCCAAACCATCTGACTTAATTATCCTTGAGCATTCTTTACAGGACATCATGGACGAAAGTATTTCCCGGACAGCAGACAGGATAAAGCTTCAAAATATTCATGTCAAGAAACACTATCCCTCCCATCCTGTCATTTTAAAAGCTGATAAAGAAAAGTTGATAATCGTCTTTACGAATATTATTATTAATGCAATTGAGGCTATGGGCACAAATGGGCTTCTGAATATTAGTATAACTGAATCAGAGGAGGGCTATGAAGTTTGTATAAAAGATAGCGGTAAAGGATTTTCAAAAGAATACCAGTCGAGATTGTTTGAACCATTTTTCACCATGAAAAAAAATGGAATGGGTCTCGGGCTTACAGTTGCTTACTCAATTTTACAATCTCACAATGCCAAGATCAGGGCCCAGAGTAAAGAAAACGAAGGCACAGAATTCCAGGTCAGCTTTAAGAAATAAACTACACAGTTAATGCCTTTATAACTTTTTCAATTGAATTGGATTCATTCAATACCGGGTTAAAAAGGTCTCCTTTCTTTTTAATCCGCTGAAAGATATTTTCTATAGTAAACTGTTTGGGACTTAACTGATGATTTACTTCTTTCCATTCAAGAGGTGTCGATACTGAAGCTCCGGGCACTGGTCGTACACTATAAACGGAAGCAAGTGTTTGCCCCCCACTATTCTGTAAATAATCAATATAAATTTTAGGTCCACGTTTGCTTAATGATCGTTCCAATGAAGTTATTTCAGGTAACTGTTCTTGTACAAGTGAAGCAATAATATGAGCAAAGTCCCTAACCGTTGCATATTCATATTTATTCTTTAAAGGGACATAAACATGTAAGCCCGATGCACCCGAAGTTTTACAATATGAGCTTATCCCAGCCTTATCCAAAACCGTTTTCACTGCAAGTGCTGTATCCACTACTTCTGTAAATTTATTTTTATCAGATGGGTCAATATCAATTACCATCCAGGTGGGGTTATCAATTTTTTTTGTTGTGCTGTTCCATGGATTAATTTCTATACAACCCAGGTTCGCAACATAAAGTAAGGTTGCTTTATTATTACAAACTATGTAGTCGATTATTTTTCCGTTGCTTTGGCTTTTTACTTTGAACACATCTACATAAGAAGGCACATTTTCTCCTGCATCTTTATGATAAAAGCCTTTATCATTTATACCATTCGGATTTCTTTTCAAAGACAAACATCTTCCCTTCAAATAAGGAAGGATATAGTCTGCCATCTTATCATAATAATCTATCAGATCGCCTTTTGTAAAACCATCATCAGGCCAATAAATTTTTTGACGATTAGTTATTGATACAACATGTTTCCCGATCTTGATTTCTGATTTTTCTTTTGTAGCCATTTATTCAATTAAGTCTATGAAGCTTTTCTTTTATCTGAAAGACTTGCTTTTAGTTGTTCCATCAGGTCTTTAGTTTTTGAGTGTACCACTTTCATAGGAGTGAACGGAACTACTTTTCCCTTTGATTTCGCTTTGATGATCTTTAATAATCTTTCACTATAATCATCGCGATATTTTTTAATATCAAAAGGTCCTGACAATTGATCGATCAGAGAGATCGCCATTTTTAACTCATCGGGTTTACTTTTTGCAGACGGAAGATCCAGGTCTTCAGTTGACCGGATCTCTTCAGCAAACCTGATACGGTTTAAAATAATGACATCTTCTTTGGCTTTAATAATGCAAAGATGTTCACGGTCACGCATAACAAATAATGCTACCCCAGCTTTCCCTGTTTTCTTAAACGCATCTCTTAACAGGCTATATGCTCTGATCCCTGTTTTCTCTGGTTGGAGATAATAAGGCTGTTCGAAATACATGCTGTCAATTTCTGTTTCATCAACAAAATGCTTGATCTCGATATGTTTTGTTTTTTCAGGACTCACTTTTTCGAAATCAGATTTATCAAGTACTACATACTTGTCATTAAGATAATAGCCACGAACAATATTTTCCCAGGCAACTTCTTTTCCTGTTTTTTCATTTACACGTTTGAACTTGATATTGGAATGATCTTTACTGTCAAGCATATCAAGATCTAATGTACTGTCCTGAACAGCACTGAATATTTTAATGGGAATGTTCACAAGGCCAAAGCCTAATGAACCTGTCCAAATTGCTCTCATAATACTTTTTAAATGTTAGTCGGGAAAAATATGCCAAACATGTTTATCCATTAATGATCTCACCCCCATTTGGATGAATAAACTGCCCTGTTATATAACTGGCATCATCACCACTTGCCAGAAAAAGATAAGCCGGTGCGATTTCTGCCGGCTCACCTGCCCGGCCCATCGGCACATCACTACCAAACACTGCCACTTTTTTTCGTGGAAAACTTGAAGCGATCAGCGGTGTCCATATCGGACCCGGTGCAACACCATTTACTCTTATTCCCCTTTTTACAAGATTTGAAGAAAGACTTCGTGTAAAAGAGACAATTGCACCCTTGGTAGATGCGTAATCAATTAAACCGCCGCTACCTCTGTATGCTGTTACTGATGCAGTGTTAATGATACAGGAACCCTTTTTCATGTGTGGAAGGGCTTCACGGGTAAGCCAGAAATAAGAAAAAATATTTGTGCTGAATGTTTTTAATAATTCATGGGTTGTAAGATCTTCCAGGCTTTTATTTTCATAGTGCAATGCTGCGTTATTTACTAATATATCAATCCGCTTATATTCCTGAATAACTTTCTTTATTACTGTTTTGCAATGCCTTTCATTGCTAAGATCGCCGGGTATAAGCTGACATCGCCGGGTATAATTTCCGATAATAGAAGCAGTGTCCCTGGCATCTTTATGCTCATTTAAATAAGCTATGGCGATATCTGCGCCTTCTTTTGCAAAAAGAATTGCTACGGCTTTTCCAATTCCACTATCGCCACCTGTAATTAGGGCAATTTTTCCCTTTAATTTATTGCTCACCTCTTTCTCCGGATAGTCAAAAACGGGTTGAGGTACCAACTTTTTTTCTCTACCTGGCCTCGGCTGATGCTGGGGTTTTCTGAGTTGTCTTTTTTTATTCCCTTTTTGCATAATATGTAGACTGGAAAATTTTATACCATAACAAGCAAATAGAAATTGCACTACATTCTTGAAATGAATGATGAAAAAAATCCCCGATTTTTCCCCGCGTGTAAATAATTTTCAGGCTAATGTCAAACGGCATGATTTTTTGCGTAACAGTTCCACTGGGTAATTTATTAGCTCATACATTAGATAAATCAAAAAACCATAGACCATGATACGCAGTGCAATTTTGTTTATGATCATAGCGCTGATAACAGGAGTAACCGGGTTCGGAATAATTAAAGGCGGCGCTGCTGTAATTGCTCAAACCATTTTCTTTATTTCAATCGTTATGCTCTTGGTGTCATTGCTTTCAAGTCCAAGGCCAAGTGGAAGTATAGATTCTTAAAATATTTTGAATTCGAAGGGCGGTTCTAACCGGTTGTTTATATATACAGCCGGTTTTTTATTTAAAAAAATCCCGATCTACTCCAAAAAATAAGGTCATTGTAACAATGACCTTATCTGAAAACTACAAATAAAAGAAGCCACAAAAAAATATTCGATTGCCGCTTATTAGAACCGTTTTGTTTTAATGATGAGCTGCTGCTGTATCCCTCATCATCTTTATTTTATCATGTGCTTGCCTGAGTATCGCTTTCTGACTTTCAATTGTTGCACGAACATCAATTGCCAGGTCATCTTCTTTCAATGCATCCTTATAAGCTTTTTGTGCTGCATCTTCTCCAAACTCACAAGATGCGAGTATTCCGTGACGATCATCTCCACCAAATGTTGCTTTTACATCCATCCATGCACGGTAAATTTTTCCGGCTGTTGTTGTTTCGTCAGTAACGTCTTTATCATTAGCACTTATTAATCTGCGAAGATCACTTGCAAATTGACGGCTTTGCTGCGCCAATTGGCTAAACAATGATTGCAGATCCTGGTCGTCGGTCTGCGTTGCTGCTTTTGAATAGCCGGTAACCCGGTCGTTGTTGATCCTTATAAGATCTCTTAATGTTTCTGAATTTGCCATGTTGTTTAAATTTTAAGTCAAGTAATTTTTTTAAGCAATGAACGAGGAATTATTTCCTCATTCACTACCCGGGTAATTTATCTTATTTCCATTTTTTTCATAGGTCATGATCTTCTATTAATAACATTCCATTTCATTTACTAAATAATGTCCTTTTGGGTTTTATTAGATTAGAAATGAACCTCAATACTTGTTACAGGAAGAAAAAAACATACCATGTTTTTTAACGATGTTGAAATTATTAGTGGATTCGTTGTGCCCTTGGTATCACATTTGATTTTATAGGTTATAAAATTTAACAAATGGAAAATGATTATAAACTCATGTTTATAAAAAATAAACTAGAGCAAATAAAAAGCGCTGTGATGTATACTACAAACAGTAACGTCGTAAGATTACCTAATGATATTATTGAGTTTGAAAGTGTGGATGATGATGGACTACTTTGGTTCAGTGCTCATGGTCCAAGGAATTGGGAAAAAGCTTACGAACTTCATTTTCCGACAAAACTTATTTTTTATAGGAAAGGTTGTGAGTATTACGTAGAGATCACAGGCACTGCTGTAGTTGTAAATAAGCAAGATGTAATGTATGGTACAAATGGAGGTAAATTACTTCTGAAAATGGTTCCCTATTATATAGAATACACTGAAACTGGTAGACGGGAGGCAGGCTTTAAAAAATTGAAAGCACAGATGTATGATGTGTTCATGAATACATTAGGGCTAAGCAGGGCCAGTCAACCTCGCCTAACTGAATTACACTGATCAATCCAATACTTTAAAATATAGACGCTATGGCAAAGTACTCGGAAAAAGCAGGCGAAAAAGTAGAAAGAGCAATGAAAGAAATGAAAAAAGGGAAGCTTCGCAGTGGCAGAAGTGGAAAAAAAGTTACTGACCCAAAACAGGCTATTGCCATTGGCTTGTCTGAAGCCCGTGAAGAAGGGGCAAAAGTTCCCTATAAAAGATCAACTGGGAAAAAGTCAACCAGGAAGAAAATTACTACTTGAAAAGAATTACGCTCCTAATTATCTTAACGAAGTACTCCCGGGTCACAATGAATTCAAATTCATTGAACATGATTATGCTTCGTTCTCTTATAATACCCTAATTTGCTTTAAGAAAATCCACAAAGACTTACTGCTTAAAGAATATTTCAACTATTTTCAATTTAATGAGTGAACATAGTTGTACAAACACACATCAATGCCTTTAAGAAGAAAAATAAGAACTGGCTATATCATTGCCTTTGTGTTATTGATCATTTCCTATTTTTTTATTTTTCGATCCAGCTGGACTGTGCAGAAAGAATATGATTGGGTAACTAATAGCTATAAAGCTGAAAACAAAATCGCAGATTTAAAAAACTCAATAGTAGAAGTTGAAACCAGCGTACGTGGTTATTATATTACAAAAGACCAGGCTTTTTTAAGAACGTATCGTGAAAACCAGGAAGGCATTTCCACTATTTATAATGAGCTGAAAACATTAGAAGCAAAAAACCCCAATCAACTCGCAAAGCTTGATACCGTAAAACAGTTGATCGATCTTCGGCTTTCGTTAATGAAAACGAATATTGCGGCTTTTCAACAGGCAGGAGAACAAACAACACCGGTTGTTGAAGCAAACAGGCGAAGGGGACAAGCAATTTTAGATAGTATCAGTTTACACACCCAACATTTTATTTCAAGTGAAGAAAAATTAATAGCGGAGAGAAAAAATAACCTCACGAGTTCATTTAGGACTACACAAATTATCATTTTCATATCCCTTCTCACTTCTGTAATTGCAATATTATATTCCCTGTTTACCTATATTAAAGAAAGTGCTGCCAGGGATAAGTCGACTCAAAAAAATATTCAATATCAAAAAGAGCTGGAGGCAAATATTGATGAACTGAAAAGGATGGAGGCTAAACTAAGAGAATTAAAAAGTATGGAAAAATTTACAGCAACTGGCCGTGTTGCAAGGACGATAGCACATGAAGTTAGAAACCCTTTGACCAATATTTCATTAGCGGCAGAGCAGTTACAGGAGCTAACAATACAGAATAACGAATCTTCTATGCTGTTGGATATGATAGGCAGGAACAGTATCAGGATCAATCAACTTGTTTCTGACCTTTTGAATGCTACAAAAGTTATTGAACTGAATATCCGACAAGTAAGTATTAATAAAATCCTCGACGAGACTCTTGAAATGGCTGCTGACCGTCTTGATCTAAGCCAGGTAAAAGTGGAAAAGAATTATGCGACTGATGTTTGCCATGTGGCTGTTGATGAAGAAAAAATAAAAATCGCTTTTTTAAACATCATCGTGAATGCTATTGAGGCGATGGAAAAAAACAAAGGCATTCTTTCTTTAAGAACTAAAAATGGCGGTAATGCCTGCATAGTCGAAATAGAAGATAATGGAAACGGTATGGATGAAGATACTTTGCAAAAGTTATTTGAGCCTTATTTTACAAGCAAACCCAATGGAAATGGTTTAGGACTCACTAATTGCCAGAATATAATTTTAAGTCATCGTGGTAGTATAACAGTCAAAAGCACATTAAAAAAAGGAACTCTATTTATTGTAACACTTAAAATGAATGGCGAAGTGTAGAATTTTTTTCCCATCCTACGCCGATGTTGGAACGATGGAGTTTAAAATAACTTCTTTCGAAAAAGGTTTTGAAATAAAATGTTCGGCTCCATCCTTTGTGGCCTTTTTTCTTTCTTCATAAGAATCATGGGCCGTGATCATAATTACATGGATAAAGGGGAATTTTTCTTTCCAGCGTTTTATCTGGTTTATGCCCAGCCCATCCGGTAAATGGTTATCAAGAAAGACGTAATAGTAGTAATTGGGCAATTGAAGCATTTTATCAGCTTCCGCCAAGCTGCCTGCAAATGCTGTCTGTATATTCCTTTGCTTCAATATGTTGCTTAACAGGTAGCAAATATCTGTCTCATCATCAACTATCAAAGCTCTTTTTCTTTTAGGGTCGTCTAGCTCTTTAGTTTCCAAGCTGGGATCTGTACAATCATTTTTTCTTTTCACAATATCTTTTCCTTTTCACGATATAAAAAGGGCAATTTTATTGCCAAATACCCTGGGATGAAAATGATTTAGTAATTTAGTAAGAATAGATTTGGCATGATTTCAGTTAAAATAGTGAGGTAATTATTTCCCAAAATTAAACTCCCTTCAAATGGCAAAAAGAGCACTCATTATCGATGATGATATCGACCTATGCTTACTGCTTAGTCGCTTTTTAAATAAAAATGGATTTGAAACCAGCTCTGCTCATTCAGGAGCAAAAGGCATTGCTTTATACGATCCGGCAAATTTTGATGTGGTGATATGTGATTACCGGCTTGATGACATGGATGGCATTAAGCTCATTAAAGGACTTAAAGCAAAAGATCCCCATGTTCGTATATTAGTCATAACAGGCTATTCGGATATAAAAACTGCAGTTGAAGTAATTAAATTAGGAGCTTTTGATTATATCACAAAGCCGCTTATTCCTGATGAAGTACTTTCTATTTTAAATAATTTATCGAACCTAAGCGAAGTAAAACCTGTTGGTGCTGCAGCCCAGTCAACTGAAACGGGGGCAAGTGCAAAAAGAAAAACAAACGTGGATTTTTACAAAGGCAAATCCCCTGCATCGGTTTTTTTGCATGAACAGGCTAATATAGTTGCCGGCACTAATTACAGTGTTTTGCTTTATGGTGAAAGCGGAACGGGAAAAGAAGTAATTGCAAGTTTGATCCATAATCTTAGTGAGCGTAGTCACAAACCATTTGTGGCGCTTGATTGCGGAACTCTTTCCAGGGAGTTGGCAGGCAGCGAACTTTTTGGTCATGTGAAAGGTTCATTCACCGGTGCTATCCAGGATAAAGAAGGTCATTTTGAATTGGCAGAAGGAGGTACGTTATTTTTAGATGAAGTAGGCAATCTATCTGCTGGTGTCCAGGCCGCTTTACTCAGGGTGATACAAGAAAGAAAATTTAAACGTGTCGGTGGCAATAAAGAGACCCCCACTGATGTTCGCATTATAGTAGCATCAAACGAAAATCTGAATGATGCATACAGGAAAGGAAAATTCAGAGAAGACCTGTATCATCGTTTAAACGAGTTTTCAATTCATCTGCCGCCACTTCGTGAAAGACGTGAAGATATTATTCCATTATCAGAATTTTTCCTTGAAAGATCAAATGAAGAAACCAGGAAAAATATAAGTGGCTTTAATGAAGATGTGCTGAATATATTCCTTGAATATTCATGGCCGGGTAACCTGAGAGAATTTAGAAATGTTGTTCGTCGTGCAGTATTACTTACGCCTTCTGATGCAAAAATTGCTGTTTCATCATTGCCACAGGAAATTGTTCATCACGTACCAGCACATCATGCCCCAGCTTCACCATTTGAACAATCAATGCATCCACAGTTTGACGGTTTGACACATCCTGAAAATTTTCCTAATAAAGATATGCTGAAGGGCGCAGCAAGCCGTGCAGAATTTTATACTATAATGTCCGTGATGCAACAAGTAAATTTCAATAAGAAAAAAGCTGCGGAAGTTTTAAAGATAGATCGCAAAACACTTTACAATAAATTGAAAAGTTTTCAAACAACTCAGCAGCAATAAAGTTTTATTATAGCAGAATGTACAGCACTGAAAAACCCGGTTATATAACCGGGTTTTATTTTTTTTCAATTGGAATTCTAAATCTTACGGGGTAAAGTTCATTAAAGACTGTTTGAAATTCGTGGTGATTTTTCTTCAACCGGAGCTCCATCATTATATTCTCCAGGATTACCATCCGGAATTTCTCCCGGATTTATATCATTCCTTCCCTGGGGCCTGTTACCATGTTTCCTTTTAAATTTTTCATCCTGAATATCTGAATTATGCTGCTAAGTAGAAGGAGATGTATTTGGTTCCTGTCCTGGCACTTTATTAATTGACCTATCTGGTGGCGGATTTTTTTTATTTCCCATAGTTTTTATTATATAGAATTAATAAATAGTCATAGGATACGAATTGATAATGATCTACCAATATCTTTTTTGAATTGCCTTTGCTGAATCAAGATGCATCTTTAAAGTTGGCAATGTTTTATCGGCAAAATTTTTAACATCGATATCTGATGCATTTGATCTGGTATCTTCAAATAAAGAAATCCCATCGCCATGAGCTTTGATCATCATTGATATGTAATCTTTATCAAAAGCCTTACCTGTCATTTTATCGATATCATTATACATTTTTTGTTTATCATCGGATATACTTATAGGCAACGCCACGTTTCGCTGATCCGCGAGATTTTTTACCTGTTGATTTACTGCAGTATGATCTCTTTCCAACATTGCAGCAAAATTTTTAACTGCATCTATTGTAGCTTTTTGCTGTGCAAGCTTAGCTAATTGTACCTCAGCCATTCCTGAGTTAGTTACTTTTTTAAGGAATTCAGAACTTTTTTCATCAGTTACAACAGTATTTGTCGTACTGACATTCGCATCAGTAGCAGTGTTGGAACTTGTACTCGTATTAGTAGTACTTTCATCAGTAGTGTCGTTCGAACTATTACAGGCTAATATCATAAAACAAACCGCTGGCAGCAAAGCAAAAATCTTTTTCATACAAAAACATTTGATTAAAAATTAATTTCCGTTATTGGTGTATCGGAAATCGTGCCATCACCGCATAAAAAAGGAAATCATTTTTGCAGATAATTTGTTACTTGGCATAATTTTTTCATACTTATTTTCGTAAGTTTCTTTGGGGTGTTTGATTAAAAATTAAATCGGAAACGATTTTTTACTCTGAGATAATACCCATCGAACCTGAACCAGGTAATGCTGGCGCAGGGAACAGAAACTTTAAAAGAGAGTTTCGGCTTCGCCGGAGCTCTTTTTTTTTGGATGAATTTTAAAATTATATGGCTAAAATAAATTGGCAAATTGGTTGTTCGGGATTTCATTACAAAGAATGGAAGGGAATTTTTTACCCCGAATTACTTCCCCAAAAAGAATGGTTTAAGTTTTATGCTCAAAAATTTAATACCCTTGAGCTAAATGTTACCTTCTATCGCTTTCCGATTTTAAAATCACTGGAGACCTGGTATGATACAAGTCCTACAAACTTTAGTTTTGCTGTAAAAGTTCCCCGTCTCATCACTCATTATAAAAAATTTTTAGATTGTTCGGGGCTTATCGATGATTTTTATACAGTAATTACAAAAGGTTTAAAAGAAAAATTAGGGCCCGTACTTTTTCAATTGCCTCCCAAATATGTCTATACAAATGAACGGCTGAACCTGATCGTAAAAAGTATGTCCAAAGAATTCCAAAATGTAATTGAATTCAGGGATGCCAGTTGGTGGACAGATAGTGTATTTAATAGGTTGAAAAAAGAAAAACTAATTTTTTGCGGAATTGATTATCCCGGTTTACCAAATGAGGCGATCATAACCAATCAAAACGTCTACTATCGTTTTCATGGAAGACCTCGTTTATATTATTCAGCTCACAAAAAACAAGACCTCAAAGTAATCGCTGATTCAATCCTAGGAAATAGGAAAGTAGTTGAAGCGTTTATCTTCTTTAACAATACTGCCACGCAAGCAGCAATTAAAAATGCCAATTTTCTAAAGAAATATATAAGTGACCACTAAATGGCTAATTATATCTTACCTGGCATCCGTTGCAAAAGAAAGTTCGTCTTTTTGTTTTCCCACAATATTTTTTAATGATGGGTAGATTACACCTTAAACAAATTTTTTTTGTATGTGCCAGCCAGTGTTTCTTCAATGTAAATTCTTTTTTCCATTTTAAAAAGTCAAAACTATAATTGCGAGCCTCTTTTATAACTGAAGAAAGCTTTGATGCAGGAATATCCTCAATAAGGTTTTCGGGATGAAGTTTAATTCGATATAAAACTTCATTTTTAATAATATTACCAACACCAGAAAAAATTTGCTGATCAAGCAATGCATCACAGATCAAAGTAGTTGGAATGGCTTTCAATTTCTTGCGGGCTCTTGATGGATCCCATTCGTTACTTAAAACATCGGCTTGCCAATCATAAAGAGTATCAGCATCTGCCGGAAGTAACCTTACCGAACAATTATAAAAATAAAGAACATGGTTAGTAACTTTAAGACTAAGCCTTAAACTTCGGGCGGGTTTTTTATTTTCATCAATACTATATGAGCCAAACATCAATAGATGGATCCTGATTATTCCTTCTTCTGTGTATATCAATAATTGTTTTCCCCAGCATCGTATGTCATTTATTTTTTTGTCCGTCAATTGGTGCATCTCAATCTTAGCGTTCCCAAAAGCTTCTATTATTTTTTTTCCTTTAAGAACAGGGATAATCAGTTCTTTTAATATAAAAATAGAAGGCCCTTCCGGCATAGGATGCGGTTTTAAAATATAAGTGAAGTTGTTAGCGGTTTATTTAATGGTACTTTTCTTTCTGCCAGAACTTTTTTTCTTTCGCACTTTTGCACCGGCCTTGCGAGCCTCAGAAAGACCGATCGCTATTGCTTGTTTGCGACTTGTAACTTTTTTGCCACTGCGGCCGCTTTTCAAAGTTCCTCTCTTCTTTTCCCGCATTACTTTTTCAACTTTTTCTCCCGCCTTTTTTGAATACTTTGCCATATATATTTTTAAGCTTACCCTCTTCTGTTGCAAGTTCTGCCAGTTCATGCAGTTCTTCATGAGAAAACCATTTGCTTGCAAACTGTTTAACTACATCTGCATTGTGACTAACAAAATTTGTAAAGCCTGCAACAAGTTTTAACCTGTTTGGATCATAAAGATCTTTATAAGGACTATCGTGGTTAGTGATCATCTTAGTTAATAGTAATGCGGCAACTGTACTATAAGGCATTCCATTTCCACCAAAGCCGGTTGCAACAAATATTTTATCATGTCCCGGAAATTGGCCTATATAGGGTAACCCATCAGGAGATTCATAATATTGTGAAGACCATTTGTGGGCGATCTCTTTAACGTCAAAATATTTTCGAATGTGCGATTCAAGTTTCAAAAAACGGTATCCCTGGTTCTCTTCATGAGCTGTCTTATGATCATTACCACCTGCAATAAAATATTTGCGTCCATCAATTTCCTGTGAACGATAATAATTGTAAGGGTCATTCATATCGTATAGAAGATCTTTAGGATACTCGTCATCCTTTAATATAACCGCCATTACATAACTACGCATAGGAACGCAGCGGAAATGCAAAAGATTAACTCCGGGAGGAATATGTGTTGCATAAATTAAAAACCTGCTTATGCATTTTCCTTTACTTGTTTCAATAGTAACATTCTCATTTTCATCAGCGGAAATAAAACGACATCGTTGCAAGATCATTCCCCCGGCCTTTTCAAATTGTATCGCCAAACTATGTACATAACGAACAGGATTAAATTTTGCTTGTTCATTTACTTGCATTGCTTTTAAAAACTTAATTGGAATACTTATTTTATTTATAAAGTCATTTTTAATACCAGCATCACTAGTTGCCGCACTGATCTGGTCAAGCTCATCTTTTTGTTTATCGGTTTCTGCAAATAAGGTTGCCGAAGTTGTTTTAAAATCACAATCGATATTATGCTTCTTTATGGTATCCCGAATTGTATTTATCGCTTCCTTTATTGATTCGGCAACGAGCTTAGATTTTTCTTTGCTGAATTTTTTTTCTATTGTAGAATATGATACATCCAACAAAGTATTGATATGTGCGGTAGTACCGCCAGTAGTGCCAAAGCAAAGCTCATGAGCTTCTAACAGAAGACAATTCATTCCTGCTTTTTGCAAATGGTAAGCGGTACTTATACCTGTTATACCGCCGCCCACAATCACCACATCATATATTTTATTGAAATCAATTTTATTCCTTGGCCGGTATTCATCTACACTTTCCTGCCAAATAGAAATATTGCAACCATCCCGTTTTATCATAAGAATTATTTATTGAAACGGGGCAATTACCTTGCCACCACCCTTCTGATTCTTTAATCCGAAATTGAAATGTATGTTGCTAGTACAATCTGGATTTAGATTTCATGGTAACACAACAACTCAAAATATCTGGCAATGTTTGTAGAGACATTTCCCCAGACTTTTGGCCTTATTAAGTAAGAAATAAATTTTTGCCACCGAAAATCCTCAAACATCCTTATAAAATGGCATGGCATATCATTTGCCACTATTTAAAAACTTTTAATTGAAAAACAGACCAACTATGAAAAAGAATTGGATAGTGATTATTGCTAGTGGTTTTTTGTTAGCTGCGTGCGGGGATAACAAAACAGATACTACATACAATGAAAAAACAACTGACGTCGCCCCTTCTACTAATGCTACTCCGACTGTAACTCCTGAATATAATCCACCCGATAACACTCGAGTGGCTTTTCAAACTAAATATCCGAATGCTACAGATGTGAGTTGGTCTGCATACAAACCTTATGAAAGGATCAATTGGGAATGGACTGGATGGCCTTCCATGGATTCTTCTTATTATGCTGTAAACTATAAAATGGATAGCAGGAATTTTTGGTCATGGTGGGACAGGAATAACAATTGGATCGGATCTTCCTCAGTTGTTGAAGATTCAACAATGCTTCCGGACCCTGTGAAGAAAACTCTTAAGAACAGCTATTCAGGTTATAAAATAACATCTATTGATGAAGAGAATGATAAAA
>Ga0207641_10001970_pt1 | contig 19621 bp, 15 predicted proteins | sample KBSSwiS62_FD_184306 | JGI IMG/M metagenome (GOLD analysis project Ga0207641, IMG submission 184306) | Switchgrass rhizosphere microbial communities from Kellogg Biological Station, Michigan, USA - KBS Switchgrass S6-2 (SPAdes) (version 2) | ecosystem: Host-associated > Plants > Roots >... | reverse complement strand
CTCTTCGGAGGTCTTCGTGTCGAGGTTGCCGGTGGGCTCGTCGGCCAGCATGAGCTTGGGCTCGTTGATCAGCGCCCGGGCGATCGCGACCCGCTGCTGCTGCCCGCCCGAGAGCTGGCTGGGCTGGTGGTCCTCGCGGCCGGCCAGTCCGACCACGCGCAGGCACTCGCGCGCCTTCTCGGTGCGCCCCTTCGCGGAGCGCGAGTCGGACGAGTAGATGAGCGGGAGCTCCACGTTTTCGAGCGCCGAGGTGCGGGCGAGCAGGTTGAAGGACTGGAACACGAATCCGATCTTCTCGTTGCGGATCTCGGCCCGCGCGTCGCGGTCGAGCCCCGAGACATCCACGCCGTCGAGCGCGTAGCGTCCCGACGTGGGACGATCGAGGCACCCGACGATGTTCATGAACGTGCTCTTTCCCGATCCCGACGGTCCCATCACCGCCACGAATTCGCCCGCGGCGATGGACATCGAAACGCCATCCAGGGCGCGGACCTCGACCTCGCCCATCTGGTAGACCTTGACGAGTTCGTCGATCCGGATGACGTCCAAAGTCAGAACCTCCGGCCTCCGGCCGGCCCGCTCGCCCCTCCCGGCGGCCGCGCCCCGGCGTCCGCCTTGGTCGTCACGAGGCCGACGACGACGGTATCCCCGACCTTCAGGTCGCCGGAGACCACCTGCGTGAACCGACTGTCGGTGATGCCGGCGCGGATCTCGACGGCCTTCGGCTCGCCGAGCCCGCCGGCGGGAAGCGTGTAGACGGTCTGTCCCGCCCGCCGGGACTTGCCGCCCGTGGAGCGGTCGAACTGCTTCATGGCCGCCGCCGGCGCCTGGTCGCCCGGTGCGCGCCGCTGGCCGCCTCCCGGCCCGGCGCCGGGAGTTCGGGCCGGTCCGGCCCCGCTGGCGGCGCGCTCCTCGGCCGGGGGCGCCGCGCCCTGCTTTTCCTCGGGGCGGAACCGCAGCGCGGCGTTCGGGACCCGGAGCGTGTCGCGGGCGATCGCAACGTCGATCGTGACGTTGGCCGTCATGTTCGGCCGCAGGGCCAGCTCGGGATTGGGCACTTCGATGATGACCGGATACGTGACGACGTTCTGGTTGACGGTCGCATTCAGCCGGATCTGCGAGATCGTGCCGCGGAAGCTCTGGTCCGGGTAGGCGTCCACCGTGAAGTGGACGGGCTGCCCCACCTTGCACATGCCGATGTCGGATTCCGACACGTCGGCCGCGACCTGCATCTTCGTCAGGTCCTGGGCGATCGTGAAGATCGTCGGCGCCGTGAAGGACGCCGCCACGCTCTGACCCACGTCGTACTGGCGATCCACGACGACGCCATCGATCGGCGCCACGATCTTGCTGTTCTTCATGTCGGTCTGCGCCTGCTCGAGTGTCGCCTGCGCGATCGCCACCGACGCCACGGCCGAGTCGAAGTTGGCCTGCGCCAGGTCGAGGTCCGCCTGCGGAGCGAGGCCCTGGGTCTCGAGCGCCTTTTGCCGACGCAGAGCGATCTCGGAGTTGCGCTGGTCCACGCGCGCCTTCTGCAGGCTCGCGAGCGTCTGATCGATCTTCGCCTGGAAGGGAACCGGGTCGAGCTCGGCGAGGATCTCGCCCTTCTTGACCTGCTTGTTGAAATCGGCGTGGAGGACTGCGACGTTGCCCGAGACGACGCTGCCGACCTTGACCGTAATCACGGCGGAGAGCGTGCCCGTGGCTGCCACCGTCTGCGTCACGTTGCCCTTGTCGACCACGGCCGTCCGGTACTTCGGCTCCGCCTTCTTGCGGGGGCCCAGCAGGAAATAGGCTCCCGCGACGGCGGCCAGGGCCACGGCGATCCAGATCGCTTTCTTCATTTCGCTCCGTACAACCGCCATGCGGAGGCGGCTTGTTCCTGGGGTCGTCCCCCCTCGTGAACGGGAAGGACGCCCGACAGATTACACGCCGCCGGCTCGGAAGGGCGGCAACGGCGCCCCAAAAGCAAAGGGCCCCTTGCGGGGCCCTCGAAATTCAGCGGAGAAACCCGCTCAGAGGTTGCGGTCGATCAGCTTGACGAACTCGCTCTTGGGCAGCGCCCCGAGCGCCCGGTCCTTGACCTGGCCGTCCTTGAAGAGGATGAACGTCGGGATCGACGTGATCTGGTAGCGCGTCGCGACCTCGGTTGATTCGTCGACGTTGATCTTGGCGACCTTGATTTTGCCGGCGTACTGCGTCGCCAGGTCTTCGACGATCGGGGCGACCGAACGGCAGGGACCGCACCACGGCGCCCAGAAGTCCACCAGGACGGGCACCGCGCTCTTGAGAATGTCGCCGTCGAAACTGGCGTCGGAGACCTGAGTCACGTTGGCATTGGACATGAAGACAACTCCTTCAGGCAGATATATGCCGCGGGGCCCCGAAAGGATTCACGGCTCTCGAACCCCCATCTTAACAAAGACGGCAACCCGTCAATGCACGTGGGCGTGCACCCGTCCCCGGACGTGCGCCAGCCCCTCCCGCAGGAACCAGGGCACCATCAGGAGCGAGAGCGCCGGGTCCACCCAGTGCGGCGCGGCGAGCAGGCCCGCGATCATCGCGACCATCGTCAGGGCCGAGTCGATCGAGCAGGCGATCGACTCCTTGGCCTCGGCGGCCAGCCCCTTGCTGCCGAGACGGCGGCTCGTCTTCCACTTGAAGTACCCGACCAGCGGCATGCCGAACGTCGCGAACACCGTGAGAAAGAGCCCGAGGACGCTCGGCTGGACGTGCGCTCCCCCGACGAGTTCGACGATGCCGCGCGCGAGCGTGTAGGTGGCCAGCAGGAGGAACGAGACGCCGATCCACCGCGCGAGCACCTGGTCGCGGTGGGCGTGGTCCTCTTCCTCGTCGGCAAGGTGACGCAGGTGCCGGACCGCCAGGAACGCCGCCCCGCCCTCGATCACGCTTTCCAGGCCGAAGGCGAGCAGCGCGAGGCTCCCGGTCCGCACGGCCTCGAACAGGGCCAGGCCCCCCTCGCCGAAGACGTGCAGGAACGTGAACCCGAGCAGCCAGTGCATGCGCTGGCGCAGGGCCCGGCTCTCGACGGCCCCCATCGGGCGGGCCGCGGCGGACGTGTGCAGATGGCCGGTCACGCCGGCATTCTACGCAGTCGGGGGCCCGGGCCCGCCCGGGGGAATAGAATGCCCTTTCCAGGCTTTCCGAACATGATGCTGCGGCGAACGAAACACTCCCTGATGGCGCGCATCGCGCTCGGCGCGGCGCTGTGCCTTTCGATCGCCGCGTCGTTCGGCCTCCACCCGGAACCGGCGGGAGACCCCGGACGACTTTCGGGCGCCGCGCTCGTCGCGACCCCCCCGAACGCGACCTCGTCCGCGCACGGCTGCATCGCCTGCATGTCGGGCGGGACCGTCGTCCTCTGGCCCGGTGCTCCCGTCGTCCTTTCCGCGACTCCGTGCGTGCCCGCGGTCCTCTCGACCGCCCCCCTGCTGCTCTCCCGTCTGCCCGGACGGGACCTCTCCGGCCGCTCTCCTCCCGCGCTCGCGTAGCCGTTGCGGAGGCCGCGCACGCGCCGCCTCCTTACGACCACGAGAGTTTGCGAGGAGGTCATCTGAAAAAACGATTCCTCATTTCCCTTTGCGCCGCCTGGCTCGCGGCGGCGGCCGCGGCCGTCGCGCAGGACACCCCGACGCCCACGCCCACACCCGTCCCGCCCGAACCGGAGGCGCCGGCCCCCGCCCCGACTCCGGGCCCCTCGACGGCCGGGGCGGTGAATCCGACGTTCTTCAATCCCGCCATCGCGGTCATCGGCAACTTCCTCGCGTCGGCCGGACACAATCCCGTCCAGCCTTCTCCCGCCTTCCAGGTCGAAGAATCCGAGGTCTCGTTCCAGGCGATCGTCGACCCCTACGCCCGCGCCGACCTCTTCCTGTCCTTCAACAACAACGGCGTCGAGGTCGAGGAGGGATACGTCACGTTCCTGAACTTGCCCTGGCAGACGCAGGCCAAGGCCGGAAAATTCAAGGTCCAGTTCGGCAAGGTCAACACGCTGCATCTGCACGTCCTGCCTTGGGTCGACGAGCCCTTGCCGATCGACAACATCCTGATCTCGCCGGACACCTGGGAAGCCGAGGGCATCTCGGTCTCCAAGGTGATCGAGTTGCCGGGTGACACGTTTTCGGAGGTCTACGCCCAGGTTCTCGACGGCACGTCGGGCGTCCTCTTCATCGGCCCCTCCAAGAGCGACCTCACCTACAACGGCCAGTACCGGCTCTTCCGCGATTTCGGCGACGACCACAACCTCGAGCTCGGCTTCAGTTACGCCTACGGCCACAACGGAACCTCGCTGACCAATACCACCGCGCTGCAGAACGCGCATATGGTCTACCGTTGGAAACCCCTGCAGGGCAACCCCTACCGTTCGCTCATCATCCGCAGCGAGTACTTCTGGAGCCAGCGCGAGCAGCCCGACGGCACGCAGAAGGCGCAGGGGTTGTTCGCCGGCGCCGACTGGCAGCTCGGGCGCCGCTGGTTCACCGGCGCGCGCTACGAATTCTCCGACCGCGCCGTCGACGCGGCGCTGCGCGACAAGGGCGTCGCGGCCACGCTCACGTTCATGCCGAGCGAGTTCTCGATGCTGCGGGCCGAGTACCGCTACCGGGAGTACGCCCCGGGCATCAAGGCCAACGAAGGATTTCTCCAGATCCAGTTCGCGATCGGCGCCCACGGCGCCCATCCTTTTTGAGATTGAAGGAAGTAAAGATGAAACGCCTTTCCATCCTCTGCTGCCTCGTCGCCGCCTTGGCCGTGGCCCGGCCGGCCCGCGCCACCGTCCACGTCGTCACGAGCCTCCAGGACTTCGCCTCCATTGCCGACGCGGTCGGCGGCAAGCGCGTCGACACGTTCGCGCTCGCCAAGGGCTATCAGGACCCGCACTTCGTCGAGCCCAAGCCGTCGTTCGTGCTCAAGCTCTCGAAGGCGGACCTGCTGATTGTCGCCGGCCTCGAGCTCGAGATCGGCTATCTGCCGCCGCTGATCGACCAGAGCCGCAACGACAAGATCCGTCCGGGCGCCCCGGGCTACCTCGACGCCTCGAACGGGTGCGACATCCTCGAGAAGCCGACGGGCACCGTCACGCGGGCAATGGGCGACGTCCATCCGTTCGGCAATCCGCACTACTGGCTGGACCCGGACAACGGCCGGATCATCGCGCGGTCGATCGCGGCGCGGCTGACCGAGATCGACCCCTCCGGGGCCGCGGAATACAAGGCCAACCTCGCGACCTTCGAGGCCAAGCTCTCCGAGGGCGAGAAGCGCTGGGACGCGGCGCTCGGGCCCTATGCCGGCACGCAGGTCGTCACGTACCACACCTCCTGGCCGAACTTCCTGAAGCGCTTCAAGCTCGTGGCCGCCGGATACATCGAGCCGAAGCCGGGCATCCCGCCCTCGCCCGCGCACACGGTCGAGCTGATCAACATGATGATCGAGAAAAAGATCCCGGTCATCCTGATGGAGCCCTACTTCGACCAGAAGACGCCGAAGGCCGTCGCCGAAAAGACGGGCGCCACGCTGGTGACGTTCATCCCCTCCGTCGGCGGGGTCCCGGAGGCGAAGGACTACGTGGGGCTCTTCGACTACGACGTGAAGCTCCTCGTCGACGCCCTCGCGGCCAAGAAGGGCAAACCATGAGCGTTTTCGAGGTCCTCCTGCCGGCGTTCGTCGCCGGGCTGATCGTCACGGGAATGCTGGCGTACCTCGGCGTGCACGTCGTCGAGCGGGGCGTGATCTTCGTGGACCTGTCGCTCGCGCAGATCGCCGCCCTCGGCACGACGGTGGGGATCCTGGCCGGCTACGACATGCACTCGTCGATGGGCTACGTCTTCTCGCTCGGCTTCGCGCTGCTCGGCGCGGCGATCTTCGCCCTTTCGCGCGTGCATCGCAGCACGCGGATTCCGCAGGAGGCGATCATCGGCATCGCGTACGCCGTCGCGGCGGCGGCGTCGATCCTGGCCATGTCGAAGGCGACCGGCGAGACCGAGCATCTGAAGGAGATGCTCGTCGGCAACATCCTCTCGGTTTCGTGGCCCGAGCTGGCAAAGACAGCCGGTCTCTTCGCGCTCGTGGGCGCGTTCCACTTCGCCCTCCGAAAGAAATTCCTGCTCATCTCGATGGACGAGCCGGAGGCGGAAAAGCAGGGGCTCTCGATCCGTCTCTGGGACTTCCTGTTCTACGGCTCCTTCGGAATCGTCGTGACCCTCGCCGTGCCCATCGCCGGAGTGCTCCTCGTCTTCTCGTACCTGATCGTTCCGGCCGTCTCCGCGATGCTCTTCTCGCGCCGGCTCGGCGTGCGCCTGGCGATCGGCTGGGGCATGGGAGCGATCACCTCGGCAATCGGCGTCTATCTGTCCTACCTCTGGGATCTGCCGACGGGGGCGACGATCGTGACGACACTCGGTGCCGGGTTGCTGGTGCTGTCGGTCGTGCGGCTGTTGACGCGCAGGGCGGCGTAGAGCCGCCCGGGCGGCCCAAGGGCCGCCCCTACGGCACCGTGTGAATCGTTTCGGGTTGGTGTCGTAGGGGCGGGTGTAAACGCCGGCCGGGAGGCCGGCGTTGCCTACTGCTGAGGGTCTGCCTCCGGTGGTCGGCGGTCCCCGCCCGGGCGCCTTACGCGGCCCCGCCTCGAAACAAGCCCGCGACTCGCCGCTTGAGCCCCCGCGCGACCCGCCCCGGAAGCGCTCGCAGCCGCGCCATCCGTCGCTCCCGGTCGAGCGCCGTGCCGAGCTCCGCGTAGAACGCCTCGTCCGCGCGGAAGTAGATGTTCTTCAGCCAGCACAGTCCGTAGTCCACGCACTGCCGGCGGATGATCGCGTGCCTCGCCGGATCGAACCGTGCCTCGCTGCCCGCGACGAGGATCTCCCGCTGCTCTCGCCGCATCTGCGTGAACTGCGGCCCCTCCCAGTGGTCCACGAACTTCCCGTTCAGCGCGTTCCCGAGCGGCTTGTAGTCGGGCAGCATCAGGAGGCAGCATGGGTACAGGTCGCCGTTGCCCCGGATCGTCGCCGTGTACCAGGAAAAGAAACAGTGCCCGTTCTCCTCCCGGAAGCTCGGCGCCATCGGGAACGTCTCGCGGTCCGCGCCGTAGTCGAGCTTGCGCTTGATCTCTTCGAGCAGCACGTTCCACTCCCCGATCGGGAACGCCAGCTGGAGCCGCTTGTCGGGCCGGTCCGCCGCGAGGACCTCCTCGAGGTACGGCGCGATCGCGAGCGCATCGCCCGGGCCGAGCAGGATCTCCTCACCGATCCGGCCGAGCGGGATCGCCGCCACGTTCGAGACGACGACCCGGTCTGCGCCCAGCTCCCGTCCCAGGGCGTACATCCGCGGAATCTCGCGGAAGTTGTCCCGGTCCACGAGAAACTGCACGACGACGCTCGGCAGCTCGGCGGCCCTCCGCTCGGCGAGCAGGCACCGGATGTTGGTCAGGACCCGGTCGAACGTGCCGAGCGGCACCTGCATCATCCGGTGGTAGTCCTGGTCGTCCACGGCGTTGACGGAGAAGATGACCTCGCGCGCCGCCCGCGCGACGAGGCGCCGCGCGATCCCGGGTCCGAGCAAGGCGCCGTTGGTCGTGAGATTGTCGATGAGCACGCCGCGCGCGTCGAGATGATCGAGGAACTCGAGGATTCCGGAGTGAAAGAGGGGGTCGCCCCCGCCCGACATGCGGACCGACCGGAGTCCTCCCTCGGCCAGCTCGTCGACGAGGCGCTTCAGGTGGGGCAGCGAGATCTGGTCCTTGGTGCGGACGTCCTGCTGGTTGCAGAAGTAGCAGGCGACGTTGCACCGGTCGGTGACGTCGATCTCGGCATGGACGGGGCCGCGGGTCGGGCGGCCGGTGACGATGCCGCGGATGATGGCGCGTTTGCGCTCCGCGTCGATCTCCGCCCAGCCATGTGAGCCGCGCACCCGGGGATCATAGACCCCGGCGCGCTTCTACCGGGGGGAAACGCCCCGTTTCGCGAAGTACGCCCGCGTCGCCTCGATGTCCCGCTGGATCTGCGCCTTCAGGTCCATCACCGACGGGAACTTGCGCTCCTCGCGCAGCCGGTCGAGGAAGAACAGCCGCACGCGGTCGCCGTAGACGTCCGACGAAAAATCGAGGACGTACGTCTCGACCGTGGTCGTGTAGTCCTCGTACAGGGTCGGGCGGCGCCCGATGTTGCTCACGCTCTGGAAACGGCGGCCGAAGGAACGGATCTCGATCTCGGTCACGTAGACGCCGTCGGCGGGCGGCAGCTCGTTCTCGGGCTCGAGGTTGATCGTCGGCACGCCGATCTGGTGCCCGAGCCGGTCGCCGCGCGAGACCAGCCCGTCGAGCTCGTAGTCGCGGCCGAGCATCACGCCCGCCTCCCGCACCGCGCCGCGCTCGAGGGCGCGGCGGATCCGCGTCGAGGAAACCGGCTCGCCGTCGGCGATGACCTCCTCGACCGCGGACACCGCGAAGCCGCACTCGGCGCCGAGCCGCGTCAGCAGGGCGAGGTCGCCCCGCTTTCCGCGCCCGAACGCGAAGTGCGCGCCCAGGTAGAGCTCCGCGGCCCCGAGCCGGTCGCGCAGGAGCGTCCGGACGAACTCCTCGGGCTCGGTCAGGGAGAAATCGCGGGTGAACGGAATGACGAGCAGCGTCTCGATCCCGATGGCTTCGATGGTTTCTTCCTTCTGGCGCAGCGTCTGGATGCGGCGCGGCGCGTGGTCGGGCCGCAGGACGACCATCGGGTGCGGCTCGAACGTGATGGCGAACGACGGGCGCCCGGTCCCGCGCGCCCGCGCCACGACCGCTTCCAGAATCTTGCGATGCCCCAGATGCACCCCGTCGAAATTGCCGATCGTCCCGACCCCGCCGCGGGGCAGGTCGGTCGAGCGAAACGGGTCACGGACGACTTGCACGGCGCGCTCCTATCCGACGTGGATCCAGTGGACGAATCGGTGCAGAAAGACCATGCCGAAACCGGCTCCGCCGAAGGCGTACGCGAACGCGAGCGCCGGGCGCGCGCGCAGGGTCTGCGCCAGCGGCAGGAAGCAGGGAAAGAGGACGAGCACGTACCGGTGGATTCCGTCGAGCGTGCCGCTGAAGAGCAGGAGCAGGAGCGTTCCCCCGACGAACACGCCTTCCGCGATCAGGCCGCGCCGGAACACCGCGACCGTGAGGGCCACGAAGAGGAGCGTCGAGGCGACTTCCGCGAACAGCATGAGCTTGCCGCCCGCGCCCGGCGCGCGCAGATGGCCGACGACGTCGTAGAAGACGTTGCGGGCCAGAACCCAGACCGGGCCGGGATGCTGCGCCCACCCGGCCGCCTTGCTGTGCACGTACAGGAGCGGATCTCCCCAGCGTCGCCACAGATACAGCGGGTAGACGGCCGCGCCGGCAAGGGTGGCGAGAACGGCCGCACCCGCTGCGAACCGCGAGCCGGGCGTCCCGCTGCGTCGCGCCGCGATCGCCGACACCGCCATGGCCGGCGCCAGAAGGAAACCGTTGAGCCGGGTCAGGCAGGCGGCGAATCCCGCCACGCCCGCGACGAACCAGCGGCCGCGCCGCGCCGCCCAGAGGCTCGCCGCCGAGAGCAGGAGGAAGAGCGACTCGGTGTAGAAGGCCGCCAGGAAGAAGGCCGTGGGATAGAGGAGAAGCGCAGCGACGCCGAGGACGCCCATCCCGGGACCACCCCACTCGGCGAAGAGGTCTCCGATCAAGAGGAGCGCCGTCCCGAGGAACAGCAGCGAAAGCACGATGCCGGTCGCCAGCAAAGGCGTGTGCAGGAGTCGGGAGACGGAGCCGGCGATGACGGCGTACAGCGGGTAGAAGCCGACGTTGTTCTCGGGCACGGCCGGGTCGTAGCGGTACCCCTCCACCGCGATGCTGCGGTACCAGACCGCGTCCCAGCGCGCGAGCGGCGGGGCCGAGGCGTATTCGATCCATGAGTTCGTCGTGGTCGCCGGGAGCGTCATCGCCACCGAGGCGAGGACGACCGTGAGCAGGCTCCATGCCGCCCAGATCCCGATGATCGTCCGCGCTTCGGCGGGCCGCAGGAATTCGAACGTCTTCCTCGAACTCAAGACGATCCGACGACGCGGCCGGCTACGTCGTAGTCGAAGGTCTTCTCGACCTTGACCGACACGAGCTGGCCGGGGAACAGCGTCCGCTCCCCCGCGTCGGTGATCAGGAGCCGCCCGTCGATCTCGGGCGCCTGCGACCGCAGGCGGCCTTCGAGCAGGTACTCGACCTCCTCGGACGGGCCCTCGACCATCGCCTCGACGGTGCGGCCCTTGAGCGCCCGAAGCTTGCCCCGGGCGATCGGCTGCTGGAGCGACAGGAGAAAGTCCTTGCGCCGCTCCTTCTCCTGCACGGGGACCGGATCGCCGAGCGGCTCGGAGCCCGATCCCGGCTCCGGGGAATAAGTGAACGCGCCGACGTTGTCGAGCTCGGCCGAGCGGACGAACTCGCAGAGCTCGTGAAACTCGACATCGCCCTCCCGGGGGAACCCGACGATGAACGTCGTGCGGATCGCGATCGCCGGAACCCGCTCGCGCATCCTCTCGATCATCCGGAGGTACGAATTCGCGTCCCCGCCCCGGCGCATCGCCGACAGGATCGGGCGCGCGACGTGCTGGAGCGGGATGTCGACGTAGGGCACGAAGCGCGGCTCCCGCGCCATCAGATCGAGGACCGAGTCGTCGAGGGTCTTCGGGTAGGCATAGAGAAAACGGATCCACGGATACGACGTCCCGGCCAGCAGCGCCTCGACGAGTTTCGCCAGTCCGTCGCGCCCGGCGCCCAGGTCCTCGCCATAGCGCGTCGTGTCCTGCGAGATCAGCACCAGTTCCGACACGCCCTGCGGCTCGAGGCTCCGGGCCTCGGCGACCAGCGAGTCGATCGTGCGGCTTCTCTGCAGTCCGCGCATCTGCGGGATCGTGCAGAACGTGCACGGGTTGTCGCAGCCTTCCCCGACTTTCAGGTACGCGTAGCCGCGGTGACGCGACAGGACCCTCGGCGCGCGCTCGTCGTAGAGCCGCGTCGCCAGCGGCTTGTCCGTGAAGCGTGGCAGCGTCGGCAGACCGATCGCGGCGGCCGGGGCGTTCTCGAGCTCGTCGAGACCGACGAAGGTGTCGACCTCGGGGATTTCCAGCGCGAGATCGCGCCCGTACTTCTGCACCATGCAGCCCGCCACGATCACGCGGTCGATCTCGCCGCGCTTCTTGCGCTCGACCTGCTCGAGGATCGCCTCGACGGACTCCTCCTTGGCGCGGTCGATGAAGCCGCACGTGTTGACGAGCACCACGCGGGCCGCCGCGTCGGGAACGATCTCGTGGCCCGCGTTCTTCAGGTGGCCGAGCATGACCTCGGTGTCGACGAGGTTCTTCGGACAGCCGAGGGACACGACGCCGACGGTCGGGAGGGGCTTCGCGGTCATGGCTTTCGGACTAAGGGTAGATCCGCTTGAGCGTGCGCGGATACGGAATCGCCTCCCGCAGGTGGTGGATGCCGCAGATCCAGGTCACCACGCGTTCGAGGCCCATGCCGAAGCCGGCGTGCGGGAAGGTGCCGTAGCGCCGCACGTCGAGGTACCACTCGTAGGCTTCGCGGGGCAGCTTGTGCTCGTCCAGCCGCTTCTCGAGCAGCGCCAGGTCGTGGATGCGCTGCGAACCGCCGATGATCTCGCCGTAGCCTTCCGGGGCCAGCATGTCGAGGCCGAGCACGACCTCGGGGTCCTGCGGGTCGGGCTGCATGTAGAAGGATTTGATCGCCGTCGGGAAGCGCGACACGATCAGCGGCTTCTCGAATTCGGCGCCGAGGGCCGTCTCCTCGTCGGCGCCGAGGTCGTCGCCGAAATTCACCGGGAACCCCTTGCCCTGCAGGGTCTTGATCCCGTCGCGGTACGTGATCCGCGGGAAGGGCTTCGTGACGATCTCGAGCTTCTTCGGGTCGCGCTCGAGGCGTTTCAAATGCTCGCCGCAGCGCTCGAGGGCGCGCCCGACGAGGTACACGATGAAATCCTCGGCGAGCTCGCAGAGCCCCTCGAAATCGAGGAACGCCACCTCGGGCTCGACCATCCAGAACTCGGTCAGGTGCCGGCGCGTCTTGGACTTCTCCGCGCGGAAGGTCGGGCCGAAGCAGTAGACCTTGCCGAACGAGGCCGCGGCGGGCTCGAGGTACAGCTGCCCGGACTGGGAGAGGTAGGCCTTGTCGCCGAAGTAGTCGGTCTCGAACAGCGTCGAAGTGCCTTCCACGGACGATCCCGTGAGGATCGGCGAGTCGATGCGGACGAACTCCCGCTCGTAGAAGAAGTCGGCGATCGCCTGCTCCATCTCCGAACGCACGCGCAGCACGGCGTGCTGCTGCGAGGAGCGCATCCAGAGGTGGCGCAGGTTCATGAGGAAGTCGACGCCGTGCTCCTTGGGAGAAATCGGGTAGTCCTTCGCGTCGCCCAGGATCTCGACGACGGTCGCCGTCATCTCGTAGCCGCCCGGCGCGCGCTTGTCCTCGCGGACCGTACCGGTGACCCGGAGGGAGCTCTCCTGGGCCGCGGACTCGGCCGCGCCCCAGACCTCGGGCGGAACGTCCGCGCGCGGCACCACGCACTGGAGGTACCCGGTGCCGTCGCGCACGATGAGGAACTGGATCTTTCCCGAAGAGCGCTTGTTGTAGAGCCACCCCTGCACCGTCGCCGTGGCGCCGGCCTTCGGGCCAATCTTCGAGATCGCGGTCGTTTCCATAAAGGGCCGGGATTATAAGGGCATTTCGCCGCCGCCTAAGGAGGCGCGGCGCGGTGGGCCACGACGATCGTCCTCCGCAGCGTCGTCACTCCTCCGTCCCGGCCGACGACGGTGACGCGCAACGTATGCGGCCCGTCGGATAGCTCGGGCAGGGGGAATCCGTAGCTGCTGCGCGAACCGGCGTCCGGGTAGCCGGGGAACGTCTCAGCGACTCCCGGCCACGCTCCCTCCAGCATCGCGAACCCCGAGGGCCCCTGCTCGGCCGCGTACCGGACCTCGGCGATCCCCGAGTCGTCGACCGCCCAGCCGTGGACCCAGAACCCGGGAGCGACCCTCTGGCCTTCCTCCGGAAGATGGATGGTGCCGACCGGGGGCGCCAGCCGCGCCACGTTGCGGCGCAGGTCGGCCACCGCCGCAGCGTAGAGGCGCCGGGTCTCTTCCGGAGCCGCGGCGTCCCGGCGCGCGCCCTCAGGCCACACGGTCGCCGGGGACATCAAGACGAAATCCAGACCTTCTCCGTGCGGAAAACTTCGAACCAGCTCCAGCCGCCCCTCCGCGAGCGCGCGATCGAGCGCGTCGGCGTAGGCCACGACGCGGTAACCGGACCCATCGTGCGCGTGGTAGACGAGCAGGGACGCGCCGAGGTTCCCCATCGTCTCCCACACGGAGTCGGGGATCGGTCTCTGCTTCAGCTGCGCCTCGAGGGCCGTGTAGGTCGGCGGGAAGAAGCCGGAGTAGCCGTTCAGGATCGGCTTGCCATGCGCCGCCTGGCGGAACACGTAGTCGGAGTCGTAGAAAATTCCGAAGGGCCACTCGACGACGGCGCCGGGCATCTCGAGCGAGGCGAGCCAGGCGTACACCGGGGGCGGCGGCGCCGGCGTCGGATCGAGGGTGAGCGGGAACGCGCGGTATTCGAGCACGAGGACCAGGACGGCCGCCCCGGTCCAGGCGAGGCGCCGTCCCTTCGCGCATCCCCGCAGGAGCAACGCGAGGCCCCACGCGGCCAGCACCGCCAGCGCGACGTGAAAGAGCACGATCGCCCGCAAAGGAGCGCGGATCGCCCGAAACGTGTCCCCGAGCGACAGGAAGAGAAACCGGTAGTACGGGGAGCGCGCTCCGAACGCCACGACGATCCCCACGGCGCCCAGCGCGAGAAGGACGATCGCACGCCACTCCAGCCGCGCATGCCGCACGAAGTCGGACAGATCCGCGCTCTTCGCCCACCGCGGAAACGCGACGGTGAGCCGCGCCGCCACGGCCAGCGTCAGAAAGACGAAGACGCGCCCCGGGTCCCCGAGGTGCAGCGGACCGACCCGCAGTCCTTCCCGGAACAGGGACCAGATCCACGCGCCGGCGAGCACCAGGATGACGGCGTCCAGACCGCGTGCGAAGCGCAACCGCGAGGAGGAGACGGCCGGCCGCTGCCCGGCGACGCGCCGAGGGCCCGCACGGAGCAATTGCACCACGGCCGCGGACGCGAGCGCCACGGCCAGCAAGCCCGGGAACAGGTCGCCTTCCGGGCCGCGCCACGCCTCGGTCGCATGGCCGTACAACCAGTTCCGATCGCCGGCCGAGAGAAAGTAGAACCAGCGCGCCGAGAAGACGAGCATCTCTCCGAAGTAACGGTGCATTCCGTAGAGCCGGCTGGCTTCGCGGTAAGGCAGGGCGAAGGGAACGAACACCAGGCCGCCGAGCAGTGTCGCCGCGAGCGTGCCTTTCCAGCGCCGGCGGTCTTGCCTGGGGCCGCCGACCACGAACAGGGCCAGCGTCACCCCGACCAGGAAGCCGGAGAACAGCGCGTAGTGCACGTTGCAGAGCGCGTTCCACGCAAAACAGATCCCGTACAGGACGAGGTCCCGCGTTCTCCCCCGGTCCAGATACCGCAGCAGGAAGAGCAGCGACAGGCAGAGGAACCCCGCCCACTGGAACTGCAGGTGCGGCAGCTGGCTGAATCGCCAGGGCAGGAACGCGAACACGAGGCCCGCGACGGCCGAGGCGATCGGATCTCCCGTGATCTCGCGCGCCAGGGCCCATGCCGCGAGCGCCGAGAGAAACATTCCCAGCAGGAGCAGGACGTTGTAATTGACCAGCGCCGGCGCGCCAGCCGCGAGCAGCGGGAAGCCGAAGAGGGCGACGCCATACAGGTTCTCCGAGAATGCGAGCACGTCCTTCGCCGGATGAAAGAAGTTGAGCTGGTACAGGTGGAGCGGATCCCGTAGCGTCTGGGCGTAGTCCCACTGCAGGATCCGCGCGATCAGCTTGGCGTCCCAGAGGTCCGAAAGCGCGTCGTCGAGGTGCGCGGCCTGAGGCCACGTCATCAGGACGGTGATCGCGAGATAGAAGAGGGCGGCCAGGCCGAGCTCGCGGGCCGGCCGGGAACGCGGCGCCGCCCCGGAAGTCAACGCAGCTTCGCGCGCGTGTTGTTGGCGATCGTCATCGCCAGCTGCAGCCGCTGCATCCTGCGATGCCGCTTCTGCGTGGCCTCGACGTCCCCGGCGGGCACGACGGTCGCCCGCACTTCCCGCAGGAGCTTTTCGGCCTCGAAACCGAACTGCTGGAACTCCCCCGCCTGGAACTTCTTGAACGTCAGCTCGCTGGCGATGATGTAGCCCTCGGCGATGTCGCGGACCATCGTGTAGGCCGAACCGCCGATAAATCCGCCCATGAGTGCTCAAAAGTGTAACCCGATCGGCCTTCCGGGCCGACGGCGCTTGGCGGTCGGGGGCCCTCCGGGATAGCATGCCCGCCTTTGCCGGAGGCCTCACCGTGACGACCAGAGCGGACTATCTCGATTTCGACGTCCTCCTGACCGAGGAGCAACGCCTCGTCCGCGACACGGTCGGAGACTGGGTCGACGAAAAGGTGCTCCCCATCATCGAGGAGGCCGCCTGGGAAGGCCGGTTCCCCAAAGAGCTCATCCCGGCCATGGCCGAAATGCACCTCTTCGGCTCGACGATCCCCGAGTACGGCCTGCCCGGGCTCGACAACGTCGCCTACGGCCTGATCATGCAGGAGCTCGAGCGCGGCGACTCAGGACTGCGCTCCTTCGTCTCGGTTCAGTCGGGCCTCGTGATGTACCCGATCTACGCCTTCGGCTCGAAGGAGCAGAAGGACAAGTGGATCCCGAAGCTCGGCAAGGCCGAGGCGATCGGCTGCTTCGGCCTGACGGAGCCGGACTTCGGCTCGAACCCCGCGGGCATGCGGACGGTCGCGAAGAAGGACGGGGACTCCTATGTTCTGAACGGCGCCAAGGCCTGGATCACCAATGGCTCGATCGCCGACGTCGCCGTCGTGTGGGCCAAGTTCGACGGCGTCGTGCGCGGGTTCCTCGTCGAGAAGGGCACGAAGGGCTTCTCCACGTTCGAGCACAAGGGCAAGATGTCCCTGCGCGCGTCGGTGACGTCCCAGCTCGCCTTCGAGGACTGCCGGATCCCGGCCGAGAACATCCTGCCCGGCGTCGAGGGCCTGAAGGGCCCCCTCTCGTGCCTGACGCAGGCGCGCTACGGCATCGCCTGGGGGTCGATCGGCAGCGCCATGGCGACGTACCAGGCTGCCCTCGACTACTCGAAGACGCGCAAGCAGTGGAAGGACCGGCCGATCGCGGCGCACCAGCTCGTGCAGGAGCGCCTGGCCTGGATGATCACGGAGATCACCAAGGGGCAGCTGCTCGCGTGGAAGCTCGGCCAGATGAAGGACGGCAAGACGCTCAAGCCCCACCACGTGTCCATGGCCAAGCGCAACAACGTCTGGGTCGCCCGCGAGTGCGCCAAGCTCGCCCGCGAAACGCTCGGCGCCAACGGCGTGGTCAACGAGTACCCCGTCTTCCGCCACCTGGCCAACATCGAGAGCGTCTACACCTATGAGGGGACGCACGACATCCACACGCTGATCATCGGCCAGGCCGTCACCGGCATCGCCTCGTACGATCCGCCGACGGAAGAGCCGGCAGACAGTAAGCAGTAAGCCCGGAACGCCAGCTCTCGTCCTGCTCACTGCATACCGCCGACTGCTTACAGGCTCGTCGCTGTCGGCGGAAATCCCGCCCCCACAGTCTCTTGCGTTAAACTAGGGGCTCTTTGGGCATCACAGGCAATCTGAAGACGATGCAGCTCGGGGAGCTGCTGCAATGGCTCTCGCTCGGCTCGAAGACGGGAACCCTCCTGATCGACGGCCACGGAGTCGAGAAGCGAGTCTATTTTCAGGACGGTCGGATCGCCTCGACTTCCTCCTCGGACCAGCGCGAGTACCTCGGCCATTTCCTGGTCTCCCACGGCTTCATCACCGAGGAAGAGCTCAAGATGGCCATGGAGGTCCAGGAAGAGTCCCAGATCCTCCTTGGCAAGATCCTCGTCATGATCAACGCCATCGCCGAGTCGGACCTCCTGCGCCTCATGAAGAAGAAGGCCGAGGAGTCGATCTACGACATCTTCCTGTGGACCGAGGGCGACTTCGAGTTCGTCGAGAACCAGATGCCGGACCAGAAGATGGTGCCCCTCTCCCTCGACGTCACCGGCATCATCATGGAAGGCATGCGCCGCTACGACGAGTGGCAGCTGATCCGCCAGCGGGTCCCCGATTCCTCGGTCATCCCCGAAATCATGCGTCCCCTCGACATGGACGTCCTCTACGACCGGGAAAAGCTGATCGTTCCCTACGTCGACGGCCAGCGCTCGATCGAGGAAATCGCCCTGCAGACCCACAACGCCGAGTTCACCGTCTCCAAGCTCATTTCCGAGGGGCTCCGAACGGGCACGATGCGCCTGATCGAGACCCGTCCGCGGGTGGCGCCGCCTCCCGTGCTCGGCGCCGGCGTCTCCGAGGTCGACCACTTCCTGCAGCGCGGCCGCGCCCAGCTCAAGGACGATCCGCAGGCCGCCTACAAGATGTTCAAAGTCGCCTATGAGCTCGACGCGACCGACGGCAGGACGGCCGAGTCGCTGCGGGAGGCGGAGCGCGACATTAAGGCCGTGCTCGAGCGCGACGGCGTCACCGGCGAGAAGGTGCCCGAGCTCGCCGTCGCGATGCAGAGCCTGACGCAGCGTCCGTTCACGCCCCACGAGGGGTTCGTGCTCTCGCGCATCAACGGCCAGTGGGACGTCAAATCGATCATGAAGATTTCGCCCATCAAGGAGCTCGACGTCCTGATGATCTTTCACAAATTCCTCAAGGACGGCGTGATCCACCTGAAAGCAAAGCCGTAAGGCCCCTCACCCCGGCCTGCCTTCGGCGGGCGGCCGCGGCCGGGAGAGGAAGCCGATGGGATTCGCGTAAAATGGGGGCTTCGGAGGACATTCGGCGGATGCACGTCTCGGACGGCAGACCACGGGCTTTTCGCGCCCTGCAGATGGGCGTGTGTAGCGCGGCCGCCGCGCTGCTGGCAGCGCTGTCTCCGGGGATCCCCTGGGGACGCTGGCCCGAGCTGCTGTTCTTCACGGGACTCGGCGTACTGGCCTTCCGTCTGCGCGTACGCTACGGCGGCAACTTCGTGGGCCTCGAGGCCGCGGCCCTGGTCCCGGCCATCCTCCTGCTCGGCTCGCCGGGAGCCGGAATGCTGGTCTGCCTGACGGCCGACGCGGTCGCCAAGATGGCCGGGAAACACCGCCGCCTCACTCTCGCGAGCGTCTTCGACGTCGCCCAGCTTTCGCTCTCTTACGCCGTGGCCGCCCTGTTCGCGACGGCCCTCCACGCCGGCGGCGGTGGGTGGGTCACGGTCCTCGCGCTCGTCGTCGCGGTCCTCCTGGTGTTTTTCTTCGTGAACACGGGCCTCGTCTTCGCCTACCTCGAGCTCTCGGGCCTGGTCGCCCGCGCGCGTTTGCCCGAGATCGCCCTTTTCCAGCTGGGGGCGCTCCTGTTGCTGGCCCCCATGGTCGTCCTCGAGGTCCTCGTTTACCCTGACTACGGCGTGGCCGGAACGCTGCTGGCGTTCTTCCCGGTGGCGCTCGCCGCCGTCGTCATGCGCAACCTGTCCTCGATGGAACAGCGCGTCCGCGAGGTCTCCCGTCAGAATCGCGAGCTCGACGTGATGCGCGACATCTCCAACACTTTCGGCGTGAGCGCCCGCGTGGACCGTTACGAACGCGTCTTCGCCGCGCTCGGGCGGCTGCTGCCGGTCGAGGCGATGGCCCTGCTCGAGTGGAACGGCGGCGCTGACGAAGAGCTCGTCGTGCACCTCTCCGAACGGACCCAGGCGTCCCGCAGCGAGCTGGTGGCCTGGGCCCGGCGTAACCGGCTGGACGAAAAGCGCGTGGACCGCGCCGCATCCCCCTGCGAGATCGCGGTGGGCGACGAGCGCGAGGTGCGCCTGGCGTCCCACGCGCCGTTTCAGGTCCGCGTCGGCCTCTCGACCTTCGAGCTGCATTCGGGAATGCTGGTCCTCGAGAGCACTTCGCCCGTCCTGCACGCGCCCGAGACGCTGGCGTCGCTCGCCACGATCGCCGACCACATCGCCCTCGTCCTGCAGGACCGCTCGGTCCGCGCTCAGATCCAGGAGCTTTCGGAGCGCAACCGCGAGCGCGCCGAGACGCTCGACCAGATTCTCGAGATCTCCAACGACCTGAAGCGCAACCGCACGCTCGACGATCTGTTCCAGTCGATCGCCACCGCGGTCGCCAGGAGCCTCGGGTACCAGCGGGTGGTGCTCTCCACCTACGACCGCGAGCGGAACGCCTTCACGGCGCGCGCGCACTTCGGCCTGGACGAAGAGTGGCCCGGGCTGCAAGGGGGCATCGTCCCGGCCGAGGACATCACGAAGCACTGGAACGACCGCAATCGGGTCTCGAAGTCCTACCACGTCCGCGAGCGGGCGCGGGAAGGCGGCGGGCGCATCTCGGGCGTTCGCCGCGTCCTGACGGCCGGGGACGACGCGTGGCGGCCCGACGAGCTGCTTTGGATCCCCCTC
>Ga0207641_10001966_pt1 | contig 19678 bp, 16 predicted proteins | sample KBSSwiS62_FD_184306 | JGI IMG/M metagenome (GOLD analysis project Ga0207641, IMG submission 184306) | Switchgrass rhizosphere microbial communities from Kellogg Biological Station, Michigan, USA - KBS Switchgrass S6-2 (SPAdes) (version 2) | ecosystem: Host-associated > Plants > Roots >... | reverse complement strand
AAAGGCTTACTCGGCCTCGTCCGCCGGGCGGCAGTACATCATCGCGGACCGGAACGCCCGGCAGACCAGCTCGTCGTGCTGGTTGTAGCCGTCGTGCCGGAACTCCACGATGCCCACCCCTGGGCGGGAGCTCGACAGCCGCGCCTTCGTCACTTCGGTCACGACGTGGAGGGTGTCGCCGGCGAACATCGGCTTGGGAAACTCGATCGAGCCGAATCCCAGGTTCGCCACCGTCGTTCCCAGCGTGAGCTCCGGAACGGCCAGCCCGACAACGGTGGCGATCGTCATCATCGAGTTCAGCAGCGGCCGCTTGAACTCGGTCCTGGCCGCGAACTCGTGGTCCAGGTGCAGCGGCTGCGGGTTCATCGACAGCGTGGTGAACAACACGTTGTCGGCCTCGGTGAGCGTGCGGGTGATCGCATGGCGCACGACCGTCCCGACCGGTAGCTCCTCGAACCAGGAGCCCATCCTCCGGGTCACCGCACCCGCCTCCTCGGTGTTTCTTCCATCAGTCCGCCATCGGGCCCTCGGAACGCCGACACCCGGCGAGGGTCCCGCAGCCACCCACTACAGCACGCCCGGCAGCGGGCGCGCCCCCGAAACGTGCGTGTAACGCCGCTCATCGCCCATGGCCGCCATGGCGCTGCCCACCGCCACCGTGGACCGCCGCTGGTCAGCCCGTCGTCACCGGCCGTCAGGCGGCGGGAGGCAGGGCCGCGGCCGGGGCGGCGGCGAGGTCGGCTATCTCGGCCGGGCAGGCGTTCCCGCCCGTGACGACCACCGCGATTCGCCTGCCGGCGAAGGCAGCCGGACGGGCGAGGATCGCGGCGAGCGACGCCGCTCCAGCACCTTCGGCCAGCGTATGCGCGTCGCTGGCAAGCAGCCGCTGCGCGGCCCGGATCTGCTGGTCGGTGACGAGCTGGAAGTCCGCGAGGCCCGAACGCAGCACCTCCTGCGGCAGCGCGTAGCCCCGGCCAGTGGCCAGGCCGGCGGCTCGGGTCCGGATCGGGCGGCTCACGCACCGGCCAGCCCGCCACGAGTCGTGCGCGGCGGGCGCGCCGGCCGCCTGGACGCCGATCACCCGGCAGCGCGGCGCGAGCCGTTCGGCGGCCAGACAAGCGCCCGACGCGCCGGTTCCACTGCCAATCGGCACAATCACGGCGTCGAGGTCTGGGTGCGCCTCGAAGATCTCCAGATACGTCGTTCCGACACCGGAGATCAGCTCCGGGGTGTCACCGGGGCTGACCAGCAGCTGACCGGTCTCGGCGGCAAGTTCCTCGGCGCGAGCCTGAGCGGCCGGCATGTCCGGTCCGTGCAGCTCGACGAGGGCACCGAGGGCCGTGAGCGCCCGGACCTTCGACGGCGCGGCGTCGGCCGGCATGACGACCGTGCACGGCACGTCGTACTGGGCGCTGGCGTAGGCCATCGACTGGGCGTGGTTGCCGGTCGAATAGGTGATCGTCCCCAGGGCACGCCGGGCCGGAGGCAGCCGGGCGACGAGGTTCAGCCCGCCGCGCACCTTGAAGGCACCGGTGGGCTGAACGTTCTCGTGCTTGACGTAGACGGTCGTCCCGAGCGCGGCGTTGAGCGCCGGGTACGACCACATCGGAGTGCTCGGCAGGTGCGCGGCCAACAGCTCGCGACCGGCGGCGATGTCAGCGAAGGTGGGGACGCAACCGTCGTTCATGGCAGAATCGTCCGGCTAGCCGTCCCATCGGTCCAATGCCAGATATCAGCCAAACCAATCGACGAGATTGATACGTTGGGCAGATGTTGGATGCGACCAGGCTGCGAGTGCTCGTCGCGGTCGCCCAGCACGGGTCGGTAACCGCCGCGGCACGGGAACTGCGCTACGCCCAGCCATCAGTAAGCCACCATCTGTCGCGACTCGAGGCGGAAACCGGTAGCCAACTGATCCAGCGGGTCGGTCGCGGCATTCGGCTCACCGAGGCCGGCCGGGTGCTGGCAGAGCGGGCAGCGGAAATCCTCGGGCGGATGGATGCCGCCGAGGCGGAACTCGCCGCCTATTCGGGGCTGCGGGCGGGGCGGGTTCGGCTCGCAGCGTTCCCGTCCGCGCTCGGGACCTTCGTGCCGACGGCAGCCGCGGCGTTCGCGGCGGCCAACCCCGGTGTGGAACTGAGCCTTACCGAGGCCGAGCCGCCTGACGCGGTCGCGCTGCTGCGGTCCGGCGCCATCGACGTCGCCCTGCTCTTCGCCCACGAGAATCTGGGCACCGCGCCGCGGCGGGACGTCGATGACGACGGGCTCCGGCGCATGAGCCTGCTGACGGAGCCGATCTACCTTGTCACGCCGGCGGACCGGCCCGGGGACACCTTGCTCGACCACAGTGGAAGCCGGTGGATCGCCGGCTGCGAACGATGCCGCACCGCGCTCGTGCGGTCGTGCGAGGCCGTTGGCTTCACGCCGGACATCGCGTTCACCACCGACGACTACCTGGCCGTCCAGGCACTCGTCGCCGCCGGTCTGGGCGTGACCACCCTGCCCGAGCTGAGCCTGCGGTCCCATCGACACCCCGGCGTCCGCGTCAGCCGGCTCGCCGGCCCCATGCGCGCGGTCACGGCCGCGGTGCACGGCGAGCCGCCCGACCCGCCGGCTACGGCGGCGCTGCTGCGCGACCTCGCCTCGGCCACCGCCGCGTGGGCGCCGTCGCGCCCGCTCTGAGGACCCACGCCTCGGATGGCGCAGGCTCGCACCCGTCTGTCGTCATCGTCCCGGGTGCGTTCCGGCAGAAACGCGCCAGGGCGCTGGTTCCGGTGGGATCGCCGGAACCAGCGCCCGGGTAAGAGGTTCGCGTACCCTCGTCGCGGCGACGACGGAAAGGATTACTCGTCGTTCGTCGAGGCGCGGCTGTTCTGGAAAAGACTTCCGGGCCGCGGCGCGGCCGGCTGCGGCGGTGCCTGGCCGGATTCGCCGCGCCGGGGGTGGAAGACCCACGCCCGGAAGGCGACGAACCGCAGCAGCGTGGCGGTGAGGTTCGCGGCGATGAGGGCCACGAGTTCGACCATGCGGCTTGCGCCGGGCGTGAACGCCCGAAGCGCGCCGAGGGCTCCGCTCGTGACCAGCAGACCGAGCCCGAAGACGATCAGCCCCTCCAGCTGGCTGCGCGCTCCGACGCCGCGAATACCGAAGGTCAGCCGTCGATTGGCGGCCGTGTTCGCGATCGCGGTGACGAGCAGCGCGAGGAAATTGGCACCCTGAGCGCCACACCATCCGCGCAGCAGGACGAACAACACCAGGTACGCCGCGGTGCTCGCGATGCCGATGGCGCCGAACCGGGCGAGCTGCTGGATCAGCTGACGCTCGCCGGTCGCCTCCACGGCGCCCTGGCTCTGGGCCGTTAGCGGTCCGCGGCCGAGTTGGGCGCGCAGCTCGCGTACCGGCAGCCTGCCGGTGGTGAGGTCGCGGCCGAGCCGAGCGATTCCACGCAGGTCAGCCATGGCGGTTGCCACGATATCGACGCGGCTGTCCGGGTCGTCGACCCAGTCCACCGGAACCTCGTAGATCCGCAGCCCCGACCGTTCCGCGAGCACAAGCAGCTCGGTGTCGAAGAACCATCCGGTGTCCTGCACGAGTGGCAGCAGCGCGCTGGCCACATCTCGACGGATCGCCTTGAAACCGCATTGAGCGTCGGAGAAGCGTGCCGAAAGGGCCCGGCGCAGCAGCAGGTTGTAGCAGCGGGAGATCACCTCGCGCTTGGGGCCGCGCACGACGCGCGCGCCCGGCGCCAGCCGGCTGCCGATCGCGAGGTCCGAGTGCCCCGAGATCAGCGGAGCGACCAGGGGCAGCAGGGCCCCCAGGTCCGTTGACAGGTCGACGTCCATGTAGGCCAGCACGGGCGCCCTCGACTGTCCCCACGCGGTCCGCAGGGCCCGGCCCCGGCCCTTCGCGTCGAGATGCAGCACGGTGACCTCGGGAAACATCTCCTCCAGAGCGTTCGCGACGGCCAGGGTCCGGTCGGTGCTCGCATTGTCCGCGATCGTTATCTGAAAGGGATAGGGAAAAGTTCCGACGAGGTGTCGGCGAAGACGCGTGACGCACGGCTCGAGGTCAGTTTCCTCGTTGTAGACGGGGATTACCACATCCAGCACGGGACGTGGCCCCAGTTGCGCCGATCGAGCGGGAATGTGCTCGACCAGCGGCGCGCCGCCTTGCGGGTGTACTGAACCGTCTCCATTTATATGTCGACTTGTCAAGGCCGGGCCTGCTTGCCGACGGCAATGGAGAAGGTTCACTGTCGTGGTCATGATTGAAGCCTGCCGCCCTGGCCTGTGCTCTCCATTGCGGTGAACTGTGCGCGCCCTGTGAATGTTCCCGTCACATCGGCAGTCGGCGGCTGGGCGATCTCGCTTTCCGCACGCTGAACCGCTGGCCGAAAGCCGGTTGAGGCGTACTCCGTCCGCCGCCGGGCCGGGCCCCGAGCCTCGACCTGGTGCGGGGCGTACAGGTCGTCCTGCGCGGCCGGGTCATCCGCCGGGCACGCTTCGTCCGGCGCGTACAACGCGTCCGCCATGGACAGGTCGCCCGCGACCATCGGTGCCGCCGTCGGCACCGTGCGCGGAAGGGCGACGGTGAACGTCGTGCGCCCCGGAGCGCTCGTCACGCTGATCTTTCCGCCGTGGGCTTCGACGACAGCGGCGACGATCGCGAGCCCGAGTCCGGTGCTCCCGCCAGCCCGGGAACGGGACGAGTCAGCTCGGGCGAACCGCTCGAAGACGTTCGGGAGAAGTTCCGCGGAGATACCCGGCCCGTCGTCGGTCACCGAAAGCCGGACCTCCTCAGCCGGGGGCGACGAAGCGCCGCCAGCGGCCACGGTGGGAATCTCGAGCGCGACGGTCACCGATGTCCCCGGTGGGGTGTGCGTACGCGTATTGGCCAGCAGATTCGCGAGTACCTGGTGCAGCCGCGCCTCGTCTCCACTTACCGTCACCGGCTCGGCCGGCAGCGAAAGGCTGAAACGATGCCGCGGAGCGGCGATGTGCGCGTCGCTGAGAACATCCACGACGAGCCGGGACAGGTCGACGGAGCCGTGTTCAAGCGGTCGGCCCGAATCGAGGCGCGCGAGCAGAAGCAGGTCCTCTACCAGCGCGGTCATCCGCTTCGTCTCGGATTCCACCCGCCGCAGGGCATAGGCGAACTCCGGCGGCACATCGTCCCCGATGCGGCGGGTCAGCTGGGCGTAACCGCTGATCGCGGCGAGCGGGGTACGCAACTCGTGGCTGGCGTCGGCGACGAACTGGCGGACCCGGGTCTCGCTGGCGTGCCGTGCCGCGAGCGCCGCGCTGACATGGCCGAGCATGTGGTTCAGCGCGGCGCCGACCTGGCCTACCTCGGTTCTCGGGTCAGTGTCCACGTCCGGGACGCGAACCAGAAGCGTCACAGCCCCCCGGTCCAGCGGAAGCTCGGCGACCTTGGCCGCGGTCGAGGCGACGCGCCGCAACGGTCGCAGGGTTCGCCGGACGGTCACCGCGCCGACCACCCCGAGCAGCAGCACACCCACACCGGCGACGCAGCCCGCGATCAGAATCAGCTGGTTCACCGTCGCGTTGACCTCGGCCAGCGAAAGTCCGCTGATGACGACGGTGCTGCCGTCCGGAATCAGCCGGGCCGTCACGCGGAAGTCTCCATAGCTGCCGAGCGACACGGTGCGAGGCTTGTCATCGACCGGGACAGCGGTCAGCTTCGCCGCGACGTCGACGGGAAGCTGCGGGATGACCCCGCCGGGTTCGAGGATGACGGCGTTCTCGACCTCGCCGCCGACGATCCGGGCGGCGAGCGCGCCCGGCGGCTGGCCGCGCTGACCGAGGAACTGCTTCGGGGTGCCCTTCCAGGCGGGGGGGCTGGCCGGCCTCTGCTGCCCGTCGGACGACGGGGACTGGCTGGCCGCATCCGCGTTGCCGTTCTCGCCGATACCCGTGCCGGACGGGGGACCGCCCAGCGAATCGGGCCGATCGCCGGGCGAGGGCTTGATCCATCGGCGGTCGACGGCGACGACCCGCTCGTCGACCTGGCGAACCAGATAGGAGCGCAGGACGAGTGCGGTAACCCCGACGATCGACGCGGACACGGCCGCGAGCAACGCGATCAGCAGGGCGAGCAGCCGAGTCCGCAGCGACCATCGACTGGGCGCGAGGACCAGGCGCTTGGCGCGCTTATGGCCCTTTGACGCGGCCGGGCTCGTCGACGGCTCCGACGGCGCGGCCTGGCGGCCCGAACCCGAATCCCGCAGCCGACGCTCTTGTCCTTGGGACCGCGCCCTGTGGGATTCCGCTTTGTGGGACCGCGCCTTGCGGGGCTGGGGTTCCGCCTCGCGGAACTCCGCCGGAACGGCTGCCTTCTGGCGCCGCGGTCCGGTCCGGGCCCGATGTCCCGCTGGCTCCCAGCTGCCCGCCGCGGTCACCCTGTGGCCGTGGGTTTCGCGACGGCGCCCGGGCCGCTCGCGGTCGGCATGGCGGCGGGCCGCAGAACGTAGCCGGCGCCGCGCATCGTGTGGATCATCGGCTGACGGCCGGCATCGATCTTCTTGCGCAGGTAGGAGACGTAGAGCTCGACGACGTTCGCCTGCCCACCGAAGTCGTAGTTCCACACACGATCAAGGATCTGCGCCTTGCTCAGCACCCGTCGGGGGTTGCGCATGAAGTAACGAAGGAGCTCGAACTCGGTCGCGGTGAGGCGAATCTCGGTTCCGTCGCGGTAGACCTCGCGGCTGTCCTCGTCGAGGGTCAGATCACCCACGGACAAGACGTTGCGGCGCGCGGCGACGGTGCCGTGCACCCGGCGCATCAGGCCGCGCAGCCGGGCGGCGAGCTCCTCGATGCTGAAGGGCTTCGTCACATAGGCGTCGCCGCCGGCGGTCAGGCCAAGCACCCGATCCTCGACGGCATCCTTCGCGGTCAGGAACAGCACCGGGATATCGGGCCGAACCGCGCGCATTTCCCGTAGGACAGCGAGCCCATCCATGTCTGGCAGCATGATGTCCAGGACGACCGCGTCCGGCTGGAACTCGTCGACCATCCGCAGTGCGGCGACTCCCGTGCCGGCGGCGCCGACCTCCCAGCCCTCGTAGCGCAGGGCCATCATCAGCAGTTCGGTCAGCACGGTCTCGTCGTCGACAACCAGGACCCGCAGCGCCCGGCCGTCCGCGGCCCGAGTTTCCCGGGAACCGCCGCGCAACGCGGGAGTTCCGCCCGCATCGACGACCGCGCTCACGGCCGGCAGCGGCGGCAGGTCGGTGAAGAAGGAACTGGCAGCCGACGCCTGGCCGGCACTCCCCAGTCCGGGCTTCGCCGGGCCGCCGTCACCAGCACGCGGAGTGAAAGCAGAGCCCGACACCGGTTCACGCCATTCCATGCTCGTCAGGTTCTCTCGGCTCCCTGTGGGCTTCCTGAGCGCTATCTGTGGAGACCTTATGGGTGGCCGCACGGGGTCAAGGCCGGCAAAGGCCGCACGGGGTCAAGGCCGGCAAACAACGCGGCGGCGGGCTGGTTGCCGGCCCCGACGCAAGATCCCCGGGAATCCCTGGATCGACGAGGCACCCCAGCGCGGGCGCGGCCTCGCGAACTCATCGCGGATGACGGCCGCTCAGATAGACGCGGGGCGGGACGCCGACGACCGCCCGGAAGTCGCGGGTGAAGTGGGCCTGGTCGAACCAGCCGAGGGTCGTGGCCAGGTCCGCCAGGTCGTCGGCCTCGCCAGCGTCCAGCATCAGCTGCGCGTCCTGGAGGCGGAACCGTTGCAGCACCCATTTGGGGCCGACGCCGACGTAGCTCCGAAACAGCCGCTGAAGGGTGCGCAGCTCGAGCCCGAACCGCTCCGTCACGGCCTGGACGCTGGTGAGGCTCCGATCGGCGAGCATCTCGCCCACGACCGCCAGCAACTGCTGATAACGCGGGTCGGCCATCGTTGGCCGGCGGGCGAGCAGGAACTCGTCCATGAGGGCCACCCGGGCTTCGTCCTCGTCGGCGGCCAGTATCGCGGCCTGAAGCTCCGCGACCCCGTCCTGGTCGCCCGCCCCTGCGCGGCCGCCCGCCCCAGCGCTGGCGCCGAGGACGTCGACGAGCGGGACCGATCGATCGGTAAAGCCGGCCATGTCGCGGGAGCCGTCGACATCCTGGCCGGTGAAGGCGGCGAATCCTCCTGGGCGGAACTTCACGCCGAACACCCGCCCCTCGCCGTGCAACAGGATGTCGAACCGTCGTGTCACCACGCCGTGCAGGAGCGTCGCCGGCATCGGGAAGCCGTGCCGCGGACCGTCACCGGACTCGACGGACAGGTGCAGCGCGGGGTGCGAGAGCACCGACGACAGGTACGTCGACCCCTCGGGCAGGTCCCAGCGCACGCTCCAGTAGCGCTCGACCCAGAGCCCCAGGTCGGGATGCGCCGCCGGCCGGCCGAGGCTGAAGTACCGCATTCCCTCATCCGGACGCAGCACCCCGGCGAGGTTCGACGTGACTGGCAGTTGCTCGCTGGCGGTCGACGCCGGACGTGCCATCTGCTACACCTCCCGCTCTGGCCACGAATGACGCACCGATGCCGCGTTCTGGGCCGTCTCGTCCGCTGACTTCGCCATCGGGGCGGCCACGTGGGCCAGTGCGTGAGCCGGGTGTGTCCCGCTCGGCCGTGTCGCGTTCGTGCAAGCCCGCACCGGCTCAGCGTAGGCATGATCGAGGCCATGACCAGTCAGACCTCTCACCAAGGTGCCGCGACGCCGGCTCCCGCCGCCTCGTCCGCGGTGAGTCCCATTCCGGCTGGATTCACCTCGCTCACGCCATTCGTCGTCGTCGACGGCGCCGAGCAGGCGATCGCGTTCTACCAGGCCGTCTTCGGCGCCCGCGTCGTCAGCCGGAACGACACCCCGGACGGTAAGAAGATCGCCCACTGCGAGCTTGAGCTGGCCAACGGCCGGATGCAGCTTTCAGACCCGATGCCTGACCACAACCTGGTCGCGCCGGCCGGTGGCGACGTCGTCAGCGGTTCCGTCGTCGTCTACCTGACCGATGTCGACGCGGCGTACACGAAGGCCGTGGAGCTCGGCGCGAAGGGCTACGGCGAGCCGTCGACCTTCCTGACCGGCGATCGTGTACGCCGCGTCCTCGACCCCTGGGGCCACCGGTGGGCGATCATGACCCGCGTCGAGGACGTCGATCCGCAGGAGGCCCAGCGCCGGGTCGACGCCTGGCTCTCCGACGGCGGCTACGAGGCCGACCAGTCCGGCTGACCGTCGGCGCGCCGACGGCGGATCGTCAGCGCGCCGCTGGACCGGCCGCCGCGAGGCTTGGTTTGAGCCCCGTAAGGGCGGCGGGAAGCGCGGCGCTGTGCAGGACGCCGAGGGACCGGGTGGCACGGGTCAGGGCCACGTAAAGGTCGTTCAACCCGCGCGGAGACTCCTCGACGATCCGATCGGGCTCGACGACGAGAACGACGTCGAACTCCAGGCCTTTCGACTGGCCAACTGTCAGGATCGCGACCGGGGACTCCAGATTGGGTTCGTCGCCGGTTGTCGTGGCCCCGGGCAGAGCGTCCTCGATCGCGGGCCGCAGGTCGTCGAGCAGCGCCGAGGGAACCAGAACCGCCACGCGGCCCCCGTCCGGACCGTCGCCAAGGACTTCTCGCAGCTCTGCGGCCTCCCGGCCGGCCGTGGCGGCCAACTCGCCCGCCAGCGCCTCCGCCGGCACGGCGAGCTCCCACGGTGGGGTACCGGTCTCTCGGACGGATCGCGGCAGTTCCAGCCCCGGGTCGATCGCCTCGAGCACTCCGGCGGCGACGGCCATGATCTCCGCGGGTGTGCGGTAGTTGACGGTCAACCGCTCCAACCGCCAGCGGTCACCCAGGTGTGGGCTGAGAACCCGAGCCCACGACGACGCGCCCGCGAGATCGCCGGTCTGGGCGACGTCGCCGACGAGGGTCATCGAACGGCTGGGGCACCGGCGCATCACCATCCGCCAGGCCATGAACGACAGCTCCTGGGCCTCATCGACGATCACGTGCCCGTAGGCCCAGGTCCGATCGGCGGCGGCCCGCTCGGCTGTCGACCGGTTATCCGCGTCCTCGTGCCGTTCCGCCAGCCGTTCGGCGTCGATGAGGTCGGAGACCATCAGGATGTCCGGGTCGTCGTCCATATCCCGAGTAAGGATGTCGACGACGCCCTGTGCGTAGGCGATCCGCTCACGACGGCGGCGCTCGGCGGCGGCGAGCGCCGCCGTCTCGTCCTCGCCGAGCAGCTCGGCGGCCTCGTCGAGCAGCGGCGCGTCCGCCGCGGTCCACATCCCGTCGGCGGCTCGGCCACCGTGCGGGTCGGCCCGGAACATCAGGTCACGTTCGGCGTCGGTCAGGCCGGCCGCCGCGGCCGCGGCCGCGAGCAGGTCCGCGTCGGCGAAAAGGTCGGCGAGCAGCCACTGCGGGGTCAGGACCGGCCACAGCTCGTCGAGCGCGGCCAGCACCTCCTCGTCCTGGCCAAGCTCCCGCCGGATGTCATCGACGATCTCCTCGCCCAGCAGGTTGCTGCCGGGACCGGGCGCGTCGTCCTCACCCAGCGGATCGTCGGCGTACGGGTCGGCACCGAGACGGTCGGCGTACTGACTAGCCAGCGCGTCGATGATCTGGCGGACGAAGACCGGACGGGCCTGGTTGTGTGGCCGATGTGTCGAGCGGGCACGATCACGCGCCGCTTCGCAGGTCGCGCCGTCCAACAGCAGGGTCTCGCCCTCGAATCGGATTTCCACCGGCTCGTCGGGCACCCGTTGCCGGTCATGGACAGCGGCGACGATCAGCTCGATCATCCGCGGGCCGCCCTTGAGCTCGGCGGTCTCGCGCGGCTCGGTGCGCGCGGCGTGTACGCCGGGGAACAGGTCACCGGCGGTGGACAGCACCACGCTGGTCTCCCCCAGCGCAGGCAGCACATGGGAGATGTACCGCAGGAAGGTGGGGTTCGGGCCGATGACGAGCACGCCTCGCTTCGTCAACTGCTCCCGGTAGGTGTAGAGAAGGTAGGCCGCGCGGTGCAGGGCGACTGCCGTCTTACCAGTCCCCGGGCCGCCCTGGACGACGAGAACCCCGGCGTTCTCCGCCCTGATGATCCGGTCCTGCTCGGCCTGGATCGTCTCGACGATGTCGCCCATGCGGCCGGTCCGCCCCGCGGTGAGCGCGGTCATCAGCCGCGCTTCCCCGGTCAGCGATTCGTGGCCCGACCGTTCGGTGGCGGCGCTGTCGGTGAGATCGAGCACCTCGTCGTCGATCTCGACGACTCGCCGGCGCGACGTCCGGATGTGACGGCGACGGCGTACGCCCTCGGGGGACGCGGCGGTCGCCAGGTACAAAGGCCGGGCCGCGGGCGCCCGCCAGTCGATCAGCAGCGGCGCGTAGTCATCAGCCTCGTCGAAAATGCCCATCCGGCCGATGTAGCGGGCCTCGCCGTCCAGGAAGTCGAGGCGCCCGAAGCACAGCCCGTCCTCGGCCGCGTCGTAGCGAGCGAGCGCCCGGGAGTAGGTGGCCGCGGCTGCCTGCCGCTCGGTGTGCGCCTGCGGCCGCCCGCCCGGCCGTTCCGACAAAACCTCGGCCAGTCGCGTCGAGGCCTGTTCCCGGAAGCCGTCAAGACGCTCGTAGAGCATCGAGACATACTCCTGCTCGCGCCCCACTTCCTCGTTTGACAATTCGACTCCCCGAACAGTAAAATACGCCTTGCCGCACCGACGTCTTGCCAATCGCTTTGGTAAATCCTGACTCACCGAATTGTAGCGGCCAATGGCAGGTAGGCGAGTTCACAACTGCCGTGCCGCGTCATGTTCATCGGGCGTTCGAGCGGCTCCTCGATCCACACCCACTCCGCGTGCGCGCCTGCGTCGAGACCGAGCGAGGCCGCGTTTCGCCGCCGGGCCGACGGGGTGGCGGCGCTGCCAGATCAGGTGGTGGGCAGGGTGAGGCGGAAGGTCGCGCCGCCGCCGGGCGTCCGCTCGTAGCTGACGTGGCCGCCGTGCGCGGCGGCCACGGCCGCGACGATGGACAGACCCAGGCCGGTGCCGCCGACATCGCGAGACCGGCCCGGGTCCGCGCGGTAGAAGCGTTCGAAGATATGTTCCACCGCGTCGTCTGGCACCCCCGGACCGTGATCGACTATGACGATCGAGACGTTTTCTCCCGCTCCGGGCCACGAGGCCGCGCGTCCCGATCGGGTGGGCAGCCCGGCGCCGATCCGCGGGTCGCCGTGGTTCACCGAGGTCGGCGTCGCCACGACGGCCGGCTCGATCTCCACCGCGGCCGCGGCCCTCCGGGGCTCTGCCGTTGCCTTCCGGGGTTCTGCTGCCGCCGTGGCCGGCCGGGGCCACGTCGGCTGCGCCTTCGGCTCGGTCAGGACGGCGACGCTGATCGGGGACTCCGGCGGCGTGTGGACCAGGGCGTTGCGAACGAGGTTCCCGACCGCCTGGCGCAGCCGGCTCTCATCGCCGCTGATCTCCAGGAAATGCGGCGCCACCGCCTCGATCGCACGGTCAGGGGCGACGGCCCGGGCATCGGCGACGACGTCGCGGACCAGCGCCGCGACGTCGACGGGATTCCGGTCCATCTCCGGGCCCTGGTCCAGCCGAGCGAGCAACAAAAGGTCGTCGACCAACCCCGACATCCGGTTGGATTCCTCCTGGATCCGGCTCATCAGCATCGCGAGGTCCTCGGGCCGGTTCGCGGCGCCACGGTCGAACATCTCCGCATAGCCCCGGATCGACGTCAGGGGCGTGCGCAGCTCATGACTCGCGTCGGCGACGAACCGGCGCAGCCGCTGCTCGGATGCCTCCCTGGCCCCGAAAGCGGTCTCTATCTGGCTGAGCATCGCGTTGAACGCCTGGCCGAGGCGACCCACCTCGGTGCGCCGGCTGGTGTCCGAGACCCGCCTCGTCAAATCACCCAGGGCGATTTCGTCCGCCGTGTGCTCGATCCTGGTGAGCGGGCGCAGACCGACCCGAATCAGGAGATACGCGAGTGCGGCGAGCAAGACCATCGCGATACCGTTCGCTATCAGGGCAATCTGGTCCGCGCGGTCAAGGGTCGCGTCCATCTCCGAGTAGGGCACGGCGACGACGAACACGTCACCGCTGGCGAACCGCTCGGCGAGCATCCGGAACCGATCGCCGTGGCCCTCCGCTGGCACTGTCCACAGCGGGACGGTGGCCAGGCGGGGATTCCTCGGGGCGGTGGCCAGCAACTGGGGAGTCACCGCCGGGCGCTCCGTCGGCGTCAGCTGGCCGACCGGGCCGGGCGAGGACTCGATCAACAGATGCCCGGCGGCGTCGTAGACGGCGCCGTAGGTGCCGACCAGGAACGCGCTACCGAAACGCAGGTCGCGGCCGTCGGGACTCGTGCCGCTCGCGCCGCGGGCACCGGGCTTGCCCGTAAGGGTGCCGCTGTCATCGTCCTCGTCCGCGGCGCCGCTGTCATCGGCCAGACCGGCATCGTGCAGCAAGGTCTGTTCCAGCAGCGGGTGCGCGTCGCGGACCTGCTGGTCAAGCTTGCCGTGCAGATAGGACTCGAGCGCCAGATGTGTGCCGATCGAGCCCAGCGAGAGGCCGACGGCGAGGAGAGCGACCAAGGCCAGCAACAGCCGGGCCCGCAGTGACATGACGTGGACCTCGGATCAGCGCGGCAGCCGGAGCACGTAGCCGACCCCACGCACGGTATGGATCAGCGGCGGCTCGACATTGTCGATCTTCCGGCGCAGATAGCTGATGTACGTCTCCAGGACGCCCGCCTCGCCGCCGAAGTCGTGGCCCCAGACATGGTCGAGCAGCTGGCCGCGGGTGAGTACCGAGCGGGCGTTCGACAGCAGATAGTGCAGCAGCCGGTATTCCGTCGCGGTCAGCTCGACAGGCCGGCCGGCGCGGCGAACCTCCCGGCTCCGCTCGTCCAGCTCCAGATCGGCGAACCGCAGCCCAGCGGCTTCGTCCTCGCCAACGGCCCGCCCCGCTCGCCGCAGGATCGCGCGGACCCTGGCCACCAGCTCCGCGACCGCGAACGGCTTGGTGACGTAGTCATCGCCGCCGAGTGTCAGACCGCGCACCTTGTCCTGCGTGGTGTCGCGCGCGGTGAGAAAGAGGGTCGGAACGGTCTGGCCAGCGCGGCGAAGCCGCTCGCAGACCTCGAACCCGTTGATGTCGGGCAGCATCACGTCGAGGACAAGCAGGTCCGGCTGCTCGCGGACGACCCTGGTGAGGGCAGCCTGGCCGGAGTGCGCTGCGTCGACCTGGAAGCCCTCGTAGCGCAGCGCCATCCCGACGAGGTCGGTGATCGCGGCCTCGTCGTCGACGACCAGCACGCGGATCGGGGCATCCGGCTCACCGGCCGCCGTCGTGGTGTCGGTCGCGGGGCCGAAATCTGTCGTCACGGGTCAAGTCTCACCGATAGCCGCTGGTCGACGCGCTTCCGCACGTCCGCGGCGGTGCTCGTCGCGTCGGGCGCAGCCACCAGAAAGCCGTCCGGACCGGGCCGGAAGGCGGCCGAACTGCGCCGTTCCCCGGCGTCGTCGACCAGGAGCCACTCCCAGCCGTCCCGAGCCAGGTCGGCCAGCAGATCGAGCGCGTCCGGCCCCGCGGCGAGGCCGGCGGTGGCGTAGGCGTCAGCCAGCGCGAGATCCGGGCCTACGACGGTCACGGAGGCGACGCCGGCCGCGGGGCGGCCGGTTCGTGGGCAGAGCACGTGACCGCCCTGCTCCGCGGTGCCCGACGTCGCGACGGCGAGATCCGGGGCCACGACGACCGCGACCAGCCGTCCCCGGCGCAAGGGGTCGGCGATGCCGACTCGCCAGGGATGGCCGGGAGTCGGCCAGCCCCGGACGCACAGGTCGCCGGCCGCGTTGACGCCGTGGGTGGACACCCCCGCGGCCGTCAGGGCCGCCGAGGCCCGGTCCGCGACCCAGCCCTTGACCAGGCCGGTGGGATCCAGCGTCCCGTCGCCCCGCCACGCCGGATCGAAGAAGCCGTGGGTTCGCACCCGGGCGGCCTCGGCCAGCCAGTAGACCTCGCGGACGTGCTCCGGGCAGTCGTCGAGCCGAATCTCGCCGCGTCGAAGCCGCGACACCCATGAGTCGGGCTTGAAGGTGCTGAAGTCCTCGTCCGCCTGGTGCAGCTCGGCAACGGCGGCCGACATCGCCGTACTCAGCTTCACCGCCGGATCGGCGCCGGTCGCCGTCCGCAGGTCGAGGCTGACGACCGTTCCCATCACGGGCTCGGGGCGTGTCCAGGCCAGCCCACCATCAGGGAGCCGCCTGCGGTCGACGGGTACCGCCTGGACTCCGGGGCCAGCCCGACGTGGCGAGGGTGCAGGCCCGGTCATGACGGGAGACCCGCCTTGTCGATCGCGGACTGGACCGACCAGGCGTATCCGCTGCTGGTGTACGAAGCGCCGGACACCATATCGATCTTCGCGCTCTGCGCCGCGAGGACTTCTTCCCGAAGAATGGGCACGGCCTGATCATTGATCTCCACGTCACGCCGTTCCCGGTTAGGAACCTGGAGAGTGATCACATCGGTGATCTTGTTGCCGGTGAGGACGAGCTCCACCTGAACGGCGCCGTATCGGGTGTCCTGCGCGTCGCCGACCACCTTCCGAGTCCCTGACGAGCCGGACGCCCCCGTCGACGAAGGCGCCGGGCTGGCCGCGGTACCCGCGGCCGCGGACGACGATCCGGTGGCCGCCGGTGACGCGGCGCTGGCCGAGCCCGAGCCGGCCGCGGACGTGGTCGCGGAGCTGGTCGAGCTCGGCTGGCCGGTACCGCCCGTTCCGGATGGCATGGACAGCGCCGCCGGCTGCTCGCCGCTCCCGGTGACCGACTTACCGACCACGACGAAAACGACGGCTCCAAGCAGCGAAGCGAATCCCAGCCGGGCCCGAGAGGACTTGCCGCCGTTGAGGTTCATGAGAAGACCGCGGCGCGCCGCCGGCCACGAGGCCGGCGCCACGGCGCCGCGTACCTCCTTTCGGATCGAGCTTTCGGATCGAGCGATGACGCCCAGGGACGTCGGGCCGGAGTGGCACGGCCGGTGCCGGGGACACCGGCCCGGCGGGCAGCCGGCGAGGAGCAGCCCGCCGCCACGAGGGGCGCCCCGACGAACGGGGGTGCGGCGGGATCAGCGGAGCGCGAAGTCCTCCGTGTGGATCTGCTCGTCGGCGAGCCCGAGGCCGCGAAGAGCGAGCACGACACCGTGCGTCAGGCCGACGGGGCCGCAGATGAAGACATCCCGCTCGGCGATGTCGGGCACCGACGCCCTGATGAGATCGGCGGCAAGCGGGTCGTAGCGAAGCTCGGAGCGGGAGCCGACCACCCCGTGCACCGCGATCCGCCGGTTCTTGGCCATCCGCTTGAACTCGGCCCACAGCGCCAGATCGGCGGCCCTGCGGACGCGGTGCACGACGATGACGTCGTCGCCGCGCCGGGCGAGGTCCTCGGCAAGCGCCCGGATCGGCCCGACTCCGCTGCCACCGGCGATGAGCAGCGCCTTGCCACGGGTGGCACGAGCCGCCGTGAAGTGCCCGAAGGGTCCCTCCGCGAGGACGGGAGTGCCCCGTCGGAGGTGCGCGATCGCGCTCGAATGGTCGCCGGCGGCCTTGACGGTGATGCGAAGCAGGTCCGGCCGCGGCGCCGCCGACAGCGAGTAGGGATGCGCGCTGAGCCAGTGCCCCCGGGCCAGGAAGCGAAAGAGCATGAACTGACCGGCCTGTGCCCCCAGGCGGTCCAACTGGTGACCACGGATCCAGATCGACACCACACCGGGGGCTTCCTCGACCACCCGGTCGACTCTGAGGCGATGCCGGACGATCCTGGCCAGCGGCAGGACCAGGCGCCAGATGACCAGGCAGGCGGCGACGCCGACGTACATCAGCTGCCACAGCAGCAGATTGGCCGGATGGCCGACGAACTCCGCTCCAGTCGCCGTCTGATGCCCGTAGACCAGCAGCAGTGCCGCGTAGGTCGTGAGATGCAGCAGATACCACGCCTCGTACGAAATCCGCGGGCGGATCCTGCGCGCACTGATACCCCTACGGCGACGAATAGCAACGTCCCGATCGTTGCCTTCCACATCTCGGGATAGGTCGTAATCACGGTTATCAGCTCGGAAACCGGTTGATGATGGTCGGTCAGCCCGTAGCCCCACACTGTCAGCAGGATGTGCGTGACCATCAGCAACACGATGTTGGTGCCGAGCCCCCGGTGCCACGCCGCCAGCCGGTCCAGCCCGACGGCGCGTTCCAGCACCGGAACCCGAGCCATCAACAGCATCTCGACGAGCATCAGGTAGGCAGCGAGCAGACCGCTGACCCGCCCGAATGCCGTCGTGATCGCCGCCGAGCCGTGCAGGCTGTTCGCCGAGGTGCCGGTCCACCAGAGCCCCACCACGACGAAGCCCACGGCACTCAGCGCGGCCCTGATCAGCAGCCGCGCCTGCCACCCCGCGGACCGTCGGGCCGCCCAGTCCGCCCCGTACCGTGCCGGCGACGGCGAGGCGCGGCTCGACGAGCGTGGCCCGTTCACTGCCGACCACGCGGCAGCGGTCCGCGTCGGGATCCGCTCCGGCGCCAGATCAGGAGCAGTGGGCGGGGCGGTGTCCTTTGCGGAGGCATTGTCCCCGGTCACGGCCATGACGGCCGCCGGATCGCCGGAAAACGTCGGCTGACGATGCCTTCCGGGGACGTGGCGCGGTTGGGGCCGCGTCGTCCCGTCCCCAGCAAACCGAGCGGAGTTCATGTCCCGAGACGATGAGCGAGCATCCTGGGAATTCCCTGGGAGCAATCTAGGAGCTGGCAGGGAGCCGAACCTGACGGCGGCATCCGGCAGGAGGCCGGCGCGTTCCGGAAGGAACGCGCCGGCGCTGGCGCATCGACGTCTGGTCGCCACCTGCCGGGACGGGGTAGATGCCGCGGGAGTATCGCCGCGACCTCCCGCCGCCGTGGCTGAGGGTCATCTGGGCGACGAGGGCCGACGATCGCCCCGTGCTCGCCAGTGACGCGGAGCCACGGATGGCGCGGCCACGCGGAGCTATGCCCGTTTCGCGCGGGTGCGGCGACGGGAACGGGAGCTGGAAATAGCAACGGTCTCGGTCATGTCCGGGACGAGGGCGTGCCTGATCCGTTCGTTCTCCCGCGAAAGCCGCGGGCCGATCGGCCCCAGCGTGCTCAGCAGTTGCTCGCGCTGTTCGGGAGCGAGCGGCTTGGCCCCGAGCCAGACGGTGCGGGTGAGCCGGGTCGTCTCCGGACCGACGGCGCGCAGCACCGTTTCGGAACGCAGCGACTGGTTATGGACGTTGCGCGTCATGATTCGCCTTGGCGGATCATACGTGACCGTTTCTGATGCGCTGACGTCTCCGCTGGTGCCCGGCATGGCCGGGCGCGCGTGGATGACCAGCACACGGCCCACTCCGGCCGGGGTTCCCGGCTGCTGATAAGCACGTTCGACGGTTTCGTCATAGCGGGTGATGTTGGCCGGGTCATCGAGGAACTGCCACACCTGGGCGCGCGGCCGGTCGATGACGACCGACGCCTCGGAAGCCCTGATCCACTCGACCAAGCGCCGGGAACGCAGAAGGTTCAGCAGATGCTGGCCGTCACTGACCGCCCCGGACGACTGCACCCGCGGCACCAGGTTCGCAGCCAGAAAGACCAGGTTGACGACGAAGAACAGGACGTTGACGACCGGGAGATAGGTGTGAACTCCCGGCTGCACCTCGACGCCGTGCCGAAATATCCACGCCAGGCTCGCTGGCGCCGTCACGACCACGATGAAGAGATTGGCCGCGACACCTCCACCGTAGGCGGCCATCCCACGCCACCCCGATATCCAGCCGCTCCCCGGCGAAATCAGCGTCGCCGCCCGGCCGAACTTGCGGCCGAACTGCAGGAATTCACCGGAGCGGGCGAAGTCGCCGGTGGTCCCGCCGATGATGAACCCGCGAACGCGATAGCCGACCGCCAATGCGGCCACGGCGTGCCCGATCTCGTGTAACACGTTACTGATCAGCACCACCACCGGCAGGCTGGCCACGATCGAGACCAGTGACAGCCACTGCAGCCCCTGACCCACGCCGCTCCCATCCACGACCTCGACCCCACCCAGCCGTCCCGCCATCTTCCACCAGCCGGATGGAACGGCACGGGCGGCCCCTCGTCGCGAGATACGGCTGCCGGCGAGATCGGGCCTTGACGGACGCGGCCAGGGTTGGCACTGGTTGCGGGTTGGGCCCCATCTCGAAGGTGGGGCCGCGGCGGGCCAGCGGAGAGCCCGTTCCCCCTGCCCGGAACGGGCTCAGGCCCAACGGAGCTGAACCCCGCGTGCCGAGTCAGCCCTTGTTCGGACCCATCAGCTTGAACGCGACGCCGGTCGCGTCGGTGGCCTCGGCGAGCCGGCCGTAGGGGGTGTCCTCGGCCGGACGGAGGACCTTGCCACCCAGCTGCGCGATCTTCTCGAGTGCGGCGTCGGCGTCGGTGACGGCGAAGTACACCGACCAGGCGGCCGTGACCTCGTCCTGAGTCATCGTGCTGGCGTCCATGATCCCCGCCTGCGGCTCGCCAGTGGCGTTGACGAGGGTCGCGTACCGGAACTCAGGAGTGTCGGACATGACGTGGATGCGCCAGCCGAACACCTCCCGGTAGAAGTCGAGGGCCGCCGCGAAGTTCCCAATCCACAACT
>Ga0207641_10001961_pt1 | contig 19719 bp, 10 predicted proteins | sample KBSSwiS62_FD_184306 | JGI IMG/M metagenome (GOLD analysis project Ga0207641, IMG submission 184306) | Switchgrass rhizosphere microbial communities from Kellogg Biological Station, Michigan, USA - KBS Switchgrass S6-2 (SPAdes) (version 2) | ecosystem: Host-associated > Plants > Roots >... | reverse complement strand
GGTACCACCGTAGATTTTGTTATCGGTGGCCGCGGGCGAAGGCAGTTTTGTGCCGGCAATATTGGTGCCGTTATAACTCTGGTTGCGGTAAGAATAATAAGCGCTTCCATGAAAAGTATTGGTACCACTTTTTGTAATTGCGCTTACTCCCGCCCCTGTAAAACCGGATTGCTTTACATCGAACGGTGAAATGTTTACAGAAATTTCTGAGAATGCATCCAGTGCTATGGGGTTACCACCGCCGGGCAGCAGATCGCTCGACAGGCCAAAGTTATTGTTGAGGTTGGCGCCATCTACGGTAACATTGTTCAGCCTGTTATCGCGTCCGGCAAAACTGGTACCGTTTGCCTGCGGTGTAATACGTGTAAAGTCGGTAATACTTCTTGTAATTGTAGGCAATGTTGCCAGCAGCCTGGGGCCAATATTGGTGGTGGCGCCATTTTTATCGGCCGAAGACCTGCGTCTTGTGCCGGTAATGGTTACTGCAGTAAGATCCGTTGCCATAGGCGTCATCTCTGCATTAATATTGTACGCATCGCCCAATGCAAGGTTTATATTTTCCGTGGTCTGTGGTTTATAGCCCACATAATTGACAGTTACAGTATAAGGCCCGCCAGCCCTCAGACCCGGCATATTAAAAACGCCTCCTTTTTTAGAGATAGTGGTGTATTTGGTACCGGAAGGCAGGTGCTCTGCGGTAACCGTAGCACCTTGCAATGCTTCACCTTTTTCGCCGGTAACAGTACCGTTAATGGAACTGGTAGTAACCTGGGCTTGCAAGGCAGTAGTAGCAGTAATAGTAAGTGCAAGCACCAATGTTAAGAAGCCTGAGATTTTCTTAAGCATATAGTTTAGTTTATCGTTGTGCAAAAAGGAATTATTAAGCAATTGTTAAAGCAAACATAATTGTTTCCGGACAATAGGCAAAAACGGGACGGGTAAAGCTGCATAAATTGTTTATAGTTGACTGAAATTTAATACGCTTTAATGGGCAAAAATTACTCAAATATCCCTACTGCCCCCAATCCGCCGGTTTTGACAACTATTGGCTGCCGGAACAAAAAAGCGGCCAGCCGGTATATTTTAAACATAAAGCCTCCGGCAATCGTTATTTTTGTAGAAATTTTCTCCCATATGCTGGATACTATAGAGAGTGCTATTGAAGACATAAGAAAGGGTAAACTGATTATTGTGGTAGATGACGAAGACAGGGAAAATGAAGGTGATTTTATTACCGCCGCCCGCAATGCCACGCCTGAAACGATAAATTTTATGAGTAAATACGGCCGCGGGCTTATCTGCGCGCCGCTGGTAGAGGAACGCTGCGATGAACTGGGGCTGGAGCTGATGGTAAATAATAATACGGCGCTCCATGAAACTGCGTTTACGGTGTCTATTGACCTGTTGGGGCATGGCTGTACCACGGGTATCTCTGCCCACGACCGGGCTAAAACCATACAGGCGCTGATAGATCCCGCCACCCAACCTGCCGATCTGGGCAAACCGGGACATATATTTCCGCTGAGGGCCAGGAAGGGCGGTGTTTTGCGCAGGGCCGGTCATACCGAAGCCACCATTGACCTGGCAAGACTGGCCGGGTTGGAGCCGGCGGGCGTACTGGTAGAAATCATGAACGAAGATGGCAGTATGGCCAGGCTTCCCGAACTGAAAGAGATTGCCAAAAAATATGACCTGAAACTGATTTCCATAAAAGACCTGATAGAATACAGGCTGAAAACGGATTCATTAATTGAAGAAATTGTGCGCGTGGATATGCCCACCCAATTTGGCCATTTTAAACTGGTAGCATTTAAAGAAAAAGGATCCTCCAATGAACACCTGGCACTGATAAAAGGCGAATGGAAAAAAGACGAGCCTGTACTAACCAGGGTACATTCTTCCTGTTTTACCGGAGATATTCTGGGCTCCATGCGGTGCGATTGCGGCGAGCAACTTCATAAAGCCATGCAGATGGTAGAGAAGGAAGGCCAGGGTATTATATTGTATATGAACCAGGAAGGCAGAGGTATTGGCCTGGTAAATAAATTAAAAGCCTACAAATTGCAGGAACAGGGTATGGACACCGTAGAAGCCAACCTGCACCTGGGCTTCCCGATGGATAAAAGAGATTATGGCATTGGCGCACAAATACTCAGGTACCTGGGTGTTACCAAACTACGTTTAATGAGCAATAACCCACGTAAAAGGGCCGGCCTCCTGGGTTATGGCATTGAAATTATTGATACCATTCCCATTGAAGCTATACCCAACCCGCACAATGAAAAATACCTGCAAACAAAAAAAGACAAGATGGGGCATGAAATACTGAAATAGCTGCTGCCCGGCAAACGCTATTGTATAGAGGATACTGCCCGGTTTCCATGATTTACAATCGTATAGAAAAACTACCGGCAACCAATAAACACAGAAAAAAATGTGATTGGGTATTTTTTACGCCTGTGGTTTTCCGCAGAAAAAGCTTCCGCGTTTGCGTATTTTTACTTAGTACATAAAAAAATATTCCTAATATGGCTACATTATCTCCGTACCAATTCGGGAACAGGCTTCTTTTATTGTCTTTAAATGGCAGCTAATCAAATAGTTTGGAATATAATTTTTTTTACACACTACCCACCCGCCAAAAACTACGCCGCCCCCCACCCCCAAAGCCACTTGCATTATATTTTAATTGCTATTACTTTTATTCGGTCTAAATATCCTTGTGCTTTTTAAACAAAGAAAAAACCGATTATGAATCCGTGCTTACCTGAATGTAAACTGGTGCCGCCGCAAGGCTGTTGCAAAACAACAGCGCGGGCAATTATTCCTGGCATAACCAGTGTTTCTTTTATTAAAGAGCCGCAGACAGAACTTGTGAACAAGTTTGATTATCACAATACGGCAGCTATTGCTAAAACTGTTTCATCTTAAATCCACTAACCCTTATGAAAACAATTTTACGTATCCTTTTACTTGTGTTTAGTTTTCATTGGGCGCAGTCCCAGATTACCACACCCGTTATAAAAGCAAATTTTGGGGTAGATGGCGAGTTGCGTTGCAATTACTTTTACAACTTCACGCAGTCGGGCAATGATGACTGGTTCAGGTACCCGGCAACGCCGGGCAGTGGCGACTTTGTAATTGACACCACCGGCGCTGCGGCTATTGTTGCGCGTTATGCTATTGATCCAACTTTCCGACAGCTTCCTTTTTTCCGCACCATGCGGTATCCGCCTTATTCGCTAATGAACAACAAGCGTATTATTGACGCCGTTTTCATTCGTGATTATCACGGGGACGACAGTACGGTTTTTGCATCGGGCAATAAAAACGGTATGAGCCCCGCAAACTGGAGTACACCTGTATCGCAATCAGTGCCCGATAAAAATGAAATACTCGACATGTTTGTGCATGTAAGAAGGGAGGGCCCGGGGCTTACAGATTCGCTCTGGATGTTTGGAGGACTGTCTATTGAAAATACCACCGGCGACAGGTATTTCGATTTCGAAATGTACCAGACAGATATTTATTATGACCGGCCTTCCAGGAAATTCTATGGATACGGCCCCCAGGCAGGTCATACTGCCTGGCAGTTTAATGCAGCTGGTGATATAATAGCACCCGGCGACATTATTTTTACCGCTGAATACTCCACCTCGTCCTTAACTTCTGTGGAAGCGCGTATTTGGGTTGACCAGGCTGCATTGAGCATGACACCCCAGGATTTTGTCTGGACCGGTACATTTGACGGCGCCACCAATAGTTCGCAATATGGCTATGCAGGCATCATGCCCAAAACGGCCGGTCCGTTTTATACAGGCCTTACCAGTTTAAACAATACATGGGCAGGCCCTTTTTCGCTGATACGTTCGGACAACAGCGTTGTAACCAATTATATCACCAACCAGTTTATGGAGTTCTCCGTTAACCTTTCTAAAATAGGATTGGACCCCGTAAACCTGCTGGGCGGCAATAGTTGCGGAATGCCGTTTCGCCGTATATTGGTTAAAAGCCGGGCCTCTACTTCGTTTTCGGCCGAGCTAAAAGACTTTGTGGGACCTTTCGATTTCTTTCTTGCCCCAAGAGTATTGACCGCAGCCGATATAACGTTTTTCTGCGGATCCAGTTTCGGTATAAGTAATATGCAGGTAACCAACCCGGTTTCTACTTCAACGTATACATGGGCTACCGCCGACGGACACATTGTTAGTACCAGCCCCGATGGGACCAGTGCAGTGGCCGACGCCCCCGGTACTTATGTGGTAAGCCAGGTATTGCAATCGGGCTGCTCTATCTATGCTACTGATACAGTTACTATTACTTTTGACGCCAATTGTGCCTTATTGCCGCTAAACCTGCTGGATTTCAGGGGCGGGCTTAAAAATGAAACACAGTCGGATATTAACTGGTCTGTAAACAGCAACCAGAACTTGAAAAATTTTACTTTGGAAAGAAGTACCGATGGCATTCATTTCACCGCCATTGCCACCGTAAACCCAAATACAGACATCAACAATACCAGCTATAAGATAACTGATGATCTCAGCAATACAGGAACCTATAACGTTTACTACAGGCTGAAGACAAGAGATATGAATGGCAATACAAAAACCAGTAAGCTGATAACCCTGACGCTGAAGGCAAACAATGTGCTGAAGGCCGTTATTACACCTAACCCGGTAAAAGACGTTACGCAGATAAATTTTTATGCACCGTCCGACAGGGATGTCCGTGTATACATTTATGACAATACAGGCCGTTTGATGCACATGACGAGTGCCCATATTGCGAAGGGAAGTTCTGTAATCAGTCTGAGCGGTTTTGAAAACTGGGCCACCGGCATTTACCCGGTTAAAATAAGCTCGGGCAATGAATTATTGACAAACAGACTGGTAGTAACAAAATAATTATGGTCTTATTCCGTTCGCATACTATTGCAGCCCATTCTTTGTTCAACAGGAAGGCATGCAAACAATTTGATTTGAAATAAAAAAAGTGGTGGCCATATGTCCACCACCTTTTTAATAATAGGTTTTTGTTTATCTAAATCCAATATCCGTAGAATATGGTAAAGGCAATCACCGCCCTTATGTTCATTTTCGTGATGCATGGGGGAGCATTTTCACAAACCATCAGTCCTGCTGTTGTTAACAGTACCGGTGGCAGTTTTAGTAACAATGATTACTCGCTCGACTGGAGCATCGGCGAAATGGCGCTGGTAAACGAGTTCCGGTCGCTTAACAGCACATATACTTTCACCAACGGATTTCTTCAGCCACTCGGATTATTTCCAAGGGCAACAGGAAGAAAATTTGCCGACTATGAAATACGTATACTTCCCAACCCCACCAGGGACAACCTCCAGATAAATTTCCAAACGCTTGAACAGGGCCAGATGAGATTTGTGCTGCACGATATCAGCGGCCAGATACTGTATACCAGAGAATTCGTGGCCACGGGCGGATTTCATTCAGAAAAGATCAATATGACCGGTCTTTCCAACGGAACGTATACACTGTATATAGTACTTACTACTTCAAACAGTGAACCATTGCGTAATATCACCGGCACCTATAAAATTTTAAAACTAAACTAGCCAGGTATTAACCCCAAAAATTCAAAAATCCAATGTTTATGAAAAAGGTCTTACTCCTGTTTATACAAGTCTTATTGTCCGTTTTGGTTTTCGGGCAGGCACCAGGGCAAATCAATTACCAGGGTGTTGCCAGGAACTCCAAAGGGAGCCTGCTTGCTAACCAGGCTATCTCGCTGCGTTTAACCATCCACGATGGAGACGTGAACGGTACAATTGTGTACCAGGAAACCAGAAACCTCCGTACCAACAGCTTCGGCTTGTTTACAGTGGGTATTGGCAGTAACGGCGCCACCGCTGTTACGGGTGCATTGAATACAGTAAACTGGAGTAGCGGCAATGGAAAATTTTTGCAGGTTGAAATGGATCCCGAAGGCCGGAGCAGTTTTATTGATATGGGCACATCGCAGCTGCTGAGCGTTCCTTTTGCACTTTATGCCCAGGCCGCTGTTCCCACTGGCAATGCCGGTGGCGGACTTATAGGAACATACCCCAGCCCCACCATCGCGCCGGGCGCCATATATACAGAAGCCGTGCAGGACGGGGCCATTACTGCTGCCAAACTTGCGCCTGGTATTCTCAGTGCAAGTGGAAACGCAGGTGGTGATTTAACGGGTGTTTATCCCAATCCAACACTGGCAAACGGAGCGGTGGGTACTACAAAACTTGCAGACGGTTCTGTAACCGCGGCTAAACTGGCCCCCGGTGTAATTCCAACGTCCTTATCGCCCAGCGGAACTGCGGGTGGCGATTTAGCCGGCACCTATCCCAATCCTGTTGTTAACAACGGGGCTATCAATACCAATAAACTGGCTGATAATGCCATTACAACCATAAAGATTGCTGATGCTTCTGTAACCGCCGCTAAACTGGCACCGGGTGTTATACCCACATCGCTGCCCATCAGTGGTACTGCAGGCGGTGATCTAACAGGCGTATATCCCAACCCGGTAGTGGCAGATGCCGCAATAGGTACTACCAAAATTGCAGACGGTTCGGTAACGGCCGCTAAATTAGCGCCTGGAGTAATCCCCACTTCAATACCGGTTAGCGGTACAGCAGGTGGTGATCTTACAGGTACTTATCCCAATCCAACAATAGCTGATGCCGTAATTGGTACTGCCAAACTTATCGATCGCTCGGTAACCGCCGTTAAACTGGCGCCCGGTTTAATTCCCACTACTTTACCGCCCACCGGAAACGCAGGTGGCGATTTAACCGGCACCTATCCCAACCCAACGCTGGGTAACGGCGCAGTAAATACTGTTAAGATTGCCGATGGCTCGGTGACTGCTGTTAAACTGGCACCAGGTATAATTCCCACAACTTTACCGCCCAGCGGAAACGCAGGTGGCGATTTAACCGGCACTTATCCCAACCCAACGCTGGGCAACGGCGCAGTAAATACCGCGAAGATTGCTGATGGTTCGGTAACTGCTGCTAAATTAGCACCGGGTGTTATACCCACGTCCCTGCCGATCAGCGGCACAGCGGGTGGCGATTTAACAGGCACTTACCCCAACCCAATAGTAGCAGACGCTGTAATTGGTACCAATAAAATTATTGATGGTTCGGTAACATCAGCCAAGCTGGCGCCGGGCGTTATCCCAACATCTTTGCCAGCAAGCGGCACAGCAGGCGGCGATTTAACGGGTACTTATCCTAATCCAACGCTGGGCAATGGCGCAGTAAATACTGTAAAGATTGCTGACGCGTCGGTGACTGCTGCAAAAATAGCACCTGGTGTAATTCCAACTACTTTGCCACCCAGTGGCACGGCAGGTGGTGATCTTACCGGTTCTTATCCCAATCCAACTGTAGGTAATGCTACAATCGGTACAGCTAAAATTATTGATGGTTCTATAACCGCGGCTAAACTGGCACCGGGTGTTATTCCTGCATCTATACCTGTTAGTGGAACAGCAGGCGGTGATCTTAGCGGCACTTACCCTAATCCCGCAGTAAATAAACTGCAGGGTGCACCGATAAGCGTTACCGTTCCTACTGCAGGCCAGGTGCTTCAGTACGATGGTACACAATGGGTACCCACGCTTATGGCCAGCGGAGGCTCAACGCCTACCGGACCTGCTGGCGGCGATCTGAATGGTGCTTATCCCAATCCAAATATTGCTCCCAATACAATTACCACTAATAAACTGGCTGCATCTGCTGTTACCACACAGAAAATAAATGATGGAGCTGTAACAACTGCAAAGATTGCAGATGGGTCTGTAACGGCTGCTAAATTAGCGCCGGGTGTTATACCCACTTCCATACCAGTCAGCGGTACAGCAGGTGGCGATCTTACAGGTACTTATCCTAACCCAACAGTAGCAGATGCAGTAATTGGCACCAATAAAATCATTGATGGTTCGGTAACCGCGGCTAAATTAGCACCGGGTGTAATTCCCACATCTTTGCCGATCAGCGGCACAGCAGGTGGTGATCTTACCGGCACCTATCCAAATCCTACAGTGGCTAATGCGGCCATTGGCACCAGCAAAATTGCCGATGCTTCTGTAACTGCGGCTAAATTGGCGCCGGGTGTTATTCCAACATCTTTATCACCCAGCGGAGCTGCAGGTGGCGATTTAACAGGTACTTACCCTAATCCAACGCTGGGCAATGGCGCAGTAAATACGGTTAAGATTGCCGATGGTTCGGTAACGGCTGCAAAATTAGCGCCGGGTGTAATCCCTACATCGTTGCCGATCAGCGGTACGGCAGGCGGCGATTTGACAGGCACTTATCCCAATCCAACAATAGCTGATGCCGTAGTTGGTACCACGAAAATTATTGATGGTTCGGTAACCGCTGCTAAATTAGCACCGGGTGTAATTCCCACATCTTTGCCGATCAGCGGCACAGCAGGTGGTGATCTTACCGGTACCTATCCAAATCCTACAGTGGCCAATGCGGCCATTGGCACCAGCAAAATTGCCGATGCTTCTGTAACTGCGGCTAAATTAGCGCCGGGTGTTATTCCAACATCTTTATCACCCAGCGGAGCCGCAGGTGGCGACTTAACAGGCACTTATCCCAATCCAATTGTAGCAGATGCTGTAATTGGTACCAATAAAATTATTGATGGTTCGGTAACCGCAGCCAAGCTGGCACCGGGCGTTATCCCTACATCGTTACCAATAAATGGTACAGCAGGTGGTGATCTTACCGGTACCTATCCAAATCCTACAGTGGCCAATGCGGCCATTGGCACCAGCAAAATTGCCGATGCTTCTGTAACTGCGGCCAAATTGGCGCCGGGTGTAATTCCAACATCTTTATCACCCAGCGGAGCTGCAGGTGGCGATTTGACGGGTACTTACCCTAATCCAACGCTGGGCAATGGCGCAGTAAATACGGCCAAGATTGCCGATGGTTCGGTAACGGCTGCTAAATTAGCGCCAGGTGTTATACCCACTTCCTTGCCAATCAGCGGCACGGCTGGTGGCGATCTAACCGGCACCTATCCCAATCCAACAATAGCTGATGCAGTAGTTGGTACTACTAAAATTATTGACGGTTCGGTAACCGCTGCTAAATTAGCACCGGGTGTAATTCCCACTTCATTGCCCATTAGTGGTACAGCAGGTGGCGATCTTACCGGAACCTATCCAAATCCTACAGTGGCCAATGCGGCCATTGGCACCAGCAAAATTGCCGATGCTTCAGTAACTGCAGCGAAATTAGCGCCGGGTGTTATTCCAACATCTTTATCACCCAGCGGGGCTGCAGGTGGCGATTTAACGGGTACTTACCCTAATCCAACGCTGGGAAATGGCGCAGTAAATACGGCCAAGATTGCCGATGGTTCTGTAACCGCGGCGAAACTGGCACCGGGTGTTATTCCAACGTCTTTATCGCCCAGCGGAAGCGCGGGTGGCGATCTGGCAGGCACTTACCCCAATCCTTCTATCGGTAAAATACAGGGAACAGCAGTTAGCAGTACAGCACCGGCATCCGGACAGGTATTGCAGTACAATGGTACACAATGGGCGCCCGCTTCTATCAGCGGCGGAGCGTTCGTTCTTCCTTATAGCGCAACCAATGCTTCGGCTACCAGCCTTTTCAGCCTCACCAATACCAATACTGGCAGTGCACTGCTGGGCATCAACAGCTCGGTGAATGCAAACGCTGTTGGTATAGAGGGAAGAATTTCTGTTGCCAACCCAGGCACGGGTTCTGCTGCCGTAAAAGGCACCAACAATGGAACCGGTGCAGAGGGTACCGGCATACTGGGCACACATGCAGGAGCCGGAACAGGTGTTCTGGGTACTTCTATATCTGGCTACGGTGTTTCGGCCCAGAGCCAGAGCGGCGCAGGTTTGTTTGCCACCAGTGCAAGCTCCAATGCAGGCTTTTTTGATATATCCAATACATCCAGTTATTCAGATGCCCTGTTTGCCCAAACAACCGGTAGCGGTAACGGCGTTACAGGAATAAGCGATAAATACGTAGGGTTGGAGGGTATCACCAACGACCCTGGCGGTGTAGGTGTACAAGGCTTTAACAATGCCGGTGGCGAAGCGATGCATGGTATCACTTTTAGCGATATCGCGGCCGCCGTTATTGGTCAAAATTTCGGTACCTACGCGGGTATAGCCGGTATATCTTCAGGAGCAGGTGGCACGGGCGTATTGGCGCAGACAGATGGCGGCAGCAGCACACCCGGCAATGCCCTGGTGAGCGAGGTGGTGGGTGCAGGTGCGGGAAATACCGCTTTATTTAAAGCAAATGGTGCCAACGTGGCACGTATCGATCAAAACGGTAAAGGCTTTTTTAACGGCGGCACCCAAACCGGTGGCGCTGATATAGCCGAGTATTTTGATGTGGAAGGCAGCAGCAGCAGCTACGAGCCGGGCGATGTGCTTATCATTTCGCAAAAAACCGACCGCACCGTAGAAAAATCGGCTATGCCCTACTCCAACTTAGTAGTGGGTGTATATGCCACCAAACCTGGTGTATTGCTGACAGAAAAAAATGCGGAACAGAATAATCTGCAGGGCGGTGTACCCATGGGCGTTATTGGTGTAATACCCACCAAGGTTTGCCTGGAAGGTGGTCCCATAAAAAGAGGCGATATGATAGTTACTTCTTCTCTATCCGGTGTTGCTATGAAAGCAGATATTGATAAGGTAAAACCGGGACAGGTAATTGGAAAAGCTTTGCAGGACTATAACGGCAATGGTGTGGGAAAGATCAACATACTGGTAAGTATTAAATAATTAAACAAAAAAAATTGTTATGCCATCCCGGTATAAAAAAATAATCATTCTTCCATTACTGCTGATTGCAGCAGCCTTACAGGCGCAGTTGCCATCGCAGGCAATCCGCGCCGGCAGGCCGGCCACCACGCAAATAATGCCGGTGCAAAGAACTTATGCCTGGTGGGTGGAACAAAATCAGCGCAAATTGCAACAACATCCGGGTAACCGTAATCATAATACTATCGCCAGCTTTCAGCCAGCTACGGTAAACAGGCCCCTGCCTGTTTACCGTACTTTTGAAAGTTTCCGGCAGCCCCTGTTGCTGAAATATCCCCTGTTGCAAAAAAGATCAACTTCTTATCTGAGTACTGGTGCAAAACAATTACCCGTTCAGAAACCATATTCATTTTACCAGGCACAGGCCGCAGAAAAAATGCAGTGGGCCACGCGTGCCAGGCAAATGCACCCGTTAATGGTTCAGTAAGATGTTGTTGATGATTGACGGATTTTTTTTCGCCAATGAAGAATCTCAATGACAGAGCCCTTGCTTGTAATAAACAGAACCCTTTTGCATAAAATGAAAAACGTTGTTTTTGTTATGCTGAGGAGCGAAGATCTGAGTGGTTGGTAGTTGGATCGCAGGTCCCTCCTGCGTCGGGACGACAAAGAGTGCTTGGTGATGATGAAAAAAGCATCCCGGTGATATGTGTGATGCGATTCCTTCTGCGCGGTGAACAGGTCCCTCCTGCGTCGGGACGACAAAGAAAGCGTTGGGACGACAAAGAATGCTTTGGGCGATAAAGAATGCTTGGTGATGATGAAAAAAGCATCCCGGTGATATATGTGATGCGATTCCTTCTGCGCGCTGAACAGGTCCCTCCTGCGTCGGGACGACAAAGAATGCTTTGGAGTAATAAAAAAAATCAAAGAATCTTACAAGGCCTCTCTTTTAAGGCTCACCTCCTTCGGCGGGTTTCTTTAGCTCTTTTGGCTTTTTCTTTTTGAACAATTCCTCGATGGTTTCAAATTCCTTGCGGTAAGAAATGCTGGCGCCGCTGCGGCTCTGTTTACCAGCCAGGCTGGTGAGGTAACTCCTGTTTTCGCGGTAAAAAAGATTGAACAATATTTTTCCGTCGGAAGTAAGTTTTAACTGTGCCGTTACATCGGGCAAAAACTGGATATTGTTGCGGGTATTGGCCGCCGATGTATTGTTCAGCCCAAAGTCCAGCGCACTGCCTACAATAAAAGTAAGCCGTTCATTAAAATAACTTTTATTGACCGAGAAACTGGTATTCAGCCTGTCGGGCAGGTACTGTGCACTGTTGGCCGCGTCTGCCAGGGTAGATCCATTGTAGGCCGAGGCATTGATATTGATGTGAAAAGTAGGATCTTTAAACACATTCTGCAATACGCTGCTGAAGGCCCGGCTGAGCTGGTTGGAAACCACGCCTGATATACTGTTCAGAAAAATACCCTGGAACGCAGAAGCCCCTGCATTAAACGCATTGGTAGAATTGGACAGCGGACCAAAACTGTTAAACACAATCAGCAAAGAGCTTTGTTTGTTGCGCTCATTCTCATCGCGCTCTATCAATTTCAGCAGTTCGGTAGCATCGGGATTATTGGCCAGTGAACTATTGGGCGGCAGTTCAATATCAAATTTAAAATCCAGCTTTTTCAGCTTGCCGGTGATGGCCGTTCTTACCAGCACATCGCCCACATAATTTCTAACACTCGAATTAAAATAAGACAGTGCCGGGTTGTTATTGGTGCCCAGGTCGCTGAAGCGTACATTGGGCGCTGTATATTCTGCCACTACATTAATATCCGCATCGTATGGGTCGTCGGTCCATTGAATATAGTTGGACTCCCCTTCCCTTAGCCTGAATTTTCTTTTGATAGACTGAAAGGTAAAAGTGTAATCGCCCCGGTCAATATCCAGCCGGCCGTTTAATGAAAGATTTTCATTGGTGCCCACGCTCATGTCCAGTATACCATGGCCAACCGCACTTATCTGGTCGCCGGCAGCTTCATCAAGTATTACATTTATCCGTGCAAGGCTGTTGGCGGTCATTTTAAGATTCACCGTAAGGTTATTCTCTATTTTCTTTTTGGTGTTTTCCTGCATTTCTTTTCCATACACTTTCCAGCTAAGAAAATCAGCCTCACCATTTACGCGGCTGCTGCTGATGGGCAGGCTGATAACGGTAGTATCGGTGGCTTCTCCCTGTATATCCATGTGCATGTCTTCCTGGGGGCCTTTAAAACTGAAAGTGGCCCGGCCAATGGCCCGGCCGTAAAACTGTTTATTGTCTGTATTGCTGGTATTGAGCAATAAAAGCCGGTTGGTTTTTACTTTAAAGTCAAAGGCCATGTCTTTGAAATTGTTGTGGTACAGCTTGCCATTCTGTACATCGGCCGTATTGTTCAGCACATCTTTTATCTGGAAGCTGCCAAAGTCTATTCCATCGTCCTGCATTTTTACTTCTGCCTTTGGAATGCGGTAAACGCATTTGGTATAATCTACCATTAAGGAGGCGTCCGTAACCGTTAGATTGCCCAGGTATTTTAAATTTTTTCCCTTACCCACCACGCGCAAATCGCCGGAGGCAAAACCGCTGAGGTGACTGAAAATACCCGTTACATATTTTTCCAGCAGGTGAATGCTGGTCTTATTATTTAAATGAGTGGTAATATCGATGCCGGTACCCGTACTGTCGGCCGTGTTGATAAACCCGTTGATATCGAAATTATAATTCTGGTTTTCAGATATACCGGAAACGGTTACCCGCCCGGATGCTTTTGAATAGGCGGTTGTGATCTGCAGCTTGCCTATGGAATCATCATCCAGCCTGAACTGCTCTGCATTGGCGTTTACATCTACATTCATATTGCCAAACGGATCGCTTACCACTACTGAACCGGTTAGCAAACCTTCCAGGCGGTTGCTTTTTACAAAGAAGGGCGCAAAATCGCCAATGTTTACTTTTTTCAAATCAACATTCAAATCTGTTCCGCGCCCGGTTTCGGAGAGGCGCGAGGTGACCAGCACTTCCTGGTCGCCACTGGAAATTTTTAGCCCGTCGGTTGTCACTATATCCCGGGTTAATGTCAGTTCGCCATTTTTATCAATCGTCCAACGTTTGCCATTGATATCAAAAGTGGAGGGGTCGAACACCACGCTGAAGCCATTGCTTTTGGTTTGAAAACGGCCGGAAATATCTGCTGAATTGAGTGTTTGGTTGGCACTGGTAGTGATATTGATTTTTGAAATATCGCTGGCCGAGCGGATATTGATTTTAGTGCCCGGGAAATGCAGGCTGTCGTTTACAGATACATCGCCCACGGTAAGACCCATCAGCAGCGAATCCATATTGCCCCTGCTCTGCAGGTTGGTGTTGGAAAAAATAATGTTTTTATAACTGAATTGCGGCACATCGGCATCCAGGTTAAACAGGTTTTCTTTGCTGTTGATGCGGCCGCTGATATTGCTGTTGTTAAACCCCTTCAGGTTTTTATCTACCAGGTCGAGATAATCATCAATTTTTTTGGTGGTTATAACAAAGCTGAAGTTCTCGTTGGTAATTTTTTTGGTAGAAGGCCTGATATAGCTGGGGTAATACCGGTTTAAAAAGATCTGGAAGGCGGCTGGCAATTCCCTGATGGAGTACTCTCCTGCCAGGGCCGCGTCGAATTCGTTGCTTTCTACCACGATGCTTTTGCTGTTGCCGGTTTTTTTAGACTCAACGGTTAATGAATCAAAAGAAATGCGCTGGCCGTTTTTAAAAATTGCGGCATCGTAGATTTTTGCGGTGCCCAGGAAATCGTCGATATTATCGCCGGTAAAATCAAAACGCAGGTTGCCATTAAAATCAATATCGTCTTTGTACAATTTCAGCCTTTTCAGATTGGCTTTGTCTACGGCAGCAAAGAAATTAAACCGCGGATCGGTCTTGCTAAAATCTACCAGCCCGTCTAAGCTAAGGCCCAGGTTGGCATCGGCAGTATGCAATTGTCCGTTGAACAAACGCTTGGCCAGTGTACCGTTTACCTGTATGTTTTTGTAGTTATAATCATTAAAATCAAGATTGCTTACGGTGCCATCCAGTTTGGCCTGTATATCTTTCAGCGCAAAGCTGCTTCCTTTAATACCCACGTTAAAAGCAATATTGCCCAATTTATCGTAATCGACCAGGCTGCCCAGGTTAAACCCGGCAGAGGAGATTTTGCCCGTATAGGTTGGGGTGGCTTTTTCAGGAAATTTCATGTTTACATCTGCTTCTACCGTACCCAGCCCGGTTTCTATGGTGCCGGTGGTTACAAAATCCCTGATAAGCCCGGTAAAATTGCCCCTGAAATGAATGAACTGCAGCCTGTCCAGTCTTGGCTCGTCAATTGTTTTAAGAGCAGGTATTACCGTTACCACATCGGCATAGGTAGTCCTGAAGTCGTTCGATTTGAAATCAATAAATGTTTTATTAATATCCGGCAGGCCCTTTAGTGCAATATCTCCATTGAGGGTGGTATTGTTACCGGCTTTCAGCAAAATATTTTTTCCCTGCAGGTTGGCAACGCTGCCCTGGAGGGCGCCGGTAATAAATATTTCTTTTTTCCAGCTGGCCAGTGCGGGTGCAAAATAAGCGATATCGTCGCTGTGAATAAGGGCGTTTTTAAAAACACCGTGCATGTGCACTTTCTCAATAAAGTCGCCCATGTCATCAAAATTATTGTACCGCATTACAAAGTAATTGGTAAGATGACTTTTATTGGTGCGTATGTCCAGGCCGTTGAATTCCATGGCGCGGGGCTGCCATTTCATATGGGCCTTAAATGCCTTTATTTCAAAACCGCTTCTTTCTTTGGTGGTTAGGGTAGCCGTTGCTGTAATGGTATCTTTTACAAAGCTGAGGTTTTTAAAACTTGCATTGATATTGCCAAATTGTATATGCTGTGCATCGAAATAATAGTAATCCGCGCGGTTTGATTTTTTTTCATCTTTAAAAAAACCGTTGCTGATGGTAACGCTGGTGGCGAGTATCTTCCAGCCGTTGGGGTTCCAGAAAAGGGCGGTATCATTGGGATCGCGGTAAAAAGGCGGTGGTTTTATTTTGCGGTTGCCCTGGTAATTGCTGATGGTAAAGATGGGTTCTACGATATCGACCGTTTGTATATCCACCAGCTTTTTATTGAAATCAATTTCGCGGGCATCCACATTCAGCGAGGCGAGGAAAAGACCCATGTCTTCGCCCCTCCAGCCATCTCTTTTCAGCAGGTGAATATTTTTGAGATCCAGTTTTTGCAATTGCAGCTGGATGCTTCTTTTATGAGCGGTATCGGCGGGCCCGGTAGAAGGCGGCCCGGCAAAATAGTCGGCCAGGAACTGGTAGTTCCAGACGGTGTCTGTACGTTGAAGGTGGATGGTGGCATCTTCCAGGCCAATGTATTGCAGCACAGCAGTGTCGCGCAGGAAGAACCAGTCGTTGATATTCACACGCAGTTTGCCGGCGTATAATAGGGTGTCTTTGTTTTTATCTTCTACGTACACCCCTTCCATCTGCATTTTACTGAAAAAGGAGAATTTAACGTGTTGCACGGATACACGGGTGCCCAGGCCTTTGGAAAGACGTGCGGAGGCCTGGCCGGCCAGCCAGTTTTGTACCGGCGGGGTTTGCACCAGTCCAAACGAGAGCAGCAGCAGGCCCAGCAGTATTAATAAGCTCCGGAAAAAATGTTTGGGGGTGAGTACGGCAATAAAAAGCAGTGCAAAAATAATGGTCACCCAAAGCCGCTGGTTGGGCAGCAAAAAGAGGGTGCCGATATAGGCCACCAGCAATGCGGATAAGGTGTAAATTTTTATTTTGCGGGGTTTTTCCAGTGGAAGGCCGTATTTGAATAATTAGGTAAAAATAAGCTAATCAGGTGCAAGGTGCAAATTCAGTACCAAGGGGCGGTTTAGGCTATTTTCTTATCAAAAAATTGGCTTGAGGGGTATGGGTTGGCCCGGGTAGATTGGGAACTTGATCAGGGTTATTTTTTGCCGGTTTTGGTGCTTTGGCAACCCCGCTCCCCGGGGATTGCTGGCCTGTCGGGTAGGCAGGTATTGCAGTTCGTTCAGTTGTATACAGATACAGATGACGTAATACTGAATATGGCGATGGGTGTCGGTGTTGGTGGGTGCATTTTTCAAAGCAATTGGCGGCGCCTTGTTATCCGGGTTTTATGTTTTTTACTACCTTCATAACAACCTTATCTGTATGCACACGATTACCTGCCATGCCCGGCTGCACAGGGCGGAAGAACGCATCTTCCTGGAATGCCCATATAGTTCTGCGATTAACAACTTAATAAAAAAACTGCCTGGCAGTAAATGGAGCCAGACACACCGACAGTGGCACCTGCCGCTTACCAACGACAGCTATAAACAATTTAGTGTAGCGGTAGCCGGTATAGCTGCTATCAACAACAGCCCGCTGAAAAATTACCTGCTGCAAAGGAAGCCGGAAATAAAGACCGATACCCCTCCTGCTGCCCCTACCGCCCATAGAGAAGTGGCGCCGCCAGGGCATCCCGTTAAGCAAACGAAGGCCGCGAATGTGCAGCCGGCGGGAATAACCAGTACGGCCGGTCGTTTGCGGCAGCCCGATACCAGCACAGCTGCAAGCATAGGGCCTGTAAATAAGCAGGTGTTGCCGGCGCTTAAACAACAACTTGTACTAAAGGCATACAGCCCCTCTACGATACAGACCTACATGAATGAGGTAACGCAATTCTTACAAACAATAAAAGACCATTCAGCCAACGAGTTCACCGCACAGCGAATAAAGGATTATTTACAGTTTTGTTTTGAAACCCTGCATTTAAGTGAAAATACTTTGCACAGCAGGATAAATGCGTTAAAATTCTATTACGAGCAGGTGCTTGGAAAAGATAAGTTCTTCTGGGAAATTCCCCGGCCAAAAAAGCCGGCTATTTTGCCTAAACTGCTGAACGAGGATGAACTGCGAAGGCTTTTTAATGCATTAACCAATAAGAAGCACAAGGCGATGCTATTTACTGCCTATAGTGCTGGATTACGGGTAAGTGAAATAGTTAATTTAAAGATAGCAGATATAGACAGCAAACGTATGCAAATATTTGTGCAGCGGGCAAAGGGAAAGAAAGACCGGTATGTGAATTTAAGTCCGCTGGTGCTGGACATATTAAGAAAATATATGTCAACGTACAAACCTTGTCCGAAGATGTATCTTTTTGAGTCGGAACAAACGCTGACGGCTTACCCAATCAGGACGGTGCAGCAAATTTTTGCAGCGGCGCGGTTGAAAGCAGGTATTGCAAAAACCGTAGGTATACATAGCCTGCGGCACAGTTTTGCCACGCATTTGCTGGATAAGGGTACGGATATCCGGTATATTAAGGACTTGTTGGGACATTTCAATATAAAGACGACCGAGCGTTACCTGCATGTATCGAAGCAGCAATTGGTCAATATTATCAGTCCTTTTGACGATTTGTGGAAGAGCCAAACTGTTGACTGGTGAGGGCTGGTATTGCTGTACAAAAATTTCTGGCTGGCATTAGTATAATTTTAGGATTTTTCGACCTATATTGATTGCGAAAAGTTTGTTGCTACCCTTTGATGTGACTGAGGGTAGCGAAGCTATGCCTTGAAGCAGCAAATATCCGTTTAAAGGATCTAAACGTTTACAAACAACTGAATCAAAAACGGATTGTACTAATAACAATACAAACTATTGATCGCTGAATTACTGATAATAAGCGTTTTATTTTTTTGCGGTCTACGTCTAATAGCATCAATTAACGAGTTAGTGGCAAGCTTAAATGACAGACAGTGCACCTATCAAAAGAAATACAAAAAAGGTTGGACGGCTTAAACTCTTATGTTCAGTTGGCTTCGACCATTGACGGCATATTTCCAGACCGATATTCTTTTTATAATAAACCAGGCAAAAGTTTTAGAACTGAATTTGGTGCGGCAGAAAATAGTTTTTCCATTGTGTTGTATGAAAGGACGGACAAACAAAACTATGAAAACTGTTTCGCAAGAGGCTTATTCACAAATCTTGACAGATTGGCAACCGTAATAGACCTTTGGGTAGGCAAACTAAGCGATATTTCTGTTATCAAAAAAGAGTTTGATGAACTTGAATTGTATTCAGACTTTGAATTCAGAAGTTCCAACAAAGACATTGACAGTGCTTGGACAAAAGTGAAGAATATGTTTTTCAATGACACTCAATTTTGGAAATATACAGAATGGAAAGAAAGATATTCTGAGTTACTGAACGAAGCCAAAAAACACACAGCATTTGCAAATTATTTTCCTTTTACAAGTCATTATTGGTTAAGATTCAGTGTTGACAAAGACATTAAGGAAACTTGGACACTTGACACTTACATCGTACCGACAATGTACAGTAATGAAATTCCAGACACTCTTGGTAAGTTCTATGTTTCATACAACGACAAACCGATGGGTGGACAATTTTTTGAGACCGCCAAAGAAGGACTTGACTTTTATGCAGAAAAATTAAAGGAAGTTAAACCAATAAAGTGGGATGCTAACTAACAACGGACAACAAGCCCGCCACTAACAATGGGTTTTATGCAAGTTGGGCATGACCAGCATACATCAGCATATTGCAAATCCAGGCTGCGGTTCAGGCTGGACAAATAACTTTCAACTTTAGTTCTTAAATTCAACTTTATATTTTCAATCAGCAGCGGTTGTCGGTGGACGGAATACTAATTCCCAACCTGCATAAAGCCCTGCCCGTTAGGCACAATGCATTGAAGACCCTAATTATCATATCAGTTCTTTTATTTTGTCTTGTTACCTATGGCCAAAAAGGCTCGACAGATGTTGTTAAAGGTAAAACTTCGGTCGACTCAATCTATATT
>Ga0207641_10001958_pt1 | contig 19731 bp, 35 predicted proteins | sample KBSSwiS62_FD_184306 | JGI IMG/M metagenome (GOLD analysis project Ga0207641, IMG submission 184306) | Switchgrass rhizosphere microbial communities from Kellogg Biological Station, Michigan, USA - KBS Switchgrass S6-2 (SPAdes) (version 2) | ecosystem: Host-associated > Plants > Roots >... | reverse complement strand
ACCGTTATGATGTTCGATGGACTTCATCACATCTACAAGTGCACCCTCGGGCTTAACGAAGTCCATAACGTAACCAGGCGGCTGAACGAATCCAGCCTCCTCATTGGCCCTAACATTTTTCACAAGCTCAACAGCGGCATCGCGGTCAGCATCATTATAGCCGGGTGGTAAGGCGACTCGCGGAACACCGAGAGCGTGACGTTCCTTCTGAATAGCATCAATCTTGTACAGGTGATCTTTGTAATACCAATGCTTATATGCAGTTCGCAAGATTGGCTTACCAGTAACATCACCACCACGCTTATTGAGCGTGAAGATAATCAGCTTCTCGATGGGAATAGTAACTTCCTTACTTCTACCCGTCGAGTCAATAGCTACCTGCACTACACCAGCAGGCCCACCATTATCATCATACAAGTATTCCTTGATTGTGGTGGGATGCCGTGTTGCGAGCTTACGCAGCATCGTATACTTACGACGATTGGCACCGCCTCTATTGGGTGACCACTCGCGTAGCTCGTACACTGGCTCAAGCATACTATGGCCGAACTCGAAGAACCGAAGGATATCATCGAGTACCGTCAAGAACGGTACAGTCATACCTTCTGTAAGATTGAACCGAACAAAGTCGGCAATCTCAATGTTCTCTTGTTCACCATCGTAAGGCTCTACAAAGAAGTCAGCTCCCATAACGGGAGCCTTGCCTGCACGCAACGATACGTCAACTGCCGAGTCGTTCATCGACATACGCTCGTACATCATGTATGCAGACTGACGTGTCCCGAGTTGGGGAACAACGTCACGCAGAGTAATAGGTGTAGCCGACCCTAGTTCACTCGTTGCGTTGGCGGGAGTGGGTATACTCCCTTTCGCGCTTAACGAGGTTCCAGACTCTCGCCGTCGCGCATCCCCCATACGGGGGATAAGCGCCATTAGTACTCTATCCTAGAGTCGAGAGTTATGTTCATTCTGTTCTGGAAGAACGTGGCGGCTTCCGTCTTGTGTCTATCACGGTACACGTCAGCCAAGCTTCCATACCCGGAGCGAAGAACCATGTATTCAGAGAAGAAATAGCGTAAGGCATCAGGACCGTGGTCATCGTAATCATGCTGCTTCTCTGTTGAATTGCGCCCATCGCGTCCTTCCGCATAGCGCAGCTGATCCATCTGTCTTGTGAGATTTACGCACGAAGGATCAATAGTAAGACCAGCCTTACCATCAGGATGGAGCTTAAGTGCACGCCTTACAGCCTCTACACCTAACACCCATCCTACAGGTGTGGCTTCAATGTTACCAAGGACATTACGCAAAGTAGCGATTTCGTCGGCCCCACGTGGGTCACCGAACATAGCATCGACGTGGAATCCTTGTGGGTTCTTCCTACGTAGTATCGCATGACCATGCTCATACGTTGAGAGTCCACTTATCTGGTACTCCCGCCAGACATAGACATTATCTGACGGATCGACCATAATGTCAAGAACAACGAAGGGATCAACATACCCAAAGTCCATCGCCCAGAAATTTCTCCAGGCAGGATTGTATTCGATAGGCCGGACGTGATGCTTGAAGTTGAAGTCCGTGTAAATCTTACCCTCGAAGGCAGTAAACTCCGCAGAGTATTCCTGTAAGAAGTGTGCCTTCGATACGGTAGCTTCGATGCGAATGATCTCAGGGTCAAACCTACCTCCAGGATACTTATTAACATTCATCCAAGTAGGCATCTGCCAAGAGTCATAGTCCTTCATCTCTGGCATTTGTCCTAACTGCCAAAGACCCTGATACCAGTTGAATCCTCTCGGCGTGCTAGGAAACAAAGCAAAGCCTCGCTCATCTGACAACGCCGGCTCAACAAACATTTCCCACGTGGTGTGCCTATGCAATGCGGACTCTGACATAACGACTCCATCGAGTCCTTCGCCGACAAGTGAATCCGGCCTATCCGCACTTACAACCTCCAAGATACTATTGATCGGCCTCGGCATCTGAATTCGCATGTCACCTTGCTTAACATTGTTGCTGAACTTCACACCAGGGATTCTCAGCTTATGCACAATGTTATTGAGAACGACACGGAACTCTTTCTCACCAAGGCGATATGTCGGACCGACGATCCAATACCGAGTGTCCGGTGTAAACAGATAGGCGGTGAGTTCGTTACCGGCCCAAAGACTCTTACCGAATCTACGTCCACAGCAGGGTACTAAGAACCTGCTCTCGGACATATGCATCGTCCACTGTTCTGGACGTGGTGAATACTCTAGCTGTTCAAACAGCTTTGACCGTTCTACGATCGGGGCACGTCTCATGTACTAAACCGCCTCTACATTAAACGTAACTGGTCCAAGCTTAGGAACCTCACTACCCGCTTGCAATGTGAGGTATAGCCGGTAAATATTGCTCGGCCAGTTACCACCTACCGTCGTGTCAACGAGACACTTGGCAACGAGCTTGTTATCTGTGTCAATCTCGGCAGCCACGTTAGTCTGCTTAAGCGTATCGTCCGGAGCGTATACTGAGAACGTAGGACTAAGTGGACCAAGATCAATTACGTCCTCTAAACGATCACCGATCGTAACAAGCATATACTCCTTGCTGCCACTAACGATGGTGTAGTGCATTATTCCACCTTTGCTCTAGGTGCCGATGCCCAATAGAACCAGCGCGGCATGATCTTGTCAAGTCGCCATCTTTGTACGATGCCTACAGCCTGCCATCTAGGTTCTGCCGTTATGAACCAACGTGGTGCAAATGCAACGATGTAGAAGATACCGACTAGCGCCGGGATGATCTGGTACTCAAAGCTCGACGGCTGAATGTCGATGTATACCGTAAAGGCGTCAGTACCGATAAGCACGTCTGAGGCGGCGGGCGTTATTATCAAACCCACCACAGCAGAATCGGCGAGTGTAACCTGTTCAGCCGACGTAACACGTATGTCGTAGTAGACCTCTGCGGCGTCTATCGGCAGGAACGTTTCTACCGTCGATATGGTGTCTATGTCAATAGCGACCGTATTGGCATCTACACCTGCGAACTGCTGGGAGTCGCTTGTCTGTATGTCATAGTACACAGTCGCGGCATCGGTAGTTTGCTGACTTGCTGTTTGACTGTCAGTTCCCGAAGGCTGTATGTCTACGTAGACTTGTGCCGCTTCAAGCGCGCTAAGTATGTCAGTCGCCGATGCAACAATGATAATCGGTACCGTGTTGGTATCGGAACTTTCTCGTGCTTCTGTGGTGGTCGTTTGAATGTCAACTAGGACCGTACTTGTATCGGAGTAATCGTAAGCGTCTGCGCTAGTGAGGCTAATGTCGTAATAGACCTGTGCGGCATCAACAAGCTGTGCAATGTCGGCTGACGTGGGTGTGATGACAACAACACATGTATTGGCATCTACGCCGGCGAATAGCTGTACATCGCTTAGCTGAATGTCTACGAGGATTGTTGCAGCATCTGTCTTATCTGCGCTAGGTTCATCAACACCGCTTGTCTGGATATCGACATAGACCTCGAGCGCATCTACGAATTGTGCGATATCCGTTCCGGACGGGCTAATGACAATTACACACGTACCTGTGTCGGTAATCTCCCGAAGCTCTGCCGATACGACTTGTATGTCCACGTACGGCGATGCTGCGTCTGTAACCTCTCGGAGTTCTGTGGCGGTTGTTTGGATATCGACGTACACCTGCGCCGAGTCTACGAACTGGGCGATATCGCTTGTCGCAACAGTGATAAGAATGGGCGTAGTACCGGCATCGATCCATATTGCTAGGTCACTTGTGGCAACTTGGATATCGACCAGTACCGTGTCGCTGTCGAGAAGTACGTGTTCCTGTAGCTCAGTACCGCTAGCCTGGATATCTACATAGACTTCTCGAGCATCGATAAAGTCCGCTATGTCAGTTGCGGAAGGTGTAATGACGATCGTACAGGTATTGGAATCTATACCTTCAAAGACCTGGGTATCGGAAAGCTGAATATCTACAAGCACCGTGGCGGTATCTGTAATCTCCCGCTGTTCTGTGGCGCTTGTGTCAATGTCAACTACAACGGTTGCAGCGTCGGTAACTTCGCGCAACTCCGTTGCACTAGGTGTGATGGTAATAGGCACCGTGTTGGCATCGACGGCTTCTCGAATTTCTGCACTTGCGACTTGAATGTCAATATAGACCTGTGCGGAGTCTACGGCATCGAATACCTGTGTGTCGCTGAGCTGTATGTCTACGAAAGGTGTGGCGCTATCAACGAACTGTGCCGTGTCCGTGGCGGACGTTTGTATGTCCACCAACACTTCTGCACTGTCAACCAGTACCGCAATGTCACTGGATATCGCCTGAATGTCAACGTAGGTTTGATCGCTATCGGTGACTTCACGGAACTCCGTGCTGACTACTTGAATGTCGATTAAGACTGTGGCAGCATCAGTAAGAACAACAGCAGCACCAGGCGCAAAGGAACCACCCGCTGTACGGATGATCGGATACTTACGGATGCCGCGCCGGTACCTCACCAGCGACTCCTATCTTGAATCGCTATTCCGCCTACGATCATCGGCTGACGGATGAAAGGTGCAGTTGCTCCGATTTGTCCGTACACATCTGTACCGCTGGCTTGAATGTCGATCAATACTGTTGCAGCTTCTGTAGTTTCCCGCAGTTCCGTTCCGGAAGGTGTGAGTGTAACGGGGACTGTCGCAGTATCCGTTACTTCGCGTAGTTCTGTACCGGAAGGAGTAAGCTTTACTGATGGAATTGCGGCATCTGTGTATTCCTTCGCAGGGAATTCAGTTCCGCTTGTCTGTATGTCGATAAGTACAGTTGCTGAGTCTGTAACCTCACGTAGCTCGGTAGCGCTTACGGACAATGCCATAGGAACAGTACTACTGTCAAGCGCATCAAGTGTCTCTGTACCACTTGCCTGAATATCTACTGACGCAGTTGCGCTATCTGTATAGGCACCTGTAGCTGCGGGCGCAACTGCCAGAGTCCATGCCCCCACACTAACTCCGGTGGGTGGATTGAAGTTCCACGAAGGTGGATCTTCGGACGATGTTCCTGTAGTTGCCTTCTCGGCGCTACTGACTGTTTGTTTAGAGTTTGCCGATCCAGAACCAGCAGAAGTTGCTGTTTGTAGATTGGTATAACCCGTTGGTGTTGTCGTTGTTGTATAGGTGTTGGTACTATTCTCGAATAAAATCCAGAGCCAGTCCTTTGTAGAGCCAGGTGAGAAGCTAGCAGCATCAATCGAGGTTGCGGCAGCAGTAGTTTCAGTTGATACTGCCCAATTCGCAACAGCATCGGCTCCGGTGATTCGATAAGTAATCGATGCCCACTTGACAGAGCCACCTGTCCACGTTACAGATACTGACGATCCTTCCGTTCCATCAGCGTCACGAACGTAGACAACCATGTGATTGTTCGTAGCCGCAGGAGCGAAGTCGTAGTCTACTATCTTCGTCCAACCACTAGGCGTAGAGAACGCTGAACCAGCATTTACACCCAGGAGAATCAGTAGCTTGTCACCATTGGCAATACTTGCGGGCAGGGGAATAGTTGCGCCGTTTGTCGTACCGCCGCCGGTATTGTTACCCGCTACTGTTGCTGCTGCCATCTATTTTACAAATAGAAAGTAGTCTTTGCCATGACTAGCGCACCCTTGCCAGCCTTGTTCTCTTGGATGACCCAAATCTCGAGATATCCAGTATCGCCAGGTGAAGTAAGTGCCGTAGAAAAACAACCTGCTGTGTCAATAGGGACTTCTACTTCGAGATAATACGTAACGTCACCTTTTGGATCGCCAGTGGGATACCACAGGAAGTACACGTCGGCATCTCCTGCGAGGTAACCACAACCATTTACGGTTGTTCCATCCCAGGTCACGACATTACCGTGGCGTCCAGCATTAGCAACCGGAACGAGTAGTAGCGCAACGATAGCGATTAGCAAAACGCGCGTTCTCATTTCTCTCCTTAGTTACGTGCGAATCTGAACGACGGCCTACACCTAACAACATCGGGTGCAGTAACACGAAGTACGAAGCCATTGTTAAGATCGCAGTCAGGTTCTAGACCGAGTGAGTATGGTTCCTTGATTCCCTGCTGACTGTGGATGAGGAACTCATCAATCACTGTTAGCACAGTAGGCTCACTAGACCAGTCAGATGCAGCAGTACAACCTGAGGCCATCGCACGACCAGACCACTGCACGATTGTTTCCGACGTGGATGCTGTACCAGGTGCATTCGATGCAAACGTAGCAATACATAGCTCGATGAGAACTGGTTCGTTCGTAGGTGCAGATGCGCCTGATGCATCGAAAGCAATACCGGCCTGCGTAAGTTGCAAACCGAACGATGCACCAGCACGAACACCTAGTACACTTTTCGCAGTAGCCGCAGCGAGTGCCACATCTGCTCCCGCACCTACCGTATAGATAGCTTGTGCCATATCATCTCCTAAACAATGTATGGTGGCTGGATTACATAAGCTGCGAGAACTGCTGGCGGCACGTAGGTATCCACGCCAGACGGTTGAATATCAACGTAAACCTCTGCTGCCTCTATGAACTCCTGGAGTTCTGCGCTTGTCGTTTGAATGTCAACAAGTACGGTTGCAGCCTCGATAAATTCCTGTAGTTCGACGGCACTTGTCTGAATATCGACGTAAGGCGTAGCGGCATCGGTAATCTCACGAAGTTCCGTACCGGATGCTTGAATATCTACATACGGTGTGGCAGTATCAGTAACTTCCCGCGCTTCGGTCGAAGTAACCGACAGCAAAACTGGTACCGTCGCAGCGTCTGTAACCTCGCGCTGTTCGGTACTACTGGCTTGAATATCTACAAGTACTGTGTCAGCATCGGTGTACGTTGCGCCGGCACCTGGCGTGTATGTATCGGAACCGGATGCCTGAATGTCTACATAGACTTCTGCAGTTTCAACCCACTGTGCAATATCTACAGGAACAGACGTAGCAACGAGATAGGCAACGTTAGCCGCGCCTACGTTAGCCGTAGCACTGAATACTCCGGATATCGCATACGTTCCAGCATTGGGTTCAATGCGATACTGCATGACGTATGCGTTAGTATTTGCTACATCGTCGTATTCTGCCGATTCCAACTGTGGGGAGTCCGGTGTATTCGTACCTGTGGTCGATCCGGCAGCAACGAGGCCGATCATAACTGAGCCAGCTTGCATAGCCTGGGTATTGGTACTCCATGCTGTAATACCATTCACCGAAGTTTTAACAGGCGGAGTACCATCAAGCGGACTTGTTGTTTTCATACCTAGTAATGACATACCGGCAATGAACAAACCATTACCAGTAAATCCACCAGGCCATGATGCCGTAAGCGTTGCTCCCGCTGCAAGCCCCACAGGAGCTAAAGCAGAAGCAAACATAATGCGTGTGCCGCCTGTGTCGCCACCGAGTACGTTACGATCAATAGCCCATGTAAGCCCGCCACCGCTTACTGATGACAGAGGCGTCGTATCTCCGTTATCTACGATGCCAAGGACGATAGTTGCACCAGCAGCAACAGGCTGAGTTGTTACTAGTGATATGGCTTGACCAGCACCAGAGAGATTGGTATTAGTACCAAGTGTAAGCTGATCTACTGTGATAACAGCAGGCGCAAACGTACCAACCTGAATGTCGATGCTAACGGTTGCGGAATCAGTAGCCTCAAATACCTCAACGTCGTCAGCTTGAATGTCTACTAAGACAGTAGCACTGTCTAGGTAGTCAGTCCCTACTGGGGCGTCAAGAGGTTCTAGCCGCTGGAGTAATAGCGGCCCTGGCCCTGGTAGGTTAAATCCAATTGGCATTGATTAGTTAAGTGCGTAAATGATCGCCCACTGGGTCGTGAATGAACCAGCGACCGATAATGTCTTTTGGAACGTAAAGAAGTTGTTTACTCGAGGATCAAACAGACACGATGTACCACCGAATGTAATGTTCAACCCGGAGTTAGCAGTAGCTGCGATGCCTGGGCCTGTGAAGGTACCCCCACCAATGATCGTTGAGTTGGCACCTGCTGTTGCACTGATAGTACGTACAACCCAACGTGATTCTAGATACCACGGCCCTGATGGTGCGGACACAGGAACAGTCTGTGCAATAGATGAACCTAGTGTTGTACCCGGAGATGCTGTTCCAAGCGACGGTGCGATTGTTAACGCACCTGATGCACCTGTAGTAATTAGCCCACCAGCTTCAATAGCATAAATCTTTCCAGCCTTGGCATCGTTTGCAAACAGTGGAGTGAAGATCAAACCGCTCCACATATCCACAGCAGAAGTTGCAGTGTTAGCCGCAAGTGCGTCAGCAACAGGAGGATCAATGTATGGTCCATCCTGCAAGTATTGCCTTGCCATATTAAATCCTTTGGTTAGACATTAACGGAACTGGGTTGAACTTAGATACCGGACCGCTTCCTGGACCAACAGCAGCACCTCTACCATCAAACGTCCATGTCGGATTTGGGCCAGTTAAAGTTAAACTACCAATTGAACTAAACGTCGATGGATTAGCACCAATGTCTGTAGGCGTCGTCGAGGTGCATTCAATAAGTAGAGTTGGCTGCCCGCCTGAATTGTTCCACCAGTCGGACGTTTTGTTGTTCACCGACAGTTCTGCACATTGTGCATCGGAAAGGGCAACGCCGGCCCACGCGGCGACAAGAGCAATATACGAACTGCTCGTATGATTGTTGTCACCCATGTAGCCGATACGGAAAGCTCCACTTGATGTTCCGGGGCCAGCACGGTTGCCGCCGTTATTGGCCGACGATGGTGAATGTGTCCATCCAGCGGGAGTAGTTTGATAAACATGGTGGAAACGATCAAGTGCTGCACCACCGGCAGGCCACGTCACAACAATGATGTACCAGCCCGTCGTTGATGAGAAAGTTGGCGTCTCGAACAGGCCGATGATTCCGTCGTCGTCAAAGAGCCTATCCGTGTTGAACGTAAGCGTATGGTACCAATCGCTTAGTGACGTGGTAACAAGCCCTGTTACGTCCTGAGCAGCCGTAGAACTTTGCCGGTTGAACAGAGCGGCGATAGTGCCAGCACCATTCGGCAAGTTGTTAAGTGCAGAACTAATGGGTGTAAACACCCCAAAGGCCGTACCGGGACTAACGTTCTCTAGTGTAGCCATCAGTGAATGATATGTGTTCGGACGCCAATGATTGCTGCGTGTGTAATGTTCCGTGCAGCTAGCTTAGCCACGATACGTTTCCTGTATCCTTTGACGGTTTCGTATGCTAGGTCAATACGCTCTGCTGTTTCATAGGCAGAGTCACCTTCGGCGGCGTAGTACAATATCTCGAGTTCTCGAGGGGTTAGTGGCTTACCCTCCATTACTTCTTCTAGGAGAGTACGCGAGCCATACCGTTGTGCGCTGCTAACGGTCGTAAGAGCCCTCAGGCCATGCCGTTAAGCCATCGTATAACTGGCATTCGGGCATACCGTCAGAGTTATCTGCCTGCCGTAAGCCTGGAACCTGTGTATACCGTGTGCGGCCTCCGGTCGTATCTAAACCCTTCTCGTCATACGAACCGTAGATATCTGTGAAAGAACCGTCACCATGCACAACTACGCCCGGTGACTGCTTACAGAATCTAGGATCGCTACCGTTTGAAGGTGCGAAGTTATACGAACGTGGCGCAATACCAAAGTGTGGGTCAACAGGTGGCGTCGGCGGAATAGGCGGATCAACAGGAGCCTGTTCTGCGAGCCATGCACGATAGCCGAGTTCCCAAGCTACCTTACCGAGGCTACTACCTGGCTGTGTGGTTTTAGCTCCCTGTCGTCTGCGACTTACCTTAGACTTATCGATCTTGTCTACAGTGTCGATATAGCACTGGGCGCTAATCTGTAGATCGTACAATTGCTTGTCGCTGCGCATTATCTCTCCTTAAATAGCGTAAAGGGGACTCCCCGATCGAAGTAGGGAGCCCCCTCTACATTCCCTAGCCCATGCCCCGTAGCTAGGAAACTAACCGGCCTTGATGGTGGCCGTAACCTTTTCGGTATCCCCCACAGCAAACGTACGAGTTGCCGCTGTATCTGCTGCTACGTGCAGGAGGCCTGCGTTAAGGGTCGTACCTTCTGTAATGGCCCAAGAGTTAGCACCGTTGGGCGAAGGTCCAGAACCTGTAAATGCACCGAACGTAACCTGATCTGCCACTGTGGACGAACCACCAGTAGAGAAGGTGTTGTCCAGTGTAGAGGTTCCCCAGTCAACTGAGCCTGTGTTAATGCTCTTTGCGATTGTCTGGCGTGCGTAGCCTGCGGCCGTTGTAGAGCCAATCTCGTTAACGTTGGAACCCGAGACTGTAACGCTCCACACCGAGTTACGGGCCATGTTAGCGCCGGAACCGACGACCGTCGTACTTAAGCCCATTGTCCACGCGGAAGGAGGAGTAACGGTACCCGATGCTCCTAACACGTAATCAGTAATCATTTGGGCCATACGGTTAAATACAATGGTAGCCATTATGCCTTATCCCAACTTGCAGAGAGCTCACGTTCGCTATCCATCTTGAACCTACTGTCGTGCGGGCTTTCTGGCGTAACCATTGGATGATTCAACGCGCTAACTGCTGCTGCAAGGTTCTGTACGTTTACAACGTCAACACCCTTAAGCAAGTCCTTAATACCAGCGTTGACTTCATCCGTAGACATACCGCCTTCGGTGCCATAGTCACCTGGGTGTGACGTGTACACCAGTACTTTAACAATACGTGATGCTGGACCACCCTGCGGTCCGTTTTGTCCGCCTGCCTTTGCTCGGTTATGCTGTTCTGTTACAGCCGCGAGAGCATCCTCGTCGGTGTCATAGTTAGCAACCGAGACTTCTCCATTTTCATAGATGATCTCGTAGTACATGTATTATTTACCTCGTCCCTTCTACGTCGTCTGTCGGTGCTCTGTTGGCTGTTAGGCCAGCATGTTCTGATTCTTCGCTAAATACAATGTCCACAACGGGGATGATGCCGTATGGAACTAAACGCTGTAAAGCCTCTGGCGTACAGTGACGCCCGCTAAGTGCTAATTGCCTGTGTTGCGATGGTGTGTGTTTGCGTGCATGTTTTTGACTCCACTCTCGGCGGAGAATCTCGGCGGCTAATATCACCTCCGCAGTATATTCGTTGTCTGGTACGCGGTTTAGCTCGGGCTGGTAAATAACACCACAGATACGGCAGTACACGTAGTCCCTGGTGGGGACAAAGGAAAAACCGTCATCTGGGCCAAGCCCGATAATAGGACCATTAATAACTAATGGCGGTGCGCTTGGCACTATTCCTCGGTGGGAGTAGCTGAATTAGCAGTAAGCTGCTTGAGCAGATCATCGAGCGTTTCGCCCTTAGCATCAGGGTTAGACGTAACCTTATCGATGATGTACTTAGCAACGCCGAAGCGTACAGCATCCTTGTCGGAATACGTGACTAGATGCACGATGGTATCACATGCATCTAGTGCGGACTTAAGAAACTTCTGCTGAATGGCTTTTGCAACAACGACGGGATCAAGTTCAGGTTCACCATCGCTTGCCTCGCTATGCGTAGTTCTATACTCCGTCTGGAGAGAAGTCTGGAACTTACGTAGCTTCTCGACTTCCTCTGCGAGTTTAGCTTCGTAATCTACCTTATCCATGTTGATAGGATAGGGGGCATCCAAGCTTGTAACAATTGTCACAAAGTACATAACTGATCCCCGAGAGATACACACCTATAATAGCCGGAGATGGCTCCCCGTGGGAGTAAAGTACCTCTTGTCAGTCGAGCACCGCGCGTCACGCGGGATCGGTTGAGCTGGATCGCCGGGGTTGACAGCTCGCGCGATATAGGCTACACTACAAGTGTAGCGTACATACCGCACAACGGGTATCGATGGGGCACGTAAAGCCATCGACTGTGGAAACCTACTCCACGCGGGATTAGCTCCGGTAGCTCTGCTAAGGGGCAGGATGGAGGCAACATGCATCCTCTCGATCAGACTCGTATCCACATGGCCGAGCACTCCTACCCTACACCTACTCGGAACCACCTATCAATGCACAATCGCGAGGCATCCAAACGGAAGTCATACGGTGCCACGCGAGGAAGCGAAGTTAGGTTCGGTATCCGGCTACCGTCAGGTCAGTCAGTCATGGCTCTCACGGATAGCGAGGTTGAGCAGGCACGGAAAGAGGAGCTGACTAACCTTCGCCTCGAAGCTGAGGAACGGAAGGCACGCATCCTCCGCAACGTGCACGCACAGATGGCAGAGACCGATAGCTGGGCAGCCAAGCGATAACACACCTACTCATGCCCCTTATCAGAGCTACTGGATGCAGGCTAGATGGGAGTCCCCATGTACGCATACTTGGTACTCGCAGGAGTCATGGTGCTACTCGGTATCTACCTCATGCTGGCCTTCACCGTCGTGCGCATTGCGCAGGAAGCGTATAACCGCAAGCGCATGGTGCTGAGGATTCAACAGTACACGGACAAGAACTAGCCAATAACAACCCGCCTGCATCGTGGCTCTGCTGAGCTACCGGAAAACGAATCTTCTGTACTGAGACGCTGGCAGCGAAGGAGGCCAATCATGGCTGACATTACTGCCACTGATCCTGCACAGTTGAAGGAACTTCTGACACAGATCGAGGCCATGAAGGCTACCTTCGGTAATCTTCGTAAGCTCGAGGCTGATCGTCCGAAGAAGGGAAAGACACGTGAGGACCTGAAGCAGCTTCAGGACAGTGACTTTCCGCTCATCATTCTGTCCAGGCCCAAGTACACAAACAAGAAGGGCGAGATCAACGAGAGCTCGCTGCGTTCTCAGTTCAAGGCGATGGCGAAGGACATGGAGTTGGATTTCGAGCCTTCGCTGATCGACGATGGTACGAATCTGTACCTCGTCAACCTCGACGCGGAAGATGCGGAGCGAAAGTTCGATGAGTACGTTCTCCGCACCGCTGGCATCGCCGCGAAGGATCTGTACGAAGTCACGTCCGAACTGGACAAGGCAACCAAGTAACTTAAACCCACGAGTTACGTTGCTGGCGTCTTAGTACAGAAGATTCGGAAGGAGGAATATCCATGAAGCGGTGAAGATCGCTGCGTATGTGCTTATACACTTACGCAGCGGTGTTCTACCGGGTAGGGCACCACAGGAAGGAGGTGATCCTGTGGCAATCAATCGTCAGATGTTCGAGGCTGTCTTTAAGATATCTCGGGCAAATCCGGGCGTCGTGTTGGACAAGCAACATTCCAACACTCACGAACTCTTGATTGTGCATCCGACCAAACAGAAGTACTGGATGGTCGAGCACAACGGGAATATTCGTCAGCTAACGACGAACCCGCGATAAGGGCGATAAGCGACCCTCCAGTTTGACACCGGGGAAATACTGGGATACACTGGGGAACACCCGATGGATGCTGGAGGGTCGTTGCCACGATGGTAAATCTTCTGAAAATTAGCAGTCCCGCACCGTCGGTGATAGTCCCCAGTGGGAAACGTTGGGGAGTACCATGTTCCCCAATAATTACACATGGTGTATCATACAGATGAATAGGTATATGAGACGATTGGTGTTCCCTGGAAAACTTGGGGAACATGCTATCGCCTGAATCTCGCGATTGTCGCTTATCTAGTTATGTTCGCAGCATGTCCAACACAGTGCATATAACTAAGCTACCACCATCAGCAGGTAGCTTAGTGGTGTGCACACCAGCGGGTACCACGAACCGTACATTATCGTGGATAGCTGACTGAGCTAGGTGAGGCACTAATGGAGATAGCCATCCAAAAAGCAGGAGTTCGATACCTGCGCAGGTAACTGCGACGGAGCATATCTTCCCAACTAATCAGCCGCCTAGCTCGGTGAGCTACCAATCCAGATAGTTCAGTAATAAATTAGGAAGGAGGTGAATCATGCCCGACTTCGACTCATTCACCAAGGCACTCCGCGCATACTTCGAGATGGATGGTACCTCCACCATCAAGGAGTACAAGGAGCTGTCCGAGCAGGACAAGGTGGAGTATTCCTCCATGCTCAACGCTGCGGGGTTTAAGCACCCCCAGTACGTCGCCAAGTAATTCAGTAACAATGCAGCCTAACGGTGGCTGCATACACGGGAGAAGTTCACAGTTGGGGTAACACTCCCGTGTATGGAGCCATCGCAATACGGTTCCCGTTAAATCCGGTTACGTTAACACCGGACGTGAGGTGTGATGGTGAAGTCATGCTGACCCAAGCCAGGGTACCTAAGCACCCATGACAATGCAAAGCCCTGGCACTAGCAACAAAGCTGGCTAGTATGCTAGGCATGGCATACTAACGTGGCAAGGTGATTAGGTCGGCCACTAATCCTGCCGATTAGTGCGGTTCCCTCCGAAAACAAACTCCACGGATAGCCCCGTGCCTAGCATAGTAGCTAGCCCATCGGGAGGTTACTAAGTGAAACATAGGTTCTACATAGCAGAAGGCAACAAGCATCTCGCATCGATGGATGACAAAGCAGCAGCACTACGGTATGCTGCAAAGCAAGCGCACGTTCGCCAGTCAGTAACAAAAGTATTTCGCTACGACGGTGTGTTCATCAAGTCATTTGATGGTCGTAGTGCCTAGCGTTAGCTAGGCGAGATAGACAATCCGTGAACGACACGAAACATGTAGATAAAATCTCATGCTAGAGTCGTGTGGTGAGGCTGACCCTCATTACCTCGATACCGGTCACTCATGGGTAGATTGTCTATCTCACCCGGCTAACGAGAGGAGGTGAAATAAAATGCCGAAGTACAGCACCGTAGATAAGCAGGTTGCTGAGTTGCGTGAGCTGGCAAACTTCATCGAGAAGGTTGGTGTTACTCTGCCAGATTACTACCTCACTACCACGCTTAACCTCTACCTCACCGCTACTGATTACAAGCGTAATGAGGAGTCCGGTGAGTACGAGACTACCATCAACGAAATCGAGACGAAGCAGAACATCAAGAAGTTCCTCGATGCTGTGGGGTCTTGTGAGAAGGACTACCGCGATGATCGTCTCGTTATCACTAAGCCCTACACATGCAATCCTACGCGCAACATGATCACCGGAACGGTTGATCGTTCAGTCGCTTGCAAGAAGGTTGTGAAGGGACGTAAGTTCATCAAGGAACATCTCGTCCCCTCACGTTTCGAGGATGAGATTGAGTGGGTGTGTGATGAGGGCCTGTCCCTCAAGAAGTTGGTTAGTAACATCTAGGGGGTTCATCACATAGTGTGGTACGCAATAGGCATAGGAACTGTAGTACTTCTGTTCCTGTGCATGATTCACATTCATACAGTTCCACCACCTAAGCGTGGTACCGACATAGATGATGAAGTACGGTATCGCGTGCACAGCCATCGAGATGATTGAGGTTGGTGATGTCTCTCGCAGAGACTTCCACATATATCTTCAAGATCACCTTCACTACATCAACTGGTGAACTGCCTACCGACAATGAAGTAGAGGAAATGGTAGGCGATCAGTTGGAAGGTGAGTTGGACGAAACAACTGGACTATTCCTGGCTAGTTGTGACCTAGTTGGCAGGATCGCAGATGAGAACAACACATGAACTCATCCGATGTAACTGCCACACATGTAAGCGTAACTGGCTAGAAAGATTCTGGCTAATCGTAACATTCAACTTCCCCAATGAAACCATTCCGGAGGAAGATGATGGATAAACTTCCAGAACACTACATCTATCTAGTCACAAGTACGATCAGAAAGATGCGATCGCAGGATTTGCCAGAAGCAATCGCAGAAGCCAAGCAACGCAGAGGAGATGGCTACCGAACGGAGATTATATTCCGGGAGTCAGTACTTGAAAGACGAGGACTGACAGGTAACATGCAAGACCTCCTAGAACTGGAGCGTGATCTACTTCCGTGATTCATAAAGAGAAAGGTAATCATACAGCCTTCTCAGAAGATTGGTTGATAGACAACCTACCTCCTGGTTGGACATATGATTGCCAGACTACAGCACCACAGGGTTTCGTGATCTATCCACCAACGGGTAGTCCACTATTCATTCCGCTTGATCTACTCAAGCGCAATCGCAACAACAAAGAGTTCCGTAAGGTAACGATCGATCAAGCGAGGGAGTATGACCGATCCAATCCTAGAGTTAACAGATACTAAAGCAGAGCAACTGCTCGAGCTTATCTACATCGCAGTTGCAGAGTACACCACTGCAGACATAAGTATTTCAGAGTTCGCAGCAGACGTAGCAATGTCAATGAACAAGACAACCGACAGAGCCGATGAGCTGCGCCAGAAGATCGAGCAGGCAGTAACGTGAAGCAACGTGAGGTAGAGAAAGCACTGTGGAAAATGCGAGAGGTCTACCAGATGAACCAGCCAGTAGAGATAAAGCGAGGTATCGGTAGCCTGCAAGCAGAACGCATAATCTTGCAGGACAAGCTGGATGCAGCCAAAAAGAAATACGCACCGCTAAAGCGTAAGGCAGATGCAGCAGCCAATGCACAGATGCTCGTATACAATGAGATAAGAGAGACAGAACTACTCATCGAGACAATAGACAACGCGATTGAACTACTGAACAGAACATGAACCATCATAAGGACGTAATTAACTTCGGGTACGAGGAGGCCAATCGTATGGCACTTACTAGACCCGATCCGTGGCATGATCTAACCAAATGGCTACGTACCACGACAGGACAGGAATTCTGCGATGAACTTGTGTGGGGTACTGTCGGTAGCGAAACGCTAAACGCCATGCTACGCGAGAACAATATCCCACAGACCTACGACAATCGAACTAAGTTCATCAAACTAGCTAACGATATCATGGCGGACGATGGCGCATGAAACTACAGGCAGTAACAAAACTACCTGCTAGGCCAGAGCGGCCACCATCTCCTACAATGAAGATGCTTCTAGAGTTCATGGAGATGGATACCAAGTACGCAATGATTACCGATACACGTGGAACATCGGGAGCACTCATCAATAATGCTATCTATACCAAGAAACTCCCGATCAAGTTCCACAACAGAGCAACAGGATGGTACCTTGAGCGAACAGATAAATGATGATATCTGGTACCCCAAGTGGCCGCCTAATACACAGCCACGATTTACATACGGACGCCCGACATTCGAGACACACGTAGGTAATTCAGGGCATACGTGGTTAGTGCCAGCAATTACGGTACTGCCGAATCGTGGCGATCATGTGTACGTAACTGCACATGCAGATTGCATGATGCCCGGCAGAGGTTTCGGTGGGCGGACGTTGCACATGCCACTAATCTCAGGTAGTAACTTCGAGCTAAGAGGTGGTTGGCACACTCGCGCCGAGGACTTATACTCGGACACCGACATTGACGTGCAACATTTGCGCCTAACATACGGTGCAGTAGGATTACACCGCACATACACAGGATTAGAATTGGTCGGGCTACTGTATGCTGACCAAGCACCACAGTTAGGCACTACCACCCGTATCGTAGAGCTAGCAAAGTGGCTAGCACATGATCGAAACGAAACGGTGTATTACTCATACCTCAGTGCCGGAGGTGGAGCATCTGCACAAATCAGCCCAGAAGGGAGGTGACGTGAACGCTAACAGCGTATGGAACGGACATGAGTATGCTTACGTGCACATCGTGAGACGAAAGTATTTCCCAGGTAATGCAGTAAGGGTGAAGGTATTATCTAAGAGGGAGGTACAGTCGGGATACAAGACACGTAAGGATACTTATGCAACCGTAACCTTCCCGGATAATCCCGAGAGGGGTGAACGTGAAGTCAACGTGCGTAACCTGTATGACTTCTGGGATAGTTACGTAGATGAGAAGCGACACGTTGTGGAAAAGCGACAGCGTGAGGAAGCTGAACGTAACCGTGTTTGGCAACAGCAGATGGCAGAACGAGCAGAGCGTGATAGACTAGCCCAAGAAAACAAGGCACGGTATAGAGAAAAGCTCCACAGGATTAGGGATGGATTGGCAAGAGAACTCGCAATCGATCCCGAATCTATCCAAGTGAACGAACAATTCGGACACTTCCTGATCTATGCGAAGGAGTTAGAGTTCCTTGCCAAGTAAGAATAACTACCAGGAACTCGAAGCCCAGCGTATCAAGGAGATTGTTCGTGGTGCACGTAACAGTCCCAACAGACAGCATACACCTTGGGTATATCGAGGTGAGATTATGGGACTGTTGGCACTAGCACTCGAGCATAAACAGGATAGACTAATCCTTGATGGTAGAGAGTTCTGTGTTATCTACACCGACGCAGGTGCAAGAGCAACTGTTAGACCTACAAACGGAGACTTTGTACCCTGTGCACATATCATAATTGAGAAGTATCTAGATGAGTGGGAGAGATTCGATGCAGCCACCCGAGTCACCAGACTCCCAAGTGAATCAGTGGAAGGTAACACTTAAACAGCGTTATCCTACCATGAGTGAGGCAAGAGTAAATGAACTGGCCGTGAAGATTGCATGTATGAATCGTGCCGAACGACGTAAGTTCTTCAAGGTCAGCTCACCTAAGTTGCCTCGCAAGCTGGACATTCCATCATGAAAGAACTTTCGGAAGATGAAATCACCAAGTTACTATCCCGTCCCAAGCGTGGTAACTCCAAACGTGGGATAGACCTCAGTATGAGGGAGAACAGAAATCTCCTGGTATGGATCAAGTTACCACATACTCTCGCATTCTGCGCCAACGTCGATTGTCCAGACGATAGACCACGTAAGGTAGCAGAAGGCAATGCCATGTGTACGCTGATAAACGATGAACCTGTGTGTCGTCTCTGCTTCCTGAGTGGATTCGCACTTGACAAACGGGCGGGAGTGTGATACCGTGGCGGTTAGTGAATCACCGCACACCGAGCCGGTAAGTACGGCTCACGGATATTGCATAGCTCTATATGATGCGCTCTCGGCAAAGGCCGACGGCGACACTTTCACTGGTAAGGTTACGGAGGTATATCAGACACTCGGTATCTCAAATCAATACTACTCAAGGATCATTCGAGCGTTAGTAGAAGTTGGATCGATTGAACATGTGCAACGTGGGCATCATAAGCGTCCAACAATCTATCGTCTGATTGATCGACCAACACGTGAACAACTTGAGCAGTATGATTTCCTTACGCCAGGTACTAAGCGTAAGCGAGTGACGGACAAAGAACTTCTCCAAAGGCTTGAGAAACTAGAAAGGAGTACACAAGGCATAGACGTAATTGCAGCATTCACAAATCTAGAGGCTAGAATCAAAGCTCTAGAGAAGAAGCAATCGGGAGGTACATAGACTTGCCCGGTAGACGTAACGCAGCAACACAAACACAAACACCAAATAAGGAGAGAATCACAATGGCATCGACCGAGCTTACCGACGACCTTATCAATTCACTTCTCGCGTCGTCGAAGCAGCGTGGTCAGTACGATACGGAGCTTAAGGCTATCCTTGAGTCCGGTGCTAAGGGTGTGCAGATTGACCTGGAGAACGGTACGTTCGCAGGTAAGAAGGCTCAGTCGGTTAAGACTGGCTTGGACAATGCACGCAAGAAGCTGGACGAGGAAACGCAGGCTCACGTTCGTGTCATCATGCAGGACGAGAAGGTTTTCGTCATCAATCAGGCTAGCTAACTAGTCTGAAAGATAGGGAGCCCTGCTGCGGTGGGGCTCCCTAATACTAGGTACGATAGTGGAGGGCTA
>Ga0207641_10001950_pt1 | contig 19796 bp, 16 predicted proteins | sample KBSSwiS62_FD_184306 | JGI IMG/M metagenome (GOLD analysis project Ga0207641, IMG submission 184306) | Switchgrass rhizosphere microbial communities from Kellogg Biological Station, Michigan, USA - KBS Switchgrass S6-2 (SPAdes) (version 2) | ecosystem: Host-associated > Plants > Roots >... | reverse complement strand
CGTTGCAGACGGTGCGTGAGGAGATCGAGGTCAAGGGCCGCGAGGAGCCGGTCGCGCTCGACGTGCGGATCACCCACCACGGGCCGATCGTCAACGCCGCGCTCGGCGCGGACGAGGCCGAGCCGCTGGCGCTGAGCTGGCTGGCGCTGCGCGAACCGACCGCCTTCGCCGGGATGTTCGAGCTGCTGGAGATCGGCTCGGGGCCCGACCTCGTCGCCAAGCTCGAGGGCCACACCGCGCCCGCCTCGAACCTGATCTGGGCCGATCGCCACGGCTCGATCGGCTACAAGCTGATCGGCCGCCTGCCGCGCCGCCGCGGCGACTGCCCCGACCTGCCGAAGCCGGGCTGGAGCGGCGAGTTCGAGTGGGAGGGGACGATCCCCTACGAGGAGCTGCCGCAGCAGGTCGACCCCGAGAGCGGTTTCCTGGTCACCGCCAACAACCGCATCGTCGGCGACGAGTACCCGCACCACATCACCAGCGAATACCTCGACGGCTTTCGCGCCAGGCGGATCGAGCAGCTGTTGGCGGAGAGCGAGGAGCACGACATCGAGAGCTTCGAGGCGATGCAGTCCGACAACCTCTCGCTGCCGGGGATCGAGGCGGCGCGGCGGCTGGGCCGGCTGCACCCGCGCGGCCAGCGCGAGATCAGCGCGGTCGAGCGCCTGCGCTCCTGGGACGGGCGGCTCGACCCGGAGACGATCGCCGGCACGATCTACCAGGCCTTCCTGCTGCGGCTGGCGCGCGAGGTGGCGCGCTGCGCGATCGGCGACCGCGACCTCTGCGAGCGCTGGCTCGACCGCGCCGACAACGGCTTCACGCCGCACGTCACCTCGCCCTGGCGCTGGCACTCGCACCTGATGGCGCTCTGGGAGGAAGCCGACGCGGGGCTGATCGGCCGCTCCTGGGAGGGGCTGGTGCTGGAGGCGCTGGCCGGCGCCCTCGACGACCTCGAGGAGCGCTTCGGCCCCGACCCCGAGGGCTGGCGCTGGGGCCGCGTGCACGAGATGGAGTTCCCGCACCCGCTCGGCGAAGCGAACCCGCTGCTGCGCCGCCTGCTCAACCGCCGCCTCCGCGCCGGCGGCGCCCAGGAGACGGTGAGCCAGATCGCCTACGACCCCAACGACCCTTACAAAGCCGTCTGGGCGCCGAGCTGGCGCATGGTCGCCGACCCGACCGCGCCCGACCGCTCGCGCTGGCAGATGTTCACCGGCCAGTCCGGCCATCCCGCCAGCCCCCATTACGACGACCTCCAGGCCGACTGGCTCGAGGGCCGCACGCAGCCGATGAGCGGCGAGGGGCCGTGGAGCGAGCTGGAGCTGGTCCCGGCGGGCGCGGCCGGGCCCGGCTAGCTACCGGCTTTCGACGGCTTCTTCATCGAGCCGGTACAGAGGCCGACCACGGCCGCTCCGGCGGCGGTGATGATGAAGGTCCAGACCGTCTGATCGGCCCCCGAGAGTTCCGCCGCCAGGGGCGATTCCGGCATCACCAGGCCCCAGGCGCTGAAGGCGACGACGGCGCAGAGGATCTCGACTACGGGCAGTTTTCGCCTCTGTTTTTCGTCGCACTGGGTGCGCATGTGCGCGGCGGCCATCCAGATCGCGATGAAGGCGGCGGTGACGCCGAAGATGATCCAGCGCATCGTCAGCCGCTGGTCGGAGCCCGGGTCGATCGTCGTCACGATGCCGGCGATCAGGAACGTGTACAGCGCCAGCGGCTCGGTCGGGATCGCCGTCACCAGCAGGTCGAGGTAGCCCTGGGGCTCGGCTTTTTTGCCCTGGGGGGTGACCGGAAGCGCCGGGGTCGGCGGCACGCCGCCGGCCCGAACCGTCTCCTCAGGCGTGGGAGGCGGCTCGACCGCGTTTTCGAGCCGCATCGGCACCCCCTGGTCCCGTTCCGCGGCCACCTCGATAAGACCTCTGACGCTCATCGCGCTCCTCCCCTGCTTCGTGACTGGACGGAGGGGACGCTCGCACAGCCCGGCCCACCGCACAAGGGGATTCCATTAAACGAGCCGATTATCACCCGGCGATCAGTCGGCCGGGTCGAACACCGGGTCGTTGGCCCGGGAGAAGGCGGTCACCGCCTCGACGATCGCGGCCGGGGCCTTCTCCGGCGAGCCGCAGTCGAAGGGCGGGTCGGGGTCGTACTCGATGCCCAGCTGCACCGCCTGTGCCATCTCCGGCCCGGCCTCCTGGGCGACCAGGTGCAGGGCCATGTCGATCCCGGCGGTGACGCCGGCGGCGGTGATCACCTTGCCGTCCTCGACCCAGCGGCCGCCGACCGGGTCGGCGCCGAACTGGCGCAGCGGCTCCAGTACGAGCCAGTTGCCGGTGGCCCGCTTGCCCTCGAGCAGCCCGGCGGCGCCGAGCAGCAGCGATCCGGTGCAGACCGAGGTCGTCCATTTGGTTGCGCGGTCGACGTCGCGCAGCCACCGCAGCAGCTCCTCGTCGCGCATCAGCGGGCGGCTGCCCCTGCCGCCGGGGACGAGGACGATGTCCGGCTCGCGGATCTCATCGAGGGTGTAGTCGGCGACCAGGCCGAGAGTGCCGTCCTCGGTCCGCGTGTCGCCCTTGCGCTTGGCGACGAAGCGCACGTCCCAGCCCGGCACGTTGCGCATCACTTCGTAGGGCCCGACCGCGTCGAGGGCGGCCAGCTCGTCGTAGATGAGGATCGCTATTTCCATGTTCCGATCATGGCGGCCGCAGCGCCCCACCGCCAGAGGCAGGAATGCCAATGTCCGCTAGATTTCTGCCATGCACCGGGTGGTCGCACTCTGCCTCGACGGTCTCGTCGCCTTCGACCTGACGGCGCCCGCGCAGGCCTTCGGGCTGGCGGCGCACCCGAGCGGCGACCCGCTCTACGCTTTCTCGACCTGCTCGGTGGGAGGGACCGAGGTGCGGACCACGAGCGGGTTCGGGGTCAGCCCGCAGGCGGGGCTGGGAGCGCTGCGGCGGGCCGAGACGATCGTCGTCCCCGGTTACGCCGGCCTGCTCGAGCCGCCACCGCCGGCCGCCCTGGATGGACTCCGTGCCGCCGCCCACCGCGGCGCCCGCGTGCTCTCGGTCTGCACCGGCGCCTTCGCGCTCGCCCACGCGGGCCTGCTCGACGGCCGTCGCGCGGCGACCCACTGGGCCTGGGCGGGGGAGCTGGCGCGGCGCTTCCCGGCGGTCACGGTCGACCCCGACGCCCTCTACGTCGACGAGGGCGAGGTGATGACCTCGGCCGGGCTCAGCGCCGGCATCGACCTCAGCCTGCACGCGATCCGCAAGGACTTCGGCGCCGCCGCCGGGGCGCGGGTCGCCCGCCACATGGTCGCGCCGCCGCACCGGCAGGGCGGCCAGGCGCAGTTCGCCAGGCGCGAGCCCACTCCGGCGCCCGGCTCACTGGAGGCGACGCGGCGCTGGGCGGCCGAGCGGCTCGGCCAGCCGCTCGACGTCGCCGCGATGGCGAGCAATGCCGGGGTCAGCCCCCGCACCTTCGCCCGCCGCTTCCGCGAGGAGACCGGGACGACGCCGCTGCAGTGGCTGCTCGCCGAGCGGGTGCTGGAGGCGCGGCGGCTGCTGGAGGAGTCCGACCTGCCGGTGGAGACGATCGCCTGGCGCTGCGGCTTCGGCACCGCCGCCTCGCTGCGCGATCACTTCCGCCGCGCGGTGGCGACGACGCCGACCGCGTATCGCGGCTCGTTTCGCCGCGTTCACGCCTCCTAGTACGGCAAATCAATGAATGTTGGGTACCAAAATTGGGTAACCCCCTGTAGCATCGGTTTGCACAGGCAGATTGAGGGCATTACTCGGCCAGAGGTAGCGGTCGGGAGCCCGCGGCCCAGAGCCCGTCATGGAAACCTTGCTCAGATCCGACCCCATCCAGACTCCGATCTCCGGCTCGCCGCCGCCGGGCGCGGCGCTGACGGCGCTCGGTGCCCGCCTCGAGGCCAGCGTTCCCGGTATCGAGGGCCACTTGCGACGCGTCTCCCTCTATGCCGCGGCGGCCGCTCGCGAGCTGGAGCTGCCCTCCCGGGAGGTCGAACGGGTGCGCCGGGCCGCCGCGATCCATGACATCGGCAAGCTGGAGATGCCGCCGGGCCTGGTCAACAGGCCGGGGCCGCTGAGCCCCCACGAGTTCGCGATCGTCAAGCGGCACGCGCAGACCGGGGCGCGGCTCGCCTGTCAGTTCGGTCAGGGCGATCTGGCGCCGATCATCCGCCACCACCATGAGCGCTTCGACGGCGATGGCTATCCCGACGGGCTTGCCGGCGAGGCGATCCCCCTCGGCGCCCGCATCGTCACCGTCGCCGACACCTTCGACGCGGCCACCTCGACCCGCCCCTACCGCGAGGCGATGGCCGAGCGCGAGGCTTTGAGCCTGCTCTGGTCTGAGGCCGGCAGGCAGCTCGACCCGAAGGTCGTCGCCGCCTTCTGCGCCTATTACTCGGGGCCGCACGGCTCCTTGCGCCGGGCGCTGGCGCGGTAGCGTTCGGCGGGTGAGCCGCCGCGACCAGATCGTCCTCAGCGACGCCGAGCTGCTGGAGCTGCTCGATTCCGAGCGGGTCGCGGTCGTTTCCAGCCTCGGGCCGCGGGGCTGGCCACACTCGATGCCGCTCTGGTTCGTGCCGCGCGACGGCGAGGTCTGGATCTGGACCTACGCGAAGTCGCAGAAGGTGCGCAACCTCGAACGCGACCCGCGGGCGACGGTGCTGGTCGAGACCGGCCACGAGTACGGCGAGCTGCGGGGGGCGATGATCGAGGCGGAGGCGGTGCTGCACCGCGAGCTCGGGACCGTCGTCGGCTTCGCCGAGGAGCTGACCCTGCGCTACGCCGACGGGATCTCGGCGATCGACGGCGACGCCAGGGCAGGTCTGGAAGCGCAGGCGCCGAAGCGGGTGGCGATCCAGTTCAAGGCGGTGCGGACCGCGACCTGGGACCACCGCAAGCTCGGCGGCACCTACTGAGCGTCACAACTTCGCTACCTCCGGCCCGTGCCCGTGTTGCAGGGTGACGCGACCGGTACCTTTCCCGACTCGATGAAACGATCCCTCTCAGCCGCCCTTCTTCTCGCCTGTCTCGGGGCGGCCCTTTTCGTCGGCGTCCAGTCCGGCGACGCAAAGGCGCCGCTGCCGCACCCGGCCGGCTTCTTCGGCATCGTCCCGCAGACGGGACTGACCCCGCGGGACTACGAATACATGAAGGCCGGTGGGGTCGAAAGCGTGCGCCTGCCGCTCTCCTGGTCGGCGGTCCAACCGACCCGCAGGAGCGCCTACGACTGGAGCGGTTTCGACTCGGCGGTGGCGACCGCAGCTCGTGGCGGGCTGCAGGTGCTGCCGTCGATCGGCTCGCCGCCAACCTGGGTGACGCGCAAGCCGACGACGATGCCGATCGACAGCGCCAAGCAGCGCCAGGCCTGGCAGGCGTTCCTGCGCGCGGCGGTGGCTCGCTACGGTCCCGGCGGCGAATTCTGGAAGCAGCGCCAGACCGGCGGTATCGGCCCCGGCCCGGTCTACCAGCCCGAACCGGCGGTCCCGAACATGCCGATCAGGAGCTGGCAGATCTGGAACGAGGCCAACTTCTTCTACTTCGCCTTCCCCGTCTCCCCGCAGCGCTTCGCGAAGCTGGTGACGATCTCCAGCCAGGCGATCAAATCGGTCCGCCCGGGCGCTCAGGTGGTCCTCTCCGGGCTTTTCGGCGAGCCCACCGCCGGCGGCAAGAAAGGAATGCCCGCAGCGGAATTCCTGCGCCAGTTCTACAAGTACCCGGGGATCAAGAGCCGCTTCGACGACGTCTCCCTGCACCCCTACGCGGTCGACGCGGAAACGCTCGAAGAATACGTTGAAGAATTCCACCAGGTCTCGGTCGAAAACCACGACCGGCCCGGCTTCTTCATCACCGAGATGGGCTGGGGATCGCAGAACAACTTCCAGCACGACGCCTTCGAGCAGGGCATCCAGGGCCAGGTCAAGCAGCTGCGCGACTCCTACGGGTTCCTGCTCGCCAATCAGCGTCGGCTCAACCTCAAGCAGGTCTACTGGTTCACCTGGAAGGACGCCAAGGGCCTCTGCGACTTCTGCGACTCGGTCGGCCTCTTCCGCGAAGGGCCGCGGTTCCACCCGAAGCCCTCCTGGCGCGCCTTCGTCGCGCTCACCGGCGGCCGCGCGCGCCCGTGAGGCGCGGCGCCGCGGCGCCACTGCTGGGCCTGGCGCTGCTCGCCGCGGCGGCGGTGCTGCTCTCCTACGGTCACGGGCTGACCTGGTTCCAGGACAGCTGGGAGTTCCTGATGAACCGGCGCGGGCTCAGCGCCGACGCGCTCCTGCAGCCGCACAACGAGCACATCGTTCTGATCCCGGTGCTGATCACGCAGCTCTCGCTGCGGCTCTTCGGGATGGACTCGATGCTGCCCGAACAGGTGGTGCTGACGGCGCTGCTGCTGGGCACGGCGGCGCTGGTCTTCGTCTACGTGCGGCGCCGGGTTGGGCCCTGGCCGGCGCTGATGGCGGCGCTGCTGCTCGCCTTCCTCGGCCCGGCCTGGCAGGACCTGCTCTGGCCGTTCCAGGTCGGCTTCGTCGGCTCGGCCCTGACCGGGGTCGCGATGCTGCTGGCGCTGGAGAGCGAGGACCGGCGCTGGAACGCCGGCGCCTGCGTACTGCTGGCGCTCTCGATCGGCTTCTCCAGCCTCGGGCTCTCCTTCGCGGTCGCGGCGGCGGTCGACGTCCTGCTGCGGCGCCGCGACCTCGGCTGGCGCCGCGCCTACGTTGTCGTGGCGCCGCTGGCGCTGTACGGGCTCTGGTACCTGGGCTGGGGCCACGAGGCCGAAAACCACCTCTCGGCCCACAACGTCCTGGTCTCGCCGCGCTACGTGGTCGAAGGGTTGAGCGCCGCGGTCGGCTCGCTGCTGGCGCTGGCGACGATCTTCGGCGAAGCGGTCGGGCGCTCGCACTGGGGCTACGTCGTGCTCGCCGTCCTCGTCGGGCTCGCCATCTACGCGCGGGTCCGCGGGCGCCGCTTCTCGTCCCGCCTCTGGCCGGTGCTGGCCGCGGGGGCGAGCTTCTGGTTCCTGGCCGGGTTCAACGCGATCCCCGGCCGTGAGGCCTGGTCGAGCCGCTACCTCTACGTGGGGGCGCTGTTCGTCCTCCTGATCGGCGCCGAGCTGCTCAAGGGCGTGCGCTTCAGCCGCTGGGCGCTGCTGGCCGGGGGCGCGGTGACCCTGGTCGTGGTCGGCTTCAACCTGGTGCCGCTGCGCGAAGGGCGTGACTTCTTCAAGGAACAGACGGTGCTGACCCGGGCCGACCTGGGCGCGATCGAGATCGCGGCGGGCAGCGTCGAACCCGGCTTCCGGCTGCCGCCGGAGATCGCCGGCACCAGCTTCCTCAACGAAATCGAAGCCGGCGAGTACCTATCCGCGGTGCGCGAATACGGCTCGCCCGCCTACACCCCCGCCGAAATCGCCGATGCGCCCGAAGCCGGCCGCAAGCAGGCCGACCTGGTGCTCGCCAACGCGCTGCCGGTCAGCATCGAAGCGGGCGCGCCGGCGGTTGCGGCCGCGGGCGGTCGCTGCGCCGCGGTGCCCGGCGGCGCCGGACCGGGCACGCCGCCGGTGCGGCTCCGGCCCGGGGTGACCACGGTCGAGCTCCCCCCCGGTGGCCCCGGCACGATCCGCCTGCGCCGCTTCGCCGTCGCCGAGTACCCGCTGGTCAGCGAAGGCGTCGCCGGCGGCTCGACGACCAGGCTCAGCGTTCCCCGCGACAGGTCGCCGCGGCCGTGGCTGTTGCTGGTGGAAGCGGCGCAGGGCGCGACCATCTGCCGCTAGGTCGGTGCCTGTCGTGGATCTGGCGGCTAGCGGTGGTGCTTGTGCGGGCGCGCGAGCCGGATCGTCAGCCGCCGCGATTTTCCGCCCACGAATTCGCGGTCGGTGCGGGTGACGGCGGTGAAGGTGGTGCCGCGGCGGACGCGGGGGAGGAAGCGGGCGGTGCAGGCGCGGGAGAGTGCGCGGGTGCCGTTGGGCCGCCCCTCCCGCAGGAGCTCGATCGGGTCGCCTTTGCGGCCGTCGCAGGGGGAGACGAAGACGGTCAGCAGCGCCACTTTGCCGCGTTCTACCCGGCGCCGCTGCGCCTTGATCCCGATCAGCGTCGGCTTCAGCTGGGTGGCGACCGCCGGCGGGGGCGGGGGTGGCGTCGCCGGGATCGGGCAGGAGGCGGGTGGCGAGCCGCTGAGGCGGAAGACCTCGCCGCCCTGTTCGACGACGTAGAGCCGCTTTGCCGCGTCTTCGCCGAAGGAGACCGGTCGATCAACTTCCAGCCCCAGCCAGCAGTCGCCGCCGGCGCGCCGGCCGGCTTCGGCCGGCAGCTTCAGGGCGCGGATCGCGCCCGAGCAGAGGTCGGCGTAGACGTAGCTGCCGTCGAGGTCGCCGAGGGCGGGATCGCGGGCGACGTAGCCGCCGATGATCGAGCAGCGGGCCGGGCCGGCGAGATCGGGGTCGGGCGTGTGCGGGTAGTCGAAGACCGGTTCGACGAAGTCGCCCGGGGGAAAGGTGGAGCAGCCGGGGTCGGTGCCGGGGCCGGCGAGGAAGCCCTCGCGGCAGTTCCAGCCGTAGTTGGCGCCGGCGCCGCCGACCACGCCGGGGGCGGGGCTGGGCGCAAAGTCGATCTCCTCGCGGGCGCTCTGGCCGACGTCGGCGATCACCATGTCGCCCGTCTCGCGGTCGAAGGAGAAGCGGTACGGGTTGCGCAGGCCGGAGGAGAAGACCGAGTAGGGGCTGGACGAGTCGGGGTCGAGCTCGAGGATCTTGCCGAGCGGGCTGGAGAGGTCCTGGGCGTTGTGAAATTCGTCGTCGCCACCGCCCCCGTCTCCGGTCGAGACGTAGAGGTGGCCGTCGGGGCCGATCTGGAGCTGACCACCGTTGTGGTTGGCCGCGTCCGGGTGGGGGATGCTCGCCAGCGGGCGCGGGGTCGAGGTGTCCGCGGTTTTGTGACCGGCATCTTCGGAGACGAGTTCTTCGACGTGGATCGTCCCGTCGACGTCGTTGGCGTAGTCGACGTAGAGACGGCCGTCGAGGTCGAAGGTCGGTGAGAGCGCGATCGAGAGCAGGCCGCGCTCGCCCGCGCATTCCGCACCGCACCCGACCTCCGCCGTCAGATCGGCGAACACATGCTTGACCCCGCCTTCGACCAGCTCGATCGTCCCCGTGCGCTCGACCACGAAGAGCCGGCTCGCGTCGCCGGGGTCCGAGGTCACGTAGGTGGGCTGGTTGAAGTTGCCGACGGGCTGCAGCGTCAGCGCCTGGGCGCTGCCGGCGCCGAGCGCGAGCAGGATCAGAGCGAGGGCGAAGGTGCGGCAGAAGGCGCGAGTCCCGTTCATCCAGCCTCTGAAGGTAGCCGAGAGCCCCCGTCGCCGTAGCGGCGGACGAAGCCCTCGAGGTCTGGACCGCAGAGATCGTCGACGCGATCACGGACGACCTCGTCCGGCCAGTCCCACCAGGCGATCTGCCGCAGGGCGTCGACGATCGCGTCCGGGAACCGCCGCCGGACCTCCTGGGCCGGGTTGCCGACCACCACCGCGTAGGGCCGGACGTCGGCGCTGACGACAGCCCCCAGGCCGATCACGGCGCCGTCGCCGATCGTCACCCCGGAGAGGATCCGCGCGTCGGCCCCGATCCAGACGTCGTTGCCGACGACGATGTCGCCCTTCGTCGCCGGGTGTCCGTCGACCAGGGCTCCCGGCAGCTCGAGCATCGCTCGCAGCGGATAGGTGGTTACCCAGTCCGTCCGGTGATTGCCACCGACGAAGAACTCGGCCCCGTCGGCCATCGAGCAGTACCGCCCGATCCGCACTTTGGCGGTGTCGCCGGGAAAGACGACGATGCCGGGGTTGCCGTAGCTGTGCTCGCCAAGGCTGAGAAATCCGGCCTCGCTCGCCGCCTCCAGCGAGAGCGAGCCAGGTCTGCGACGCGGGTCAGTCGTCATCGCCGCCTCAGTGCCCGGCCCTGATCCCGGGCTCAGCCGCTTCGGCTTCCGCGGGGTCGGGCGGGGGGGTCGGCAGGGTGGATGCGGGGCTTGGCTCGGCCAGAGCCCGAAACCTAGCGAAGCGGCCGGGTTCCGTTAATCGCTGAGGGGGGAGGGCGTCCGGTAGCGTCCGGCGCCGTGGATCGCCTCTTGATCACCGGCGGGGCCGGCTTCGTCGGCTCCAACCTGGCCGTCTCGCTGGCCGCAAAGCACCCCGACTGGGAGATCGTCGTGCTCGACAACCTCTACCGGCGCGGCTCGGAACTGAACCTGCCGCGCCTGCGCGAGGCCGGGGTCGAGTTCCTCCGCGGCGACGTCCGCGAGCCCGAAGACCTGGCGAAGCTGCCGCCGATCTCGGCCCTGATCGAGTGCTCGGCCGAGCCCTCGGTGATGAGCGGCGTCGACGGCGACACCGGCTACCTGGTCCACACCAACCTCACCGGCGCCTACAACTGCCTCGAGCTCGCCCGCCGCGACGGGGCCTTCGTCGTCTTCCTCTCGACCAGCCGCGTCTACCCGGTCGCGCCGCAGGTCGAGCTCAACCTGGAGGAGGCGGAGACCCGCTTCGAGATCGCCGCCGAGCAGGCGGTGCCGGGGATCTCGCCCGCCGGACTCTCCGAGCAGTTCCCGCTGGAGGGCGCCCGCACCCTCTACGGCGCCACCAAGCTGGCGGCCGAGCTGCTGATCGAGGAGTACCGGGCGGGGCTCGGCGTCCCCGCCGTGATCGACCGCTGCGGCGTCATCGCCGGCCCCTGGCAGATGGGCAAGGTCGACCAGGGTGTCTTCACCCACTGGATGCTCGCCCACCACTTCGGCAACCCGCTCTCCTACATCGGCTTCGGCGGCAGCGGCAAGCAGGTCCGCGACCTGCTCCACGTCGAGGACCTGGTCGACCTGGTCGAGCGTCAGCTGCTCGACCAGGAGGCCTGGGACGGGCGCACGGTCAACGTCGGCGGTGGCCGCGAGTGCAGCCTCTCGCTGCGGGAGACGACCGCGATCTGCCAGGAGCTGACCGGCAATGAGGTGGCGATGACCCCGGTCGCGGAGACCCGGGCCGGGGACGTGCCCATATACCTTTCCGACAGCACGAAGATCTTTGGCCTGGACGAGTGGCGGCCCCGGCGCAGCGCCGAGCAGGTGCTTACCGACATCTACGAGTGGGTAGCCGCCGACGGAGCGAGAATCGCCCAGGCGCTCAACATCGACACCCCCGCGGGGGAGAGGGAGTAGGCGCGAATGCCGGTTGCGATCATCACTGGGGCGGGAGGCCTGATCGGCTCCGAGGCCGTCGAGCACTTCATCGCCGAGGGCTTCGACGTCGTCGGCATCGAGAACGACATGCGGGCCAGCTTCTTCGGCCCCGAGTCCTCGACCTCCCACGTGACCGAGCGCCTCGTCTCCGAGCACTCCGAGTTCCGCTGGGAGAACGCCGACATCCGCGACGGTGCCGCGATCGAGCGGATCTTCGCCGAGCACGCGGGTCAGATCGAGCTGGTGATCCACACCGCCGCCCAGCCCTCCCACGACTGGGCCGCCAGCGACCCGCAGACCGACTTCGGGGTCAACGCCAACGGCACCCTCAACCTGCTCGAGGCGGCCCGCGCCCACTGCCCGACCGCGCCCTTCATCTTCTGCTCGACCAACAAGGTCTACGGCGACACCCCCAACCGGCTGCCGCTGGAAGACCTCGAGAAGCGGCTGGAGCTGCCCGAGTCCCACCCCTACTTCGGCGGCATCGACACCTCGATGTCGATCGACAACTGCACCCACTCGCTGTTCGGCGTCTCCAAGGCGGCCGCCGACCTGCTGGTCCAGGAGTACGGCCGCTACTTCGAGATGCCCACCGTCGCCTTCCGCGGCGGCTGCCTGACCGGGCCCCAGCATGCCGGTGCCAAGCTGCACGGGTTCCTCGCCTACCTGATGAAGTGCACCGTCACCGGCACGCCCTACACCGTCTTCGGCTACGCCGGCAAGCAGGTCCGCGACAACATCCACAGCGCGGATCTCATTGCCGCCTTCGACTCCTTCCGCAAGGCTCCCCGCGCCGCCGCGATCTACAACATCGGTGGCGGCCGCTTCTCCAACTGCTCGATGCTGGAGGCGATCGAGGTCTGCGAGCGCGTCTCCGGGCGCGAGCTGAGCTGGGAGATGGGCGAGGAGCCGCGGATCGGCGACCACCGCTGGTGGATCTCCGACCTGGCCCCGTTCGAAGCCGACTACCCGGACTGGAAGCTGCGCTACGGGGTCGAGGACATCCTCCGCGAGATGTACGAGCAGAACCTCGAGCGCTGGACGGCGACGCCCGCATGAAGCTCTCGGTGGTGATGCCGGCCCAGAACGAGGAGGGCTCGGTCGGGGCCACGGTCGAAGGCGTGGTCGCGGCGCTCGAGCGCGAGCAGATCGACTACGAGGTGATCGTCGTCAACGACGACAGCGAAGACTCGACCGAAGCGGTCGTCAACGCGATCGGCGACGCCAACCCGCGGGTGCGCTGCCACCGCTCCCACTACGAGCGCGGCTTCGGGATGGCGATCCGGGCCGGCCTCGATGTCTTCGAGGGCGACGCCGTCGCGATCGTCATGGCCGACGCCTCCGACGACCCCGAGGACCTGGTCCGCTACCACCGCATCCTCGAAGACGGCTGGGACTGCGCCTTCGGTTCGCGCTTCGTCCCGGGCGCCCGGGTCCACGACTACCCGCGCCTCAAGTACACGATCAACCGCCTCGCCAACCAGTTCATCCGGGTCCTCTTCCGCCACCGCTACAACGACACCACCAACGCCTTCAAGGCCTACCGGCGCGAGGTCATCGAGACGATCCAGCCGCTGCTCTCCAAGCACTTCAACCTGACCGTGGAGATGCCGCTGAAGGCGATCGTCCGCGGCCACACCTACGAGGTGATCCCGACCTCCTGGACCAATCGCACCAGCGGCGTGCCGAAGCTGGCGATGAAGGAGATGGGCAGCCGCTACCTCTTCATCGTCCTCTACGTCTGGCTCGAGAGCACGCTCAGCCGCGGCGACTACCAGGTGCGGAACCCGAAGGGCCGGACGACCGACAGGAGCCGCAGCTAGGCGGCTTCGAGCTTGCCGGGCCGGCGGCGCAGCCGGGGACGGCGCCTCACGGCCCAGCGGACCCCGGCGCTGATTCGCGGCAGGCCGTGGCGCAGGTTCGGGTTCGAGTAGGGGTCGACCGCGGTCAGCGAGCCCCAGCGCTCGAGCAGCCGTTCCTTCTCCCAGTCGTTGACCTCGGTCGACCGGGTCGAGGACTCGAAGTGGTACATGACCAGGTCGGGGTCGTAGACCGTGCGACGGCCGCTGGCGTACAGCTTCAGGCAGTAGTCGATGTCGTTGTAGTTGATCGGCAGCGTCGTCGAGAGGCCGCCGACCTCGTCGAACAGCTCGCGCCTGGTCATCAGGCAGGCACCGGTCACGGCGAGGCAGTCGCGGGCGACGCGGACGTTGTTCCCGTAGCCCCGGTAGTCGCCGGCGAAGCCGTGGTTGAGGTGGCCCGGCAGCCCGTGCTCGAAGTTGACGCCGATGTGCTGAAGCCGGCCGTCTTCCCAGAGCAGGCGACCGCCGACGGCGCCGATCTCGGGCATCCCGGAGTACATCACCATGCGCTCGATCCAGTCCGGCGTGGCGACCTCGATGTCGTCGTTGAGCAGCAGCAGGTGCTCGCCTTTGCTGCGGACCGCGCCGACGTTGATCTTGGCCGAGAAGCTGAAGGGCCGGTCGAACTCGACCAGCCGCAGCCGGTCGCCGGCGATCGCTTCCAGTTCGTACGGGACGTTGGCGGGGGTCGAGTCGTCGATCACACAGACGATCTCGTAGTTGTCGTAGCTGCTGCGTTCGACGATGCTGCGCACGCAGTGGGTGACCAGGACCACCGGCTGGTAGCGGATCTCCCGGACCTGGCCGCAGGTAGGGATGACGATGCTGACCAGGGGCCGCTCCTTCAGCTCGGGCTGGAGGTGGTAGACACCGGCGTCGACCTCGTCGCGCTCGGCGCGGGCCGGCAGCCCGATGCGGTCGCAGTGCGCCTGGATCGCCCGCTTGCCCGCCTCGAAAGCCCACGGTTTTGCTGCTTCGCCGCCGCCGGCGGCCGAGGTCTCGAGCATCCGCCAGTGGTAGAGGACCCTGGGAACGTGGAGAACGGCCCGCGCTCGCTCGGTCACCTTCAGCACCAGGTCCCAGTCCTGGGATCCCTCGAACTCGGCGTCGAAACCGCCCACCTCTTCGACCAGCGAGCGGCGGAGCACGCTGAAGTGGCAGGTGTACATCTGGGTCCGCATCCGCTCCGGTGACCAGTCGGGCTTGAAGAACGGCCCCGAGTGGTGCCCGTCGCGGTCGATCTTGTCCTCGTCGGTGTAGACGTAATCGCCCTCGGGCCTGGCCAGGAGCGCCTCGTGGACGTGGGCGAGCGCGTCGGGGTGGAGCTCGTCGTCGTGGTCGAGCAGGGCGATGAACTCGCCTTGTGCCAGCGCCAGCCCGTCGTTGGAGGCGGCGACGATGCCGCCGTTCTCCTCGCGCCAGCGCACGCGGATGCGCGGGTCGCCGGCCTCGGCCTGCTCGAGCATCTCCCGCACGTGCGGCTGGGTCGAGCAGTCGTCGACCAGGCACAGCTCCCAGTCGCCGAAGGTCTGCGTCCGCACCGACTCGAGCATCGCCCAGAGCACGTCGGCCGGCGTCTCGTAGATCGGCGTGAGGATGGAGAAGCGGGGCTCCGGCACGCTCAGCCTCGGCGCAGGGCGCGGAGCGAGCGCAGCACGATGCCGCCGAGGCGCATGATCCGCGGGATCCGCGACTGGATGCGACCGGCCACGTTGGTCATCCGCTGGGTCTGGTCCTCCAGGGCTGCCAGCTGCCCCCGAGCCGCGCCCAGCTCGGCATCCCGGCCTATCAGGAGGTCGCGCAGACGCAGGATCTCCTCCTCGTGGCGGTCGATCTGGCTGAGCAGCGCCGGCCGGATCTCGATTTGCTCCGCCTGGCTGGCTTCGAGCTCGCTCAGTCGCGCCTGGGTCTGCAGCAGGGAGTCGCGCACCTCGGAGATCTCACGTCGCTGCCGCCACCAGGCGCGGTCGTAGCCGCGCACCGTCTCCGCCAGGGTCTGATCGTCGCGTCGGGTGTAGAGAGCGGCCCAGGGGGAGAGGTAGGAGAAGTCGCGGTCGACCTCGCGCAGGAAGCCCTGCGCCGCCAATGCCGCCGACCAGGCCTCGGGGGGCTGGACGTTGAGGTGGGTGGGCTCGCCGTAGTCCTGGGGGGTGGTCGAGAGCAGGATCCGGTCGGTCGCCTCGCAGAGGTTGGCGATCACCCGGTCGGTTTCCTCCGGCGGCACGTGCTCGACCACCTCGATGCAGGTGATCAGGTCGTAGCGTCGCGGTAGCGGCTCACTCAGCGAGGCGACGTTGCAGCGGTCGCGGACCGACTCGTCGACCTCGGAGATCGCGTACTCGGAGATGTCGATGCCCCAGGCGTCGACGCCGCGCTTCCTCAGCGCCTCGACCAGGAACCCGAGAGCGCAGCCGGCGTCGAGGCTGGAGCTGGGGTGGAGGTCGCGGACGATGCCGTCGGCGACGTCGCCGAAGAACTTCAGCCAGCGCTCGTTGCGCTCGTACGGCCCACCGCCACCCCAGTAGTTGCGGTAATAGGCGGCGCCGTACTCAGGCTCGGCGGCCTCGTTCGTCGGCGCCGGCACGGGCGTGATCTGATCGGCCATCGGTGGCGAGTCTACCCACCTCATTCCGCGGAATCGCCAGCCGACGAGAGCGTGAACCCTGTGCGAACCTGTCGCCGATGGCGGGTGGAGAACTCCTCTGGATGCTCGCGGCGCACCTCGTCCTCACCGGACTGCCCGGGGTCGCCGCGACGCTGCTCGCGGCCCGGTGCGGCGTGCGCGGCGTGCCCGTGCTCCTGGCCACCGGCCTCGCCGCCACCGGCGCCCTGGCGATGCTCACCTTCTGGGCTTACTACGCCGACCCGGTGGCCGGGGAAACGTTCTCCTACTTTCTCGTCATCGGCTCCGTGGCCTTATCTGTCTGGGCCCTCTATGGCGGCCACCTCGACCGCGGTCTGCTGAGGCGCCTGGCCACCCCGCTGGGCCTCTGGGCGCTGGGCTCGGTCTTCCTCGTCTTCCTCGGCTTCCTCCACGGCGGCACCGACCATTCGGTGGCGACGGCATCGACCCGGTTCTCCGGCCCGCTCCCCTCCGACAACTACATCCCCTACTTCTTCGCCGAATGGTTCTTCCACCACGGCCACCACGGGGTTCCGCCGATCTTCACCGGCGAATGGCTGGCCAGCGACCGGCCGCCGTTGCAGGTCGGTTACGTGATGGCACAGCGGCCCTTTGGTCCGCACCAGACGGAGCTGCACTACACCGTGGTGGGAGTGGTTCTGCAGCAGCTCTGGATCGTCGGGCTCTGGGCGCTGCTGGTTGCGGCTCGGGTTGGCCGGGTCACCCGCGGCCTCGCCGTGGTCGCGGTCCTGCTCAGCGACCTGGCGATAGTCAACGGCTTCTTCGTCTGGCCGAAGATGTTGCCGGCGGCGATGCTGCTGGGCGCGGCGGCTCTGATCCTGACTCCGCTCTGGGCCGAGGTACGGCGCAGCCTCTGGGGCGGCGCGCTGGTAGCGGCCCTGTTCGGCCTGGCGATGATGGGGCACGGGTCGAGCCTCTTCGGGATCGTGCCGCTGGCCCTGATCGCGGTGTACCGGGGGCTGCCCAGCGCCCGCTGGCTCGGCGTGGCGGCGCTGGTGGGGCTGCTCCTGGTCGCCCCCTGGTCGGCCTACCAGAAATACGGCGATCCGCCCGGCAACCGGCTGACCAAGTGGATGCTCGCCGGGGTCACGGAAATCGACGGACGCGGTACCGGCGAAGCGATCTCCGACGCCTATGGCGAAGCCGGGCTCGGCGGCGCCATCCACAACAAGGCCGAGAATTTCGTGATGATGGTCGGCGGGGGCCCGGCGGTCGAATTCGCCGACGACGCGATCGACGCGATCGACGACGGCAGGTTCGGCGATGCCGCCGGCTCGGTGCGGGCGATCTTCTTCTTCTACTTGGTGCCTTCGCTCGGCCTGTTGCTGCTCGGTCCCCTGGCGATGTTGTTCGGGCGCCGCCGTGGCCGCCGCCGGCCGGCCGAGTGGAGCCTCGCCCTCAGCTGCTTCGCCGTCTTCGCCCTGGGAGCGCTGATCTGGGGCCTCGTCCTCTTCGGCAACTCGCCCTCGCGGGCGTCGGTCCACATCGGCAGCTACCTGGTGCCGCTGCTCGGGATCTGCGGCGCCGTGGTCGGGCTGCGGGCGACCTTTCCGCGCTTCGCCGTCTGGTTCGTCGGTGCCGCCGCCCTGCTCAGCCTGACGCTGTACGTGCCGTCGCTGACGCCGGCGCCCGGCAGCGAGTACTCGCTGCCGGCGGCACTGCTGGTGGCGGCCAGCCTCGCCGTCTTCGGCCTGCTCGCCTTCCGCGACGACGAGGGCGCCGCCCGGGCCGAGAGGGTGGCGGCGCTTCCGGCCTGAGGGCTAGACTCGCGCCCCGCCGCTCCCGCGCTCGCGTCGGCGGCGAACCCACATGGACGCAAGGCAAGGCGAAATCGGAGAGGCGGCGTTCGCTCACGCGCGGCCGGACGAGGGACGGTCCGCGCGCCCGGCCCTGATCGCGCTGGCGCTGGCGCTGGTCGCCTCGAGCGTCCTGCTGCTGGTTCTCACCTCCGGGTTCACCTTCTACCAGGACACCTGGGCCTTCCTCATGCACCGACGCGAGTTCTCCGTCGACGCCTTCCTCGAACCCCACAACGAGCACATCGTCCTGATTCCGGTGGCGATCGAGAAGCTGCTGCTCGCGGTCTTCGGGATGACCACGGCGCTGCCGGAATACGTGCTCCTGATCCTGATGCTGGCGGCGACCGCCTACCTGCTCTTCGTCTACGTCCGCCGCCGCCTCGGGCCCTGGCCGGCGACGATGGCGGCGACCCTGCTGCTCTTCGTCGGGCCCGCCTGGCAGGTGCTGCTGTGGCCGTTCGAGATCGGCTTCGTCGGCTCGATCCTGGCCGGGCTGGGGATGATGCTGATGCTGGAGCGCGAAGACCGCCGCGGCGACCGCCTCGCCTGCCTGCTGCTGGCGATTTCCCTCGGCTTCTCCAGCCTCGGCATCTCCTTTGCCGCCGCGGCGGCTGTCGACATCTTCCTGCGCCGCCGCTCGGGTGGGCTTGGGCGCGCCTACATCGCCGCCGTGCCCTTGGGGCTGTTCGCGATCTGGTACCTGGGCTGGGGCCACACCGCCGAAAGCCACCTCTCGCTGATCAACGTCCTCGGTTCCCCCGTCTACCTGATGAACGGGCTCGCCTCCTCGCTCGACACCGTGCTCGGCCTCAGCACGATCGACGTCGCCGGCGCCGGCCAGCCGGAATGGGGACGGCCCCTGCTGGTCGCCGCGATCGTCCTCCTCTGCGTTGCTCAGGCGCGTAAGCCGGGGTTCTCGCCGCGCCTCTGGCCGGCGGCTGCGGCGACCGCCAGCTTCTGGCTCCTGGCCGCCTTCAACTTCATTCCCGGCCGCGAGGCGACGTCCAGTCGCTACGCCTACGCCGGCGCCGCTTTCATCCTGATCCTGGCCGCCGACCTCCTGCGGGGCGTCCGCCTCGGCCGCCGCACGCTCTGGGTCGGTGGCGCGGTCGTGCTCGCCGCGGTCGCCGCGAACATGGTTTCGCTCAAGGCCGGCCATGACGTGCTGAAGGAACAGTCCGTGCTGACCCGGGCCGACACCGGCGCGATCGACATCGCCCGCCGCAGCGTCGACCCCACCTTCGCCCTCACCCCCGACGTCGCCGGAACGCCCTCCCTGATCGACGTCGACGCGGCGGAGTACCTGCCGGCCGTGGACGAGTACGGCTCGCCGGGCTACACCCCGGCGGAGCTGGAAGGGGCGTCGGAGCTGGGGCGCAAACAGGCCGACATCGTGCTCTCGCGGGCGCTCCCGATCTCGGTGTTGGCCCGTCGCGGGGCCCGTCTCAGCGGCGCCGCTGAGACGAATTGCGTCACCGCGGGCGGTCCGGGGGCGCTCAACCCGGATCTCCCGCTCGCGCCCGGCCCCACCCGGATCGAGCTGGGTCCCGGGCCGCGGGCGACCGTGGCGCTGCGCCGCTTCGCGGTCGGCGAGTTCCCGGTCCTGACCGAAGGGGCGCCGGGCGATTCGGTGACCGTGCTGCGGATCCCACGCGACACGGCTCCGCAGCCGTGGCATCTACAGCTGACGTCGCAGCAGCCGGCCCGGGTCTGCCAGTAGACGAAGCGGGTTAGAGGTCCTCGGCGATGCGGGGGGCGTCGCGGTTGAAGATCCAGGCGCCGAAGGCGCAGACGGCGACGAAGATCACCGCGGCCGGCAGCAGGCCGAGCCATCCTCCCGCCGCTTCCACCGCCGTCGGGGCCTTGGCCCTGGGTTCGGTGAGGATCCAGACCCGGACCTGCTCGAAGATGACCGCCAGCGGATTGATCATCAGCAGGTGTTCGTAGGTCGGGTTGTCCTTGAAGTTGACCGGATAGAGGATCGGCGTCGCGTAAAACAGGACCTGGGCGAAGACGGTCCAGATGATCGCGACGTCGCGGAAGCGCACGTAGAGGACCGAGAGGGCCATGCTGACCGCGGCGGTGAAGACGAAGAGGAAGGCCAGCGCCAGCGGGAAGAGCAGCCAGGTCCAGGCCGGCTCGACGCCGAAGGCGAAGACGAAGACGAAGACGATCACCAGGTTGAGGCAGAAGTTGAAGACGCCGGTGAGCACGGTGGCCAGGGGGATCACCAGGCGTGGGAACTGGGT
>Ga0207641_10001948_pt1 | contig 19799 bp, 20 predicted proteins | sample KBSSwiS62_FD_184306 | JGI IMG/M metagenome (GOLD analysis project Ga0207641, IMG submission 184306) | Switchgrass rhizosphere microbial communities from Kellogg Biological Station, Michigan, USA - KBS Switchgrass S6-2 (SPAdes) (version 2) | ecosystem: Host-associated > Plants > Roots >... | reverse complement strand
CGCACAACGCAATGATCTTCATCACCGCGCAGCCCGAGGACTGGGACCGGATGGCGCAGCTGAGCGGCGATCCGGGCTGGTCGTCCAAGGCGATGGCCAAGTACCAGAAGCGCGTCGAGCGTTGCCGCCACCGGCCGATCTGGCGGCTGCTGGCGATGCTCGGCATCGACCCTACGGGGCATGGCTGGTCGGGCTGGCTCAATGTCGAGACCGGCAAACCGGGCGAAGCGCTCGCCGACGGCAAGCTGCGGCGCCTGCTGGAGCTGACGGGCCTGCGTGCCAGCAAGGGCATCGGCAACCTGAAGGCCGGGCTCCATCGGCTGCTGTGGGGCGCGCTCGACCCCAACGACCGGCGCACCAACGGCGTCGAAGGCCTTTGCTATGCCCCGATGGCAACCGACCGCCACTGCCGCGTCGGCACGCGCGACCGGCTGCTCAAGGTCGCCGCCGCCCATCCGGAGAACTTGCGGATCATCCTGGACGCCCTGGTGACCAAGGTCATCTTCGATCCCGCGGACGCCGGCGCTCGCGGCGTGGAGTACTTGCGCGGCCGACGGCTCTACAAGGCGAGCCCCGCCTATCGCGAGCCGACCGACACGCCCACGATCCTGCGCGCCCGGCACGAGGTGATCCTGGCGGGCGGCGCCTTCAACACGCCACAGCTGCTCATGCTGTCCGGCATCGGCCCAGCCGCACACCTTGCCGAGCATGGGATTGCCGTGCACCGCGACCTGCCGGGGGTCGGTACCAACTTGCAGGACCGCTACGAGGTTTGCGTGCAGAGCAAGCTCAAGGCGCCGTGGGAGTCGCTTGCCAAGGTGCGCTACGATCCCGAGGACGCGATGGGGCAGGAATGGCTCGCAAAGCGCCAGGGCATCTACATCTCGAACGGCGCGGCGGTGGCGTTCAAGCGCAAGTCCGATCCGGCGATGCGTGATGCCGACTTGTTCATCTTCGGCCTGCTCGGCAGCTTCTCCGGCTACTATCCCGGCTACTCGGCGGACCTCGTCACCGGGCCCAACGTCATCAGCTGGGCGATCCTCAAGGCACGCACCGAGAACCGCGCCGGCACCGTGCGCCTGCGTAGCGCCGATCCGCGAGACATGCCCTTGGTGCAGTTCCACTATTTCGAGGAAGGCTCCGACCACGCCGGCGCCGATCTCGGGGCCGTCGCCAAAGGGGTGGAGTTCGTTCGCGAGGTGACCGGCGAACTCGAGCGCAAGGGCAAGGTCGAGGGCGAGTACGCGCCCGGGAGCACGGTCACGGGCGCCGCGCTGGAAAGCTGGGTGCGCGACAACGCCTGGGGCCATCACGCCAGCTGCACCTGCCCGATCGGCGGGCCGGCGAAGGGCGGAGTGCTCGACAGCCATTTGCGTGTCCACGGCGTGCCACGGCTGCGGGTGGTCGACGCCTCGATCTTCCCGCGCATTCCCGGCTACTTCATCGTCAGCGCCGTCTACATGGCCGCCGAACGCGCCGCCGACCTCATCGCCGCCGACGCCGGCCGCTAGAGTCTGTCCCGTTTAAGCGGCACCGGCCGGTACCGATTCCGCTTCAAGCGGACAGACTCTAATCGAACGAGACCTTGCCGCGTCCGGCCTTGACGTTGCCGCGCAGCTTCTTGCCCTTCAGGCGCTGTTCCTTGCCGACACGGTTGAGGCGGCTCTTGGCGCGCTTCTCGGGCAATTGCTGCGCGGCGACGAGCAGCTCGGAGAGCCGGTCGCGCGCGTCTTGGCGGTTCGCTTCCTGGGTGCGGAAACGACGGGCGGTGAGCACCACCTCGCCGCGCGCGGTCATTCGGCTGCCGGCAAGCTCCTTGAGCCGGTGCCACACCGGCGGGCTCAGACGCAGCGCATAGGCGTCTAGGCGCAACTGGACCGCGGTGGCGACCTTGTTGACGTTCTGGCCGCCCGGGCCGGAGGAGGCGATGAAGCTTTCGGTGGCGAGCGCCAGAGCGCGCTCGACGATCTCGTCAGCCATCTTCTGCCGCAGGCGGCTCCCAGGTGAAGCCGGCGGCACGGAAGTCCGCGGGCAGCGGCGCATGGGCGACGATCGCCGGCTTGTTCTCGCGCGGCACGGTCAGCGAGGCGGCGTGCAGCATCGTGCGCGGTGCGCCCCTGCCCGAGCCGGTGCCGGTGCCGTAGACCGGGTCGCCCAGCAGCGCGACGCCCAAGCCGCTCGCGGCGTGGACGCGGATCTGGTGGGTACGGCCAGTCTCCGGCCGGAACTCGACAAGCGTGAGGCCGTCGTGCTCGGCCAGTTTGCGCCAGTGGGTGATCGAGGGTTTGCCCTTGCGCGCCGGGATCATCCGCCAACCCTCGGCGGCCGTGCTGACTTTCGACAGCGCCAGTTCGATCGTGCCTTCGTCCTGCTCGATCATACCTGCGACAATGCCGAGGTAGACCTTCTCGACAGTGCGCGCCTCGAAGGCGGCGGCAAAGCGCTTCAAGGCCTTGGGATTGCGAGCGAGGAGCAAGCAGCCCGAGGTATCGCGGTCCAAGCGATGGACCGGCGCCGGGGCGCGCTGGAAGTTGAGCCTCAGATCGTCGAGCCGGTCCTCCAGGCTCATGCCCCCGGCGCGAGGGCGGCCGAGCGGCAGGCCGGCGGGCTTGTCGATCACCAGTGCCTCGCCGTCCTCGAACAGGATCGCGGGCGCGCTCATGCGACGGCCTTCGCAATGCGGCGCAGCGCTTCTTCGAGCTTGGCCTCGTCGGCCGCGAAGCTGATGCGGAAGCCGTCGCGCCCGCCGAATCCGGAGGCCGGAACCACCGCGACGCCATGCTCCAGCAAGTGCAGCACGAGTGCAGCATCGTCGCCGAAGCGCTCCATCAAGGTGGCGGCATCGACCATGCAGTAGAACGCTCCTTGAGGCACCGGCGTAGACAAGCCGGGGATGGCGTTGATGGCATCGACCACCATGTCCCGCCGCGCCCGGAAGCGCTCGCGCCAGTCGGCGAGGAACTCTTGCGGACCTTCGAAAGCGGCGACGGCGGCGGCCTGGCTGATCGAGCTGGGATTGCCCGAAGAGTGCGACTGCAGCTTCTCCATCGCCCGGATCAGCCACTCGGGGCCGGCGGCGACGCCGATGCGGAAGCCGGTCATCGCGTGGCTCTTCGACACACCCGACACCGTGAGAATGCGATCGGCGAGGTCCGGGCACTCGGCCGCGAGCGTGGCGTGCGGGCGACCGGTGTAGTTGAGCGGCGCGTAGATATCGTCGGACAGCACCATAATGCGCGGATGGCAGCGCAGCACTTCGCCGATGCTGCGCAGCAATTCCGGCGGGAACCAGGCGCCGGTGGGGTTGCCGGGGCTGTTGAGCAGCAGCCACTGCGTGCGCGGCCCGATCTGCGCCTCGAGCTCGGCGGCGCCGAACAGATAGTTGGACTTGGGCGAGGTGATGAGCGGCACCACGCGCCCGCCGGCAAAGCGCACGATCTCGGGGTAACTGACCCACCAGGGGGCGGGCACGATCACTTCCTCACCATCGCTGACGGTCGCCAGCAGCGCGTGGAAGATCGCCTGCTTGCCGCCGGCGCTCACCGTCACCTGGCTGACCGGCACCTCGATGCCGAGGTCGCGCGCGAAGTGCAGCGCGGCGGCGTGCTTGAGGCGGGAAGTGCCGCCGACCGGCGTGTACTTGGTCTCGCCATGGTCGAGCGCGGCCTTGGCGGCGGCGATGACGTGCGGCGGAGTCGCGAAATCGGGCTCGCCGACCGAGAGCGAGATGATGTCGACGCCTTGCTCTCGCAATTGGGTGGCACGATCGGTCATCGCCGTCGTCTGGGACGGGGCGACGCGGGCGAGAGCGATGGAGGTATGCATCAGGTGAATAGCCGCGCGGGCATGAGGCCGCGCAAGGCGTTGCCGACGAGGAAGCCGCCGGTGAGATCGTCGAGCGTCAGTTCGGCTTCCCGGGCGCGGCCGGCCTCGATCAGCGAGCGGCGCAGCACGCCGGGCAAGAGGCCGAGCGCGGCAGGCGGAGTCAGCAGCGTGCCGTCCCGCTCGACGAAGATATTGGTGTAGCAGCCTTCGGTGACGCGGCCATCGTCGCTCACGAACAGCGTCTCGCCGGCACCGGCGGCGCGGCCGGCGGCAAGTCCGGCCTCGTAGAAGCCGCGGTCGGTGGTCTTGTGGCGCAGCCGCCAGTCGCCTGGATCGACCGGCAGCGGCAGCACGGCGCAGATCAGCGGCTCGGCCTGGGCCTGCGGCATGTTCGCCAGCTCCAGGCTGAAGGCGCCGCTGCGGCTGGCGACGAGGCGCAGCTTGGCCGGATGCTCGGCATCGAAGCACAGCGCCTGGATGGCGTTGCGCACCGCGTGACGGTCGAACGTGAAGCTCAGGTCCTGCGCGCTGGCGCGGATTCGCTCCAGATGGCTTTCGAGCAGCGGGATGCCCTCTTCGGGCGTGAAGCGCATCGTCTCGATAAGATCGAACTGCGCCGGAGCCCCCGGTTCTCGCACGAAACCCCCTTTGACCAGGCACTCCCGCCATTCGGCAAGTGCTTGCGAATCCGCGACGATCGCCGACCCGACGCCCAGCACCGCACGGCTTCCAGGTGTGCCGTCGCCGCTCAGACGCAGGGTGCGGATTGCCACATTGAACGCGGCATCGCCAGTGGGATCGATCCGGCCGATGCTGCCGCAGTAGGCACCACGCGGATCGCGCTCGACTTCGCCGATGAGCTCCATCGCCCGGATCTTCGGCGCCCCGGTCACCGAGCCGCAGGGAAACAGCGCCCGCAGCAGGTCCATCGGCCCTGCCCCCGGTTTCAGCGTCGCGCGCACGGTGGAGACCATCTGGTGCACCGTGGGGTAAGTCTCGATCGTGAAGGGCGCCTCCACCCGGACGCTGCCCGGCTCGGCGACGCGCGACAGGTCGTTGCGCATCAGGTCGAGGATCATCAGGTTCTCGGCCCGGTCCTTGGGCGAAAGGGCGAGCTCGTCGCGCAGCGCCCGGTCGGTCTCTCCGGTCGTGCCGCGCGGTCGGGTGCCCTTCATCGGGCGCACCGTGACCTCGCCGTCCTTCAGCGTGAACAGTAGCTCGGGCGAGAAGCTCAGCAGCCACTGGCTGCCGTCGTGGATCACCCCGCCGTGCCCCGCCGCCGCCTTGCCGCGCAGCGCCGCGTAGAGCGCCAGCGGCTCGCCGCGCCAGGGGCCTGCCAGCGGGAAGGTCAGGTTGGCCTGGTAGATGTCGCCCGCCTGGATCGCCTCCTGCATCGCCGCGAACGCCGCCCGGTAGGCGCCGGGCGAGACTTGCGGCTCGAGCGGACCGATCGCGGCGCCGCCCGCATCGACCTGCGCCAGCCACCGCGTGACCTCGGCCGCGGGAATCGTCTCGTATCCGTCGAATGCGCCAAACCATAGCAGCGGTCCGCTCGCGCCCGTCCGGCCCGCCAGCTTCGCGGCGAGGCGAGGCTCAAGGGCGAGGCCCGCTTCGTAGGCGATCGTGCCGGCCAAGTGCCAACCTTCGGCCGCGAGGCGCTCCATCCGCGCGAGCGCCGGGCCGACCTCGTCCGGGCGGCGGGCGCATACGATCCAGGCCGGCTCGCGGTAGAGCCGCGCGTCTTGGGCGCCTTGGCTGCGCGCATCGTCGAGCAACACGTAAGGGGAGGACGGAACGGGCAGTTCGGGCGGCACGCCCGTCCCTTAGCGGCAGGATGCTCCGGACGCAAAAATGCGCTCGCGCCCGCCTCGCCAGGGCCCTAAGCTGCTGGATCATCGAACACGGGAGCGGACATGGACGAGATCTACCTGGGGCTCGGCGGCGACGGCGAGCGGCAGGTGCTGCGCCTGACGCGCGCCAACCGGCACGGCCTGGTGGCGGGCGCGACGGGCACGGGCAAGACGGTGACGCTGCAGGCGGCGGCCGAGCAGTTCTCCGCCGCCGGGGTGCCGGTGTTCCTGGCCGACGTGAAGGGCGATCTTTCCGGCATCGCCATGGCCGGCAGCCCGACCTTCAAGAACGCCGCGGTGCTGGAGGCGCGCGCCAAGGAGGTCGGCCTCTCCGATTACGCCTACAGCGACAATCCGGCGGTGTTCTGGGATCTCTACGGCGAGCAGGGGCACCCGATCCGCACCACGATCTCAGAGATGGGCCCGCTGCTTCTCGCCCGGCTGCTGGACCTGAACGAGACGCAGGAAGGTGTGCTCAACATCGCCTTCCGCTTTGCCGACGAACAAGGCCTGCTGCTGCTAGACCTCGACGATCTGCAGGCGATGCTGGCCTACACCGCCGAGCACGCGAGCGAGCTGGCGACCAAGTACGGCAACGTCACCAAGGCGAGCGTCGGCACGATACAGCGCCAGCTGCTCTCGCTCGACAGCCAGGGCGCGGCGCAGTTCTTCGGCGAGCCGGCGCTGGAGATCGCCGACTTCATCCGCTGCGACGAGCAGGGGCGCGGGATCATCAACATCCTGGCCGCCGACAAGCTGATGCGCAGCCCCAAGCTCTACGCCACGTTCCTGCTGTGGCTGCTGGCCGAGCTGTTCGAGAGCCTGCCCGAAGTAGGCGATGTCGAGAAGCCCAAGCTGGTGTTCTTCTTCGACGAGGCGCACTTGCTGTTCGACGGCGCGCCCAAGGCGCTGGAGGAGAAGATCGAGCAGGTCGTGCGCCTGATCCGTTCCAAGGGCGTGGGCGTCTACTTCGTAACGCAGAACCCGATCGATGTGCCCGAGCAAGTCGCGGGCCAGCTCGGCAACCGGGTGCAGCACGCGCTGCGGGCGTTCACCCCGCGCGACAAGAAGGCGATCAAGGCTGCCGCCGAGACCTTCCGGGTCAATCCCGATCTCGATGTCGAGGCGGCGATCACCGAGTTGAAGGCGGGCGAGGCGCTGGTCTCGATGCTGCAGGAGGATGGCGCGCCATCGGTGGTGCAGCGCACGCTCATCGCGCCGCCGCGCTCGCGGCTGGGGCCGGTGACTGACAAGGAGCGCGTGATCATCCAGTCGATCAGCCCCTTCGCCGGCAAGTACGACACCCGGGTGGATCGCGAGAGTGCCGAGGAAGTGCTCGCAGCCAAGGCGGCCGATGCCGCTGCCACTGCAAAAGAGGTCGAGGAGAAGGGCGCCGAGGAAGTCGCCAAACAGCCGCGCAAGAGCCCGGGCCTGTGGGACGGGATCGGCGGCAAAGTCGCAAAGGCGGCGGCAGGCGCGGCGGCGGCCAGCGCCGGCTCGATCCTGGCCGGCGCGATCCAGGGCAAGACCAGCCGCGCGAACCCCCGCGCCAGCGCCGCAAGCGCGGCGGCGGGCACGCTCGGCACCACGCTGGAAAAGGCGATCGGCATCCCCGGCCTCGGCCGCTTCGCACGAAACCTCATCGGCGGGCTGATGCGCTGAGGCTGCTGCGCGCTCCGCTCAGGCGAGCGGAAGCGAGAGCTGCGCGGTCAGGCCCTGGATGCGGCCATCGGCACCGCGCCGGTTGGCGAGCAGCAAAGCGCCGCCGTGCTGGTCGGCGATGGCGCGGGCGAGTGCCAGGCCCAGCCCCGCGCCGCCGGTCTCGGTATTGCGCGAGGGGTCGCCCCGGGTAAACGGATTCATCATCAGCGCCAGCGAGTCCTCGGGGATGCCGGGGCCGTCGTCGTCGATGCGGATCACCGCCCTGCCCTTCTCCTGGCGCAGCGAGACGCGAGCGCGCTGGCCATAGCGCAAGGCGTTGCCGATGAGGTTGCGCAAGGCCCGGCGCAGCCAGGTCGGCCGCACTTCGAGCACGGTGCGGTGGATGTCCTCCAGCTCCACCGGCTCGGCCATGTCCTCGTATTCCTCGACCACCGAGGCTACCAGCGCCGAGAGTTCGGTCTTCTCGCGCGGATCGCTGGGCCGGCCGACCCGCGCGAGCGAGAGCATGTCGTCGAGCGTGAGCACGATGTCCTCGATGGTTCGCGCCATCCGCTCGCGCTCGACGTCGTTATCGACCGATTCGATCCGTACCCGCAACGCGGCGAGCGGGGTCTTCAGATCATGCCCGATGGCGCCGAGCATCACATCCTTCTCATCGAGCAGTGCCGCGATCCGCGCTTCCATCGCGTTCAGCGCAACGATGAGCCCGCGCACATCCTCCGGGCCCATCGGCTCGACCTGGCCGGATGGATCCTGCGTCACCGCGAAGCGCTCAACTTGGCGAGTGAGGGCGGCAAGCGGGCGGGTGATCCGCAGGAGAATCAGCGCCAGCACACCGACGAGGGCGATGTAGATGGCGAGCGTCTGGAGCACCAGCGGCCGCAGCAGCGCGTCGGCCGAGGGCGGCGCGCGTACTCTGGCGACCATCCATCCGCCGTTCTCCTTGGTGCGCACGCCAGCCACGTAAAGATCGGCATCGAGCATGCGCTGGCGAATGTCCGTGGGCAGACGCAAGCGGGCGAAGCGGTCATGGAGCATGCCGCGCGCGAAGCTGTCGTGCGCGACCGGGCGGCGCAGCACGACGACGTCGGCCGCGTTGAAGTCCTGGCTGGAGAGGATCTCACGCAGCTTCTGTTCGGCGCTGGTGTCGCGATGCTCGCCTTCCACCTGGGGTGAGTCCGAGCTGGCCTCCACCCTGAAGCGATGCAGGCGGTCGCCGAACAGGCCGGGCGATCCGATGCGCAGCGCGCGAGGCCCGTTCTCGCGCCCGCGCACTTCGGAAATCAGGCGAAAGGCGACGGCGTTCATCGTCTCCGCTTCGAAGCGCGCGCGCTGAGTCCGGTAGATGATCGTCGCGCCAAGGCCCTGGACAAGCAGGAGCGCCGCCGCGACCGCGAGCAACATCTGGCCCATCAGGCTGGAGGGGCGGCGCAAGTGCATCAGTCGTCCTGGGGAACGCGCTTGACGTCGGCGGCGAGCATGTAGCCGCCGCCCCAGACGGTCTGGATGAGCTGCGGATTGCGGCTGTCCGCCTCGATCTTGCGGCGCAGGCGGCTGACCTGGTTGTCGACGGCGCGGTCGAACAAGTGCGCCTCGCGCCCCTGGACCATGTCGAGCAGCCGGTCGCGGTCGAGGACCTGACGCGGATGCTCCAGGAAGGCGAGCAGCAGGCGGAACTCGACCGAGGAGATCGCCACAGCCGCGCCCTCAGGGTCGATGAGCCGACGCTTGAGTGGATCCAGGCGCCAAGCCTCGAACTCGAACAGTTCGTTGTCGGTCGGCGGCGCCATGCTGCGGCTTGTGCGGCGCAGCACGCTGCGCAGCCGGGCGACCAACTCGCGCGGTTCGAAGGGTTTGACGACGTAATCGTCGGCGCCGATCTCCAGGCCGACGATGCGGTCGGTCGCCTCGCCCCTGGCGGTGAGCAGGATCACCGGGATGTCGCGGCTCTCGACCAGGTGCCGGCACAGCGACAGCCCGTCCTCCCCCGGCATCATGATGTCGAGGAGGACGATCTGCGGCTTGTCCTCGCGCAGGCGGCTGCGCGCCTCGGCCGCATTGGCCGCGGCGGTGACGAGGAAGCCCTGGCGGGTGAGATACTCCGCCAGGGGCTCGCGCAGGCTCGCCTCGTCGTCGACGAGAAGCACCTTGGGAGGCGCGGTTTCGTTCATGTCAGCCTTTGCATCCTCAGTGTCACACCATCAGCTTTGCGACCTTTGCGCCCGCATCTGCTGCCACTTGGCGCGCATCTGCTCGCGCGCGGCCTGGCGCTCTTCGGGCGTGACCTGGCCGTCCTTGTTGGTGTCCATCGCATCGAAGCGCTGGAGCGCGGCGGCGGTGAACTCGGCCTTGGTGATGGCGCCATCACTATTGGTATCGGCCATGCGGGCCATGCGCATCATGCCGCCGCGATGGCCGCTCCAACCGCCCATTTTACCACGATGCCCGCCGCGACCAGGGCGAGCGTCGTCGCCATTCGCGGTGCGCTCCACCATGAACTCGGCGCGGCTGATCTGGCCGTCCTTGTTGGTATCCAGGCGATCGAACATGCGGGCCTTCATTGCCTGCCGACGCGCGGCACGGTCGGTCTGGTCCAGCTTGCCGTCCTTGTTGACGTCGAGACGGGCGAACATCGCCTCGGCGCGCTGCTGAGCCTCGGCGCGGGTGATCGTGCGGCCGGCGTCGGCATCCGGCCGCATCTGGTCTTGCGCGGCATAAGCGCCGCTGCCGACCATCAGGGCCGCCAGGGACAGCCCAATGGTAATCTTCTTCATGGTCATCGCTCCAATCCAGCTCCCGAAGGAAAAGGGTTGAAAGCCGCGAGGGCGGGGGGAAGGGAGGAAGTACCCCCACGGCTTTCTGATGTTCCATCTAGGCGCGCCATGTCGCGCAGTTATGTCGGGAGGAGGGGAAAGTGTCATGTTTTGTAACAGTTCGGGGCGACGGTTCATCGCCCTGCAAGCCCGACAGTGGGCCGATCAGCGCGGGCGATGCTCGGTTCCCATGCCCGGAGTGATGAACAGGACGCTGGCGGCCCCTTCGACATCGGCGGTGTGCCAGGTGCCGGCCGGGTTCACCGCGTATTCTCCGGTGCCGAGCACGGTGCGGGCATGAGTTCCGTCGGCCAGTTCCTGGATCAGCGTGATCGTGCCGGCTGTGCACACCACCAGCTCGTCTCCCGACGGGTGCTTCTCCCAGCTGTCCCAGCTCTCGGCGAAGTCGTAGTAGGAGACGAGCCGTCCCTCGTTGCCATCCTCGCGCGTGCGCTCGATGTAGGCGCCGTACCAGGCCATGCCGGTGAATTCCGGCTGCGGCACGGCGCTAGCGCCCAATCCGAGGTGGACGGGATATCGGGTCAGGTCGCGCGCACTTTCCGGCATCGGTCAACTCCCCGCTTCAAGGGGCCGAGCCTACCGGCAAGTCCCACGGGCGTCGAGCCCTACCTCCAGGTCGCGACGCCCGTCGCGCCTCAGCCGATGGGGCGACAGCGCTCCTCCAGCCAGTCGCGCTCGTCGCCTTGCAGCTGCGGCCCGATCACTTCGAGCACGCGGGCGTGATAGGCGTTCCACCAGCCGATCTCCTCTGGCGTGAGCAGCGAGACATCGACCAGCGCGCTGTCGATCGGCACCAGCGTCAGCGTCTCGAAGCCGAGGTACTCGCCCTCCGAGCCGTCGATCTGGCGCGGTTCGACCAGCACGAGGTTCTCGATGCGGATGCCGTACTCGCCGGTCTTGTAGTAGCCCGGCTCGTTGGAGAGGAACATGCCGGGCAGCAGCTCCTGGTCGGTTCCGGCCTGCCCGCCCGCCGACTTGGCGATGCGCTGCGGCCCCTCGTGGACCGAGAGGAAGCTGCCAACGCCGTGGCCGGTGCCATGGGCATAGTCGAGCCCGGCGGCCCACAGGAACTGGCGGGCGAGCACGTCGAGCTGGTGCCCGGCCGTGCCCTGGGGGAAAACGGCGCGAGCGAGCGCGATGTGGCCCTTGAGCACGCGGGTGAAGCGGTCCTTGATCTCGGGGCGCGGCTCTCCAGGACTTACCCAGACGGTGCGGGTGATATCGGTCGTGCCGTCGGGATACTGGCCGCCCGAGTCGACCAGGTACACGCTGCCGGGCTCCAGCGTGCGGTTGGTCTCTTCCGAGACGCGATAGTGCACCACCGCGCCGTTCGGGCCGGAGCCGGAGATCGTATCGAACGACAGGTCGCGCAAGTCGCCCGACTGGCGGCGGAAATCCTGGAGCGCATCGGCGGCCGACATCTCGGTGACCGTACCCTTCGGCCCCTCGTGCTCCAGCCAGCGCAGGAAGCGCGAGACGGCGGCGCCGTCGCGCGCCTGCGCGTTGCGGTGCCCTTGCTGCTCGACCGGGTTCTTCAGCGCCTTGGGCAGCACCGTCGGGTCGCGCGCTTCCACCACGCTCGCACCGGCTTTTTCAAGCGTCGCGAAGATCGCCTCGACCGCGCGCTCGGGATCGACCGCGATGCGCTTGCCTTTCAGACCCTGGAGCGCCGGCACGAAAGCCTCGCGCGGTTGCAGGCGCACCGCATTGCCCAGGTGCCTGGCCAGATCGGGCGTGACTTTCTCCTGGGCGATGAACAAGTCCGCCGTCCCGTCCGCATGGGCAAGCACATAGGACAGCGCCACCGGCGTGCGCTCCACGTCCTCGCCCCGGATGTTGAGCAGCCAGGCGATCGAGTCGAGCGCCGAGATCACCGCGGCGTCGAGTTTCTCCTCCGCGAGCCAGGCGGACAGCGCCTCGCGCTTGGCCTGGCTCGACTGGCCGGCGAAGTCGTCGCCGTGCACGATCGCGGGCGCGGGCGACGGCTCCGGGCGATCTTCCCAGATTGCATCGACCGGGTTGCGCTCGACCGCCACGAGCGCGCCGCCCCTGGCCTCCAGCGCCTTGCGCACGGCCGTGGCCCAGCCCTTGCCGTGCAGCCAGGCGTCGTAGCCGATCCGCGCGCCCTCCGGAGCATTGGCGCCGAGCCACTTGGCGACGCTCGTCTGCGGCACGTTCTCGTAGGCATAGAACCGCCCGTCGACCTGGTCCCGCACTTGCAAGGTGTAGCGCCCGTCGACGAACATCGCCGCGCCTGGCTCCCGAGCCGGGTCGGTCAGCACCACCGCCGTCCCCGCCGAACCGCCGAAACCGGTCAGCCAGGCGAGCCGCTGGGCATAGCCGCCCACGTATTCGCTCATGTGCTCGTCCGAGATCGGGATGACGAAGCCGTCGAGTCCCTGTCGGGCCAGCTCCTTGCGCAGCGCGTCGAGGCGGGCTTCGTGAGTGTTCATCAGCATGGGCGTCTGGTCCGGATTGCGGGTCGGCCAACGATCATAGGCGCTGATCGGCCACGATTAAAGTCGCGGGCTCGCGGGGCGTGAAAGCCGCATGTCATCCCTTCCCCCCGCCGGGTGCAGCCCCTAGATGGCAGGCCATGGTCACTCCCCCGCACGCCGCCAAGAAGCCCCACGCTTATTCGCACCATGGCATCGACATTACCGACGACTACGCCTGGCTGCGCGATCCCGGGTATCCGGAGGTCTCCGACAAAGAGGTCCTCGCGCACCTGGAGGCCGAGAACGCCTGGTTCGAAAGCCGCATGGCGCCGCGCCAGGGCATGGTCGACACGCTGTTCAAGGAGATGCGCGGCCGCATCAAGGAGGCGGACAAGTCCGTGCCGCAGAAGGACGGCGACTGGTTCTATTGGATCGAGTTCGAGGAAGGCGCCGAGTACAAGAAGTGGTGGCGCCGCCGGCTCGATGCGCTCGACGACGGGAGCGAGGACGAACTGCTGCTCGACGAAGTCGCGCTGGCCGAGGGCAAGGAATACTTCCGCCTGGGCGCGATCGCCACCAGCAAGAACGGCAAGCTGCTCGCCTACTCGGTCGACGACAACGGTTCGGAGCGCTTCACCGCGCGGATCAAGGACCTGGAGACGGGCGAACTGCTGCCCGACGAAATCCCGGGCACGCTCTCCAGCCTGGTGTGGGTCGCGGATGACACGGCGCTTGTCTATTCGCTCGCCAACGAACAGTGGCGCACCGACAACGCCCGCCTGCACAAGCTGGGCACCCCCACGAGCGAGGATGTCGAGCTCTACCACGAGGACGACGAGGGATTCCGCGTCGGCTCGTCGCTGTCGGCCAACGAGGAATGGCTGATCATCGGCACCAGCGATCACGAGACCAGCGAGGTTCGCCTGGTGCGCGCCGACGACCCGCTGGGCGAGCCAGTGTTGGTGAAGGCCCGGCAGAAGGGCGTCGAGTACGACGTCGATGAGCGTGACGGCGTGCTCTACATCCACGCCAACGACACGCACGAGAACTTCCGCCTCGCCACCGCGTTGCTGGATACGCCGGGCGAGTGGACGACGCTGATCGAGGGGTCGGACGAATTCTATCTGACCGGCTTCGAGCTGTTCAAGGACTTCTACGTCATCGAAGGACGCCGCGCCGGGCTCGATAAGATCGAGCTGCACTCGTATGAGGAGGACGAGTTCCAGCCGATCGTCTTCCCTGAGGCCAGCTACTCGGCCGGCCTCGGCGACAATCCCGAGTGGGACATGGATCGCCTGCGGATCAGCTACGAATCGATGGTCAGCCCGGCCACGGTATACGACTACCACGTCGCCGATGGGCGCCTCGAGACGCTGAAAGTCCAGCAGATCCCGTCGGGCTACGACGCCGATCTCTACACCACCGAGCGGCTGGAGATCGAAGCGCGCGACGGGACCAAGGTGCCGGTCAGCGTGGTCATGCGCAAGGATCGCGAGGCCGGCGGCCCGCTGCACCTCTACGGCTACGGCGCTTATGGCATCGCCATCGACCCCGGCTTCTCGACCACGCGGCTGAGCCTGGTCGACCGGGGCTTCGCCTATGCCATCGCCCATATCCGCGGCGGCGACGACCTTGGCCGCGCCTGGTACAAGGCGGGCAAGCTGGAGCAGCGGACCAATACGTTCAACGACTTCGTCGATGTGGCGAAAGCGCTGGTGGAGCGCGGCTATACGGCGGCGGGCAAGATCAGCATTTCGGGCGGCTCGGCCGGCGGCGAGCTGATGGGGGCGGTGGTCAACTCGAATCCCGCGCTGTTCGGCGCGGTCGTGGCACACGTGCCGTTCGTCGACGTGCTGGCGACGATGCTCGACGCCTCGCTGCCGCTGACCCCGGGCGAGTGGCCCGAGTGGGGCAACCCGATCGAAGACAAGACTGCCTTCGAGCTGATCCGCAGCTATTCGCCCTACGATCAGGTGAAGGCACAGGCCTATCCGCCGATCATGGTCACCGCCGGGCTCAATGACCCGCGCGTGACTTACTGGGAGCCTGCGAAGTGGGTCGCGAAGCTGCGCGAGCTGAAGACTGACGACAACGAACTGATCCTCAAGACCAACATGGGTGCCGGCCATGGCGGCAAGTCGGGCCGGTTCGAGAGCTTGCAAGAGACGGCCGAGGAGTTCGCGTTCATCCTGTGGCAGCTGGGAGTGGAGACCTGAAGCCCTTCACGCTCACCTTCACTGCGGCCCCTGAGCACATCGACCGCATGGGCCACGTCAACAACGCGGTCTGGGTGCAATGGATGGAGGCGATGGCCGGCGCGCATTGGGAAGCGACTGCGCCAGCCGAGCACCAGGCCGCTTATGCCTGGCTCGTGGTGCGGCACGAGATCGACTACCGCGGCAACATTCGCGAGGGCGAACAGGCGGTTGCGACCACCTGGGTTGCGGGGCCGCCAGAAGGTGCGCGGTTCGAGCGCCGCTACGAATTCCACAACGAGGCCGGCAAGCTCCTGGTCTCGGCACGGACGCAGTGGGCGATGCTGGATCTCGCGACCGGGCGCCTCATGCGCGTACCGGCGGACGTGGCGGTGCCGTTTCTGGCGTAAAGTGCGGGAGGTGCATCCCGACCCGTCCCGATCGGACAGCTTTTTCCCGGCGCGGCGGAACGCTGCCTGCTCCGCATAGGTTGTGGAGGCGAGCCGAGCGGGGGCCGGCGTCGTATCGAAGGAGCCCGCCTGAATGTCCCAGTCCGTCGCCGACTTCCTTCTCGACCGCCTGCACCAGTGGGGCGTACGCCGCATCTTCGGCTATCCCGGGGATGGCATCAACGGCATCGTCGGTGCGCTGGACCGGGTGCGCGAGCGCTTCGAGTTCGTGCAAGTGCGCCACGAGGAGATGGCCGCGTTCATGGCGAGCGCGCATGCCAAGTTCACAGGCGAGCTCGGCGTGTGCCTAGCGACCTCGGGAGCCACGAGCGCGGATCGGCGAACTGGCCGCCGATCTGGCCGGCGAGGTCGCGGCTGTCCGAGACGCGGGTGACGATCACCGCCGCCGCGATCGAGAGCAGCAGCGAGGGCACTTGCGCCACCAGCGCATCGCCGATCGCCAGCGTGACGTAGTGCTGCGCCGCCTCGGTCGCGGACAGCCCGTGGCTGATCATGCCCAGGCAGAAGCCGGCGACGATGTTGACGCCCAGGATCAGCAGCGCCGCGATCGCGTCGCCTTTCACGAACTTGCTGGCGCCATCCATCGAGCCGTAGAAGTCGGCCTCGGTCGAGACCTCGCGGCGGCGCGCCTTGGCCTCGTCGGCGGTGACGAGCCCGGCCGCCAGGTCAGCGTCGATCGCCATCTGCTTGCCGGGCAAGGCGTCCAGCGTGAAGCGCGCCGAGACTTCCGACACGCGGCCCGCGCCCTTGGTCACGACCACCATGTTGATGATCATCAGGATCAGGAACACGAAGATGCCGACCGCGAAGTTGCCGCCGATGAGGAATGCGCCGAAGGCCTCGATCACTTTGCCCGCCGCCGCCTCGCCCTCGTGCCCGTGGACCAGCACGACGCGGGTGGAGGCGACGTTGAGCGCCAGGCGCAGCAGCGTCGCGAAGAGCAGAACCGAGGGAAAGGAACTGAAGTCGAGCGGCTTGGCCGCGTTCATCGCCGACATCAGGATGGCGATGGACAGCGCGATGTTGAGCACGAACGAGACGTCGAGCACGGTGGCGGGCACCGGCACGATCATCAGCCCGATGAGGACGAGGATACCGGCGGGCAGCGCCAGCGAGCCGACGCCCGAAAGGCGGTTCAGCAGCTTCACAGCCCGAACCGCGCGAGCTTGGCGTAGGCGCTGCGCACGCTTGCAGGCGCCCCGCCCTCGCCGCCGAACGAAGCGGCGAGCGTATCGGCCATGGAGTGGCTCTGCACTAGCGGCACGGGCGCCACCGGCGGCACTTGCGCTTGGGCGGCGTGGAATTCCTGCGCCAGCGGGCCTTCCTGCGGCGCTGGCCGAAGGACCGTCTCGAAGCCCGGTCCGGGCGGCGGCCCGCCACTGTCCTGCATGGCGGCGTCCACTCGGCCGCGGATCAGGTCCATAACCTGGCCGAGGCTGCGCGCGCCGCCCGGTCCGTAGAAGATGGCGCGGTTGGCGGCAGCCGCCTGGGGAAGCACCGAGGCGGCGCTGCGTTCGGGATCGCTGGCGAGCGCAGTCAGGAACGTGGTCGCGCCGGCCGTGCCGAGGAAGTGGCCCATGTAGAGCTCTGCCGCGTTCGGCTCACGGCCGAGTGCGCCGGACAGTTCGGCCCGGTTGTCCGAGGCGAGCTCGGCGGCCATCATCGCCGAGGCATCCGGATCGTAGCGCAGGGCGAGAAGCTGCGAGCGGGTCGAGGGATCGGCGACGCGGCCGCTCTCGATGGCCCCGGCCGCCCCGTCCAGGCCGTGCTCGGCGCCGTGGCGGTCGAGCGTCCGCAGCCAAGTGGAGCGCGTGAACTGGTACAGCCCCGCCGCGCTGGAGGTGGGCGCGCGCGCACCGGGGTTGAGGCCCGACTCCAGCTTCGCCTGCGCCAGCAGGTACGAGAAGTCGACGCCGGTCGCCTGCGAGGCGCGCGCGATCGCGGCCCGCACCGATGCGGGATCGCGTGCAGCGCCGGCGATGGCGCCCATGGTGGGAGAGTCGCTCAAGGAATGCTCCGCTTGCGAGTGCTACGGAGCCGGATCAGCAAGCCGCGTGCCAGATCTCAGGCGCGAGCGCCGATGCGCGGGAATCCAGGCCCGGCGCGATAGAGCTGCGGCCTTCCGGTGAGGGCGTTCAGCCGGGCCGCGACGTTGGCGGCGACGAGGTTGCGTACCTGGCGGTTCACTTCGTTGAGGCGGCGCGCGGCGTCGAGCAGCCCGCGACATTCCTCGTCGATCTCGTCCGGCGCACTGGTCTCCAGCGTGCCGCACAGCCGCGTCTTGTCGTTGGCTGCGCCCATGACCGCGTCGATGTCGAGCCCGGCAAGCGCCTGCCGCTCCTCTTCCAGAACGGCAAGCATCTGCCGCAAGGTGTCGCGCAAGTTGGGGTGCCGGGGGACCGCGCTCATGCCTTGCCACTCTGGAGCATGACGCCCGCGGCGATCATGGCATCGGCGATGCGGGTGGGGATGATGGGATAGGTCCCGCTCTCGACCGCCTTGCGGATCACGGCGACGCGGTCGGTATCGACCGGCGCCGCGCCCGCGTGGAGAGCGGCGCTGGTCTGTACTGGGCCGGTCTGGACGGGATTGGCAGCGCTGGCCGGCTTGGGGGCTGGCGCGGGTGCCGGAAGTCCGGCCCCGTTCCTGATACCCGGCTTGGCGCCAGTTGCGGCGGTCGCTCCGGCGGTCACCGGGCCGATCGCGCGGGTCGACCCCACTTCGATAGGAGGCATTGTGCCGCTCCTTGCTTCACTGTTCCCCACTGAGAACGGCGGACGGCGGCGGCAATTAAGTGCCGTTCAGCGCTCGATCTTGCCGATCGCGCGAGATCAGGGAAGCGGCAGCGTGACGACGCCGGGCCGCACGACTTGCGCGCGCATCGCCTCGTCGCCGGGCATGGCCGCCGCGGTGCGCACGCGGATCCAGGCGCCGACCGCGCCCGCCTCCATCGCTTCTCCCGGCTGCGCGACGGTAAAGCCCTCTCCGCTGACCGCGATGGTCACGGCATCGCCACGGTTGATCACGACAGCGCCCGCGCTGCCCGAGGCGCTGACCGGCACGAACAGCCGCCAGCCGCCGGCATCGCCGCATTGCACCAGCACGCTTTCGCGCCCCTCGGTCCGCCACGACAGCGCCAGCGGCGTGTCGCAAGGCTTCAAGCGCAAGCGCCGGTCGACCGGCGTTGCCGCGGAGCCCGCGAAGGCGGCGACGGCGTGATCGATCGCGTCGAGATCGGCGAAGGCAGAGGCGGCGGCGAAAGCGGCCAATGCGACGGGCGCGGCGAGGACAAGGCTCATGGTCGGTTCTCGGCAAGATGGTTTGCCTCACCGGCACGCAAGCTGTGTGCCAGCAGCGCCGCCGGCGCGTCGAAGCCGACGACCACGCGCACGTCTGGTGCGCCGGGCTCGACGACGATACGCGCGCCGTCGCCCGCCTCGTCGGCCAGCGCCTGCGCCCGCGCCGCCGCCTCTGCCATGCGACCCGGCGCATAGTGGGCCGAGATGGTGACTTGCTGGCGCGGGTCGCGCGGTTGCCCGGCGAGCCACTGCCGGAGCGCAGGCGCGCCCGGACCGCCGACCCACACGGCGGTCGGCTCGCTTCGAGGTGACGTAGGATGTGACGTGGCGAGCGACCTGGCGGGCAGCCTATCGGGTTGGCGTGAGACGGCGCTCGCCGTCACCATGAACAGGATCAGCGACAAGTCGGCCAGCGTCGTCTGCCAGCCGGTGCCGACGCGCGCGGTCACGCTCAGCCGGCCTTCGGCACGATGCGATGGAGCTGCGGCACCGCCGGCTCGAGCTGCCGCTCCAGCCAGTCGACCACTTGCTGGCGCTCGCGCTCCTCGGTGGCGCCCTGCCGCTCGATCAGGCGCGCGAGCGGCGCGAACACGAGGTTGCCGAGCAGGAGCCCATACAGCGTCGTCACCACCGCCATCGCGATCGCGCCGCTGAAATCGCTGCGCCCGCCGCCGACAGGCAGCTGGCTGAGCGCGATCAGCGTGCCGGCCATGCCGAACACCGGGGCCAACTCGGCCGCCTGCACCAGCACGCGCACCGCGCGGTGGTTGAGTTCCTGCCGGCGGCGCTTGTGGCTGCGGTGCGCGGCGTGGAGCGCGCTCAGCGAGCGAGTGCCGACAAGGCTGTCGCTGACCTCGTCGAACTCGGCATCGCCGCAGTGATGCGGCTCGGCGCGGATCAGGCCGTCGCGCTGCAAGTCGCGCACGTGGCCCGCCAGTTCGGCGCGCGCCTGCGCGGCGTGGAAGCGCGGCCGGCCGATCCGCAACAGCGAGCCGATCGCCACCGCGCAATCGCTCCAGCCCGAGCGCAGGAACGTCGCCAGCAGCGTACCGCCAAGCACGATCAGCGCCGAGGCGGGATCGAGAAGATGCTGGATTTGCATGACCGGGTCCGTGCTCCTTTGGCTCACAGAACGGCGGATGGGGGCGGTGTTTTCGTGCGTGGCCGGCATTTGCCGGGCGGCGGCAAAGATTTGCCGAGGCCGCGGGGAGACGGGCGGCGAACGC
>Ga0207641_10001947_pt1 | contig 19809 bp, 18 predicted proteins | sample KBSSwiS62_FD_184306 | JGI IMG/M metagenome (GOLD analysis project Ga0207641, IMG submission 184306) | Switchgrass rhizosphere microbial communities from Kellogg Biological Station, Michigan, USA - KBS Switchgrass S6-2 (SPAdes) (version 2) | ecosystem: Host-associated > Plants > Roots >... | reverse complement strand
CATGTAGGCGATGATTCCGCCGAGGATTGCTCCGGCCTCCTTTTCCGGGGGCGCGATATTTTGCCGCTTCACCTCGAAAGGTTTCAGCAACTCGGCCGGCAGATGGTTCGCGGTGAGGCGTTCCGTCGCCACACCGTCGCGATACTCCTTCAGCAGGCTCTCGATATTCGCCGCCGCAAATTCGGACTTCAACTCGCCGCCGTAAACATTGATCTTCACCGTTCTCGCCTGACCTTTCGACAGGTCGGCTTGAAAATCGGGAGGAATTTCCACCGCGGCGCGGATTTTCTTTTCGACCACCAGGTCTTTCCAATCCTTGCTGGTTGGCACGACGTTGATCTTTGGATTCTTGCGCAGCGCTTCTACGACGCCTGGCGAATCCTCGCCGCCGATGATCATGATTCTCGGTTTTTCCCTTTTTGCATTGCCGATCACGGCGGACATCACGCCCGTGAACCCAGCGCCGAGGACGGGAATCAGCAGCAGCGGTACCAGAAACGTTGTGATTAAAGTGCGGCGGTCACGCAACGCCTCGGTCAATTCCTTGCGGTAGACGATGCCGATATTGCGCAAGCCCATATCAGACCGCCTCCTGGTAGTGCGGCGTAACAATCTTTACGAAGATCTCTTCCATGTCGTTTGTGCCGTGCCGTTGGCGCAGCTGTTCGATGGTGCCTTCGGCCAGCAGCTTGCCGTTCTGGATAATTCCGATGATGTCGCAAAGCTTTTCCACTTCGCGCATGACGTGCGTGGAGAAAATCACCGTTTTTCCCCGGTCGCGGCATTCGTGAATGAATTCGATAATGGTCCGTGCGGTCATGATGTCCAGCCCCAGCGTCGGCTCGTCGAAGATCATAACTGGTGGATCGTGCACCAGGGTCCGGGCGATGGAAGTTTTCTGCTTCATACCGGTAGAAAGCTTGTCGCAGCGCCGGTCGCGAAAGCTGTTCATGTCCAGCCGCTGAAAAATCTGATCAATTCTCTTCTTGAGAGTGGCCTCGTCCAGCCCGTTCAGGCGCCCAAAGTACTCGACCATTTCTTGCGCCGTCAGCCGCGGATACAGGGCCGTCGCCGTCGAGAGGAACCCGCAATGTTGCCGCACGCGTTCCGGATGCTCCACGATATCGTGGCCGCAGAGCCGCGCCGTCCCATCCGTCGGTTCCAAGATCGTGGCGAGCATGCGCAGCGTGGTGGTTTTGCCCGCCCCATTCGCGCCAAGCAATCCGTAGATTTCGCCCGGCCGGCAGACGAAACTCACCTCATCCACGGCCTTTACCTCTCCGCGCTTCTTGTCTTGGAACGTCTTGCTTAGGTTAACCGCTTCGATCACGGCTTCGCCCCCTTACAGCGTCTGGTCTTGCGCTCCTGGCAGCCCAAGAAGAGTACCGCACTCCGCCATTTTCCACTGTTAGCACATGTTTGCGCGTCAGGAATTGTAGGCACCGAGCGCGATGCAACTCGCGTTTCGATGGTGTAAGGCGCTTGGCTCTTGCTAAAATGGACTATCCGCGCCTGCCGGTAGTGGAAGCCTGACCACGGACATTGCATCATGCATCGAGGCGCGCCAGTTTTGGCCGCTCTGTCGGTGTGCCGCAACGAGGAGTAGCGACAACAAAACATGGATCGTAGACTGCGCAATCGAATCCTGCTGTTTCTTCTGGCAGCCGGCATCCTGGCCTATGTTTTGGTTTTGTTGAGCGGGCGGCAGCCGGTTGCCAAGCTCTCCGCTACCTACCCGACGCGCGAGAATATCGTTTCCTCCGTCAGCAGCAACGGCAAAGTGGAGCCGATTTCTCCTTATGTTATGCGGGCGCAGCTGGATACTTTTGTCGACCACGTTTACGTGCTGGAAGGGCAGCAGGTAAAAAGGGGCCAGCTTCTGCTGGAATTGAATGTGAAAGACGCGGCTGCGTCCCTGGCCCAGGCTCGCGCCCGGCTCCTGAAAGCCCAGGATGATTTTCGCGCGGCGAACTCCGGTGGCCGCGCCGACGAAGCGGCTCGTGTTACGGGCGATCTGGCAAAAGCAGTCGCCGAACGCGACCGGTTGCAGCGCAGCCACGACGCATTGCAACGGCTTCTGGCGCAGCAGGCCGCAACGAAGGATGAACTTGCCGCAAACGAAGTCGAACTGGCCAAAGCACAAGCGGAAGTTACTCGCCTGACCGCCGGCAAGCAGGAATTCGATCGCAGCGTTCACCTGAATTCCGGCGTTAGCAGCCTGCAGGTTCAGCAAGCGCAAAGCGAAGTGGCCGCGCTCGAGGGAAAAGTGCGTGATGGCCACATCACCGCTCCCATTGACGGCACGCTATATTCTTCCCCGGCACGGCAGGGCGACTTTGTGAAAGCCGGCGATCTGCTTGCGGAAATGGCCGATTTGCACAAAGTGCGAGTGCGTGCCTTTGTGGACGAACCGGAAATCGGAGCGCTGGAGCCCAACCAGCCTGTGCGCATTACCTGGGACGCTCTGCCCAACCGTTCGTGGCAGGGCCAGAGCGAAGTTGTTCCCAGACAAGTTGTTCCGCGCGGTACCCGCAGCGTGGGCGAGCTGCTGTGCTCCGTAAACAACGACAAGCTGGAACTCCTGCCCAACGTTAACGTCGGCGTGCGCATCAATTCTAAGGAGCGTAACAACGTGCTGGTGGTGCCGCGCGGTACAGTGGCGTCGGAAAACGGCAGGCGCTACGTTTTTGTGGTGAAGAATGGAGTCGGCAAAATAGTGCTGGAAAAACGCGAAATCCAGATTGGCATTTCCGACGCCAACCATTATGAAGTGGTCGGCGGGTTGGACGCCAAAGACTTGATTGCTCTGCCCGGCGACATCGATCTACAGGACGGCATGCGCGTGAAAATCGTAAATACCGAGAGTGCTTACATCCAGGGACACCAGGATGGCCAATAGGCGGGTCCATTTTGTTGCATGTGTGATTTTGCTGCTCGGAGTTTACCGAGCCGCTGCGGCCTCCGACGTTCCTGAGGAGGCGCGTGCCGCGTTTTCTTCGGGCGACTATTCGCGGGCCATCCAGGTTTTGGACCGCGCCGCGGCGGCCGCTCCCAACGACGCCGCCGTGCAGCATCTGCTGGCGCGCTCATACTTTGAAAGTGATGAATTCGACCGCGCGATTTCCGCCGCAGAAAAATCTACTGCGCTGGAGCCGAAGAGCTCCACGTACCACGAGCTGCTTGGGCGTGCGTACGGTGAAAAGGCCGGTCGCTCAGGGTGGTGGAAAGCCCTCGCCCTGGCCAAGAAATCACGCAAAGAGTTTGAAACGGCGGTGCAACTAGACCCGCACAATTTTTCCGCCATGCAGGCCATGATCGAATTCGATTGCAGCGCTCCGGGCATCGCCGGCGGCGGCGAAGACAAAGCGCGGCCGGAGATTCAGAAGCTCGAGGAATTGGACGCAGCCGAGGGTCTCTACGCCAGCGGAAACTGCCGCCGTCAGAAAAAAGATTACGAAGCCGCAGACGCTGAATTTCAAAAAGCATTGGCGCTCCATCCCAGATCGGCGGACCTGATTTACGACGTCGGCGACCACTACATGAAGCGTAACCAGGCCGATCGCCTGTCGGTGGTGGTCAAGGAAGGCGCGCGGGCCGACCGAGCCGACCCGCGCGGAGACTTCTACCGTGCGGTGGCCAATACCCTGCAAAAGGAAAAACCTGCTGAGTCCGCGAAACTCTTCCGCGAATATATTGCTCGCGCGCCCAAACGCAACAATTACCCGTCGAAAGCTATGGCCCATTATTGGATCGGGCGCATTCAGGAAAATCAGAATGACGCCGAATCGGCGAAAAAGGAATATCAGGAAGCGCTCAATCTCGAACCCAAGAATCGTTTTGCCAATGAAGCATTGAAGCGGCTGCAGCACGACTGAATCTGCACGATGGATTGCTGGACCAGTTTTCTATGATGGATCTCCACGAAACGTTCACTGTTGCGCTCGACGCGCTGCGCTCCAACAAGATGCGCGCCGTGCTCACTTCGCTCGGTGTCATTATCGGCAGCGCCTCCATCGTCTTGGTCGTCACGGTGGCCCTCACCAGCAAGAAATTTGTCCTCCAACAGATTGAAAGCGTTGGCTCCAATCTGGTGTGGGTGGAAATGATCAAGACCCCTGACAAGGCGCAGCCGCTCAGCCATGAATTGACGCTCGACGACATGGAAGCGATTCGCACTTTCGTTCCGCAGGTTGTGCAAGTCGCCGGAGTTCGCGAGTTACCCATGTCGGTGATCGCCAAAGGCGTCGAGCGCTCCGTGAACTTGATCGGCGTGACGCAGGGCTATCAGGAAATCCGGCGGCTGCTTATTTTGCGCGGCAGATATTTCGATGCAACAGACATGGAACGGCGTGACAAAGTCTGTCTGATTACACGGCAGCTTGCAGCGCGGCTGTTCGGCCAGGAGAATCCCCTGGGCCGCACTGTCCGCATGGGCGAACTGACTTTTTCGGTAATCGGAGTCTTTATCGAGCGCGTCGAAACCTTCGGCTTATCCGACATTCAAGCGGAATCGGTCATCATTCCCTTTGGTCTGATGAAGTATTACACCGGCGTCGACGTGATCCGCGTATTGGACGCTCAGGCCGCCAGCGCCGAAGACGTGCCGTCGGTTCAGCGACAGGTAGCGCAAATCCTCAAGAGCCGCCATCCCCCCGACGCCGAATACGACGTACAAACCCTGACGGCAATCCTGGATGCCGCGCGCAAGATTTCTCTGGCGTTGACCATCGTGCTGATCGTGATCGCGTTCATCGCTCTGCTGATTAGCGGCATCGGCATCATGAACATCATGCTGGTGACCGTAAAAGAGCGCACCCGAGAAATCGGCATCCGCAAGGCAATCGGCGCGGCCCGCCGCGAAATCATGTACCAATTTTTGATTGAGGCATTCCTGATCAGCGGTGGCGGCGCCATCATCGGTATTCTGATCGGACTGGCGATTCCGGTGACGGCGCAATTCTTCCTGCCCAGCAATCTGCGCGTTCCGATCTCGGGATTGAGTGTCGTCATCGCGTTCGTCGTTTCCTGTTCCACCGGGCTTTTCTTCGGATATTTGCCGGCCGATCAAGCCGCGCGTTTGCAGCCGATCGAATCGCTGCGATACGAATGAATTTTCTAGCGGTGGTTTAAGGCCGCTGGGGCGGGGAAATCCACCGTCACGTGAGGAGCAACGACATGCGCGCAATCGTTCGGTGTTTGACCACGGCGGCACTCGGGTTCGTAATCTGTCTTTCCGCTTTCGCGCAGGAATCGCCGCAGCCCATCGCGCTCACGCTGAAGCGTGCGATCGAACTCGCGCTGCAAAACAGCAAGGACATTCAAGTCGCCAAGATTCAGGCCGGCATCGCCGACCGCGCCGCCATGATTAATAAGGCGCAGTTCCTGCCGAATCTATACGCCGGTTCCGGCGCGGGCTACACCTACGGCATTCCGGAAACTCCTGGCGGCCGCGCGCCTTCGGTTTTCAATATCACGTACACTGAGCAGGTTTTCAACGAGCCTTTGCGCGGGCAAGGCAAGGAGCAAGTCGAACAAGCGCAAGCCCAGAAAATTGTCCTGGAAGATGTGCGCAATTCCGTAATCGTTCGCACTGCCTCGGCGTACCTAGAACTCGTGAAGGTTCGCCACTCGACCGAACTGTTGAGCAAAGAGCAGGACAGCGCCGACAAAATTCTGGGCGTGGTCCAGCAGCGCGCCGGCGAAGGATTCGAACTACCCGTTGAAGTGACGCGAGCGCAGTTGACCAAAGCGCAGGTGGCCCAGCGGCTGCTGCAATTGCAAGGCCGGCAAGACGAACTGGAAATATTTTTGCGCAGTCAGTGCGGACTCGCTCCAGAACAGCCCATCGCAGTGACGCCGGAAGAATTGCCGGGAGCCGCCGAGCAGGAAGGCGCAAACCTGGTCGCGCTGGCCATGCAGGACAACACGGACCTCCGGCTGGCGCAGTCCGACGTCCGCGCCAAGGAATTTCGCCTGACCGGCGAGAAACGCGGATACTGGCCGACGCTGGAGTTCGTGAGCATCTACAGTCTCCTGGCGCAGTTCAACAACTACGACCAATTCTTCAATCACTTCCAGCGCAACAACTACAACGCCGGCGTGCAGGCGCAAGTACCGATTTTCAGCGCCAGCGTGAAAGCCAACGTCGCATTGGCCAAGACCAACCTGGAAGCATCGAAAACTGCGCTGGCGAATAAGCAGAACCAGGTCAGCGCCGACGTCCGCCGAAAAACACGTCGCGTCCGTGAGACGGACGCTGGCAAGGAAGTCGCGCGCCTGGAACTCCAGCTCGCCCAGCAAGACTTGCAGCAACTGCAGGCGCGATTTGAAGAAGGAAAAGTCAGCTTGCGCGACGTGGAGAAATCGCGACTAAATGAAAACGAAAAATGGATGGCACTGCTGGATGCGACGTTCCAGCGGCAACAGGCGCAACTCGATTTGTTGAAGACGGCAGGGCAACTGGACAAAGTGCTGCAGTAAGCGAACCTCGGAAAAATCTGCCGGGTTTTCGCCCCCGGCATATTCTCCAGTAAAATCGGCAGCCTATGGCGCTTGACCGCGATTCGCTCGAAATTCTGGCCCGCGCGCTGAACAAGCTCGATGCGGGCTTCTCGCAACTTCCCCGTTTTGACCCCGCCTTCACCAAACACGAGCGAAGCGAAGAAGTATTGCTCAAACTCGCCGACAAACTTCACGACAACTATCCGTATTTTCATCCGCTGTACGCCGGCCAGATGTTGAAGCCTCCTCATCCGATCGCGCGACTGGCCTACTCTCTGGCGATGTTCATCAATCCGAACAATCACGCGCTGGATGGCGGACGCGCAACTTCTGCATTGGAAAAAGAGGCTGTCGCTGAGATTGCAGCGATGTTCGGCTGGAAGGAATTCCTCGGCCACTTGTGTGGTGGCGGCACCATGGCCAACCTCGAGGCTTTGTGGGTCGCGGGCCAACTCAATCCCGGTAAGGCGATTTTGGCCAGCGAACAGGCGCATTACACTCATTCGCGAATTTCCAGCGTGCTGCAACTCGCCTTCGAGAAAATCCCCTGCGATGCATTTGGACGGATGGACGTCGATCCTTTGCGACGGCGATTGGCGCGTGGCGGCGTCGGCACAGTCGTCGCAACCATGGGAACCACTGCCACGGGCTCTGTCGATCCTCTCTCGGACATTTTGCAATTGCGCGAGGAATTCGGCTTCAGATTGCATGCCGACGCTGCTTACGGCGGCTATTTTGTCCTGGCCGACAATTTGGCGAAGAACGCGCGCCGCAGTTTCGCGCGCATCGCTGAAGCGGACTCGATTGTCATTGATCCGCACAAGCATGGATTGCAGCCCTACGGCTGCGGTTGCGTGTTGTTCCGCGATCCGGCGGTCGGTCGCCTCTACAAACACGATTCGCCGTACACCTACTTCAGCTCGGCGGAACTCCACCTGGGCGAAATCAGCCTGGAATGTTCCCGGCCCGGAGCTGCCGCTGCGGCTCTGTGGGCCACGCAAGAACTCTTGCCGCTGGTCCGTGGCGGCGGATTCGCGAAAGGTCTGGAAAAGGGAAGAGACGCCGCGCTCAAGTTCTGGCAAGCCATTGAGCAAAGCAAAACATTTGTCGCCGCTTTCGAACCCGAGCTGGACATTCTTTGCTTCTTCCCCCGTGGCGGCTCGTTGGCGCAAATTTCCGCCCGCTCACGCCGAATTTTTGAAGCTGCGGCTCGCAGCGGCCTGCACTTGGCGGTGGCGGAGCTGCCGATTCGTTTTTGGAAAGAACTCGAGCCGGAAAATGCTCGGGAGACCGTTACGTGCTTACGTTCCGTGCTGATGAAGCCCGAACACTTGGAATGGGTCGAGCCGATCATCAAAAGACTCGACCAAGCGGCCGCCGAAGTGCGCTAGCCGCATTTTTCTTCAACCGTATAGATACGCATACTATAGCTAAGTCTATCTGTATTATACTGCACAGCAGTTTGGAGGATTTGTGCAGAGACTCCTGTCTCCACGAGAAGCCGCCAACATTTTGGGTATTAGCTATCCCACTTTGAAGCAATGGATTTATCACGGCAAGATCCACACCGCCAAAACTCCGGGCGGCCACCATCGCGTTCCGGAAAGTGAGATTGACCGCCTGTTCCCCAAAAAACTCGAGCGCGGCGAAATCGGCTCGCGTCGCGGCACATTCCGCAAAATCAGCGGCCGCAATCAGTTAATTGGCCGTGTGGTGGCGATAAAATATAGCGGCCTGCTCGCGCAAGTCACCTTGGCCATCGGCGAACAGCACATCACTTCCATCATCACCGCCGACGCCGCCAAGGAAATGCGCCTCAAGCCGGGCGAACGAGCCGCGGCATTAATTAAATCTACCGAAGTGATGATCTTGCGCGTTTGAGTTTTGCGCGGGCGAACAAGACCATGCTGCTTGCGAAAAATCGCACCACTTTCATACTGCTCGTCGCCATGTTGCTCAGCATCGCGCCGTGCGGAGCACAAAAACGCCAAATTCGCGTCGCGGCGGCGGCCGACCTGCAAACAGCTCTGCCCGAAGTCGCTGCCGCTTTCGAAGCCGCCACCGGAACACATGTAGAACTCGTCTTCGGCTCCAGCGGCAACTTTTTCGCGCAGATCCAGAATGGCGCGCCCTTCGATCTCTTCCTTTCCGCCGACAGCGACTATCCCAGGAAACTCGAGGACTCGGGCCTCGTGTTACCAAACACCCGAATCGTTTACGGCCTGGGCAGAATCGCTCTGTGGACGTCACCCAACTCTCCTTGTGATCCGCGTCGCGAAACCTGGAAGTGCCTGTCGGATTCCAGTGTTGAGAAGATCGCGATCGCGAATCCGGCTCACGCTCCCTACGGACGCGCTGCGGTCGCCTCCCTGCGCGCCGCCGGGCTGTACGACCAGCTCAAGGACAAACTGGTACTCGGCGAAAATATTTCGCAAGCCGCCCAATTCGTGCAATCGGGAAATGCGCAAGCTGGAATTGTCGCCTACTCGCTCGCTCTTTCTCCCGCGATGCGCAACGGCAAGTGGTGGGAGATTCCCGCCGAGCTCTATCCCGCGATCGAGCAAAGCGCCGTGATACTTAAGGCCGCCAAAAATCAGCTGGCCGCGCGGGAGTTTCTGACTTTCGTAACGCTGGGACCCGGCCGTGCCACGTTGCAGCGATACGGTTTCCTAGCTTCGCAAGCGCATTAGGTCGGTGGCATCGAGCATCACCGAAGGTAAATCTCGTGGAAGCGCTCTGGTTGTCCATACGTTTGGCGGGTTGCGTCGCGGTGAGTTTGCTGCTGCTCGGCATGCCGCTGGCGTACTGGCTTTCTCAAACCAAATGGCGCGGCAAATTCCTCGTGGAAAGTGTCGTTGCGCTTCCTTTGGTATTGCCGCCAACGGTTCTCGGTTTCTATTTGCTGCTGGCCATGGGTGCCGACGGACCGCTGGGCAAGCTCTGGACGGCGTGGTTCGGGCACACTCTGGCCTTCACGTTTACAGGCCTGGTCCTCGCTTCCATTCTCTATAGTTTGCCGTTCGCCGTTCAGCCACTAGTCCTTGCATTCGAAAGTATCGACCAGCGATTGCTCGACGCCGCTGCGGTTCTTGGCGCCGGCCGCTGGCGCGTCTTTCGACAAATCCTGCTCCCGTTGTCCGTTCCCGGCATCATCACGGCCGTGGTTCTCAGTTTCGCGCACACCCTCGGCGAATTCGGCGTAGTCCTGATGGTGGGCGGCAACATTCCCGGCATCACGCGAACCGTCTCCATCGACATCTACGATCGCGTGCAATCGCTGGACTACGCCGCGGCGAACCACATGGCCATCGCGTTGCTCCTCATTTCCTTCGCCGTTCTCTCCACCATCTTCGCCGTTAACCGCCGCGTGTGGTCACCATGGCCAACCAAGTGACCGCCGTCTCTTGCACGTCCGGCTCGCGCTTCGATGTTCGCCTGCGCTACAAGCGCCCTGGCGCAGCCTCAGATTCGTTCGAATTGTCCGTGGATTTTCAACTCGATCCCGGGTTCACCATCCTGTTTGGCCCGTCCGGGGCCGGGAAGTCCACTCTGCTGGACTGTGTCGCGGGTCTGTTGATACCGTCCGTCGCACGCATCGCGCTAGACATTGACTTGTTGCAGGACTCCGACGCTCAAATCTTTCTTCCTCCCCAGCGCCGCCGTCTCGCGTATTTATTTCAGGCGCCTGCTCTTTTTCCTCACCTGACAGTCGAAGAAAACGTGGCGTTTGGCTTACACAATCTTCATGAGGAAGCACGCGACAACGCCGTTCAAAATCTGCTCGAAGCATTTCGTGTTGACCGCCTGGCCCATCGCAAAGCCTCGCAAATTTCCGGCGGCGAAGCTCAGCGCGTGGCCTTGGCGCGGGCGCTCGCTCCTTCGCCGCGCGCCGTCCTGCTTGATGAGCCGCTCAAGGGCCTGGACGCCGAACTCCGCTCCTCGATCGTCGACGACCTGCGTGCCTGGAACCGGGCACGGCAGATTCCCATCCTCTACGTCACCCACCAGCGCGATGAAGTGGACGCCCTCGGCGAGCGGGTGCTCGCTCTCGACCGCGGCCTCATCGTCGCCGAAGGTGCGCCGCACACCGTACTCGACGCCCCCCGGAAAAAACGCCTGGCCTATGCCGCCGGATTCGAAAATCATCTTTCCGCGTTGGTGCAGGACGTTCGCGAATCTGACGGTGTGATGCGCGCTCGCCTTGCCGGCACCGAAACCGACATCGAAGTCCCGCTCGGATACGCAACCGTTGGCACTCGCATTCGTGTCGCCATCCGTGCCGGCGACATTCTTCTGGCCACCCGCAAACCCGAAGGCCTCAGTGCGCGCAATATCCTAGCTGGTGTAATCGATTCACTTGAAATCAATGGCCCAACCGTCATTTGCCGCGTAAATGCTGGTGCCATGTTTCTGGTGCACATCACGCGGGGCGCTCAGCGCGCTCTCGAGCTGGCAGCGGGGCACTCCGTCTGGCTCGTCATCAAAACCCATTCCTGCCACCTCGTCGACGAATGATCGCGAGGTCATCACCAAAGAAAAAGCGCGGACAACTTAGGCCCGCGCTTCTCAGTTAAGCTGTCCCAACGGTTTTTCGGGTGAGCCACTTTACGGCACCAGTGCATTTACAAATGCCGCACCGTTCGGCGTTCCTACGCCGGTAACGTTGTCCCATCCCAGAGTTACGGTTAACGATGAATCAGTCCCAAAAGTCAGCACATACCATGCCGCGTCACTCGGATTGTTCAACAGCGCGCTGAAAAAACTCGTTGTGTTCTCCAGCGGCGCCGCCAATTGTTCCGCGCTCAGGCTTGTAGGTGTTCCATTCACCGAGATGGTTCCCGTCACATTGTTTGGCGAATTGAACGGCGCCACGTCGCTCACCGCACCCGAAGGCAAATTGTAGAGAAGCGGGGCCGCCTGCCCAAGTCCCACGTGCCCGTTTTTCTGCGCTGCGATCGCCATCACGCCCGAAAACATCGGAGTCGCCAGGCTGGTTCCTCCCACCACTCCAACCAACAACTGGTTATCCAGCGTGATGATAATTTCTGTCCCCGTGAACGGATCGGCCAGCATGGAAACGTCCGGCACTTGTCGCGTCGTTCCGGCGATCCCGCTCTGAAACGACGGCTTCGCAAAAATGACGCTCGAACCGCCGCCCGCGCCGCCCTGGAAACCAAAATTCACTGGCGGAACCACGGGAAGAGTGTTCGCGCCGATTGGCGCCGCGATTAGCGTCGCGTTATTTCCCCAGCCAGTCTGGAATGCGATGGAATGATCTGGATTCAGCGCCAGGCTCGTGCCGCCGACTCCAGTTGCAAATGGCGAACTCGCCGGATAGTCCACGCTCACGAACCCAACTCGCGAAGTCTCGTCGCCGGCATCGCCTGTAGCAAAGTTCACGTCAATTCCTTGCGCCGCTGCTTGCTGCAGAATCCGCTCAAAGCGGTTGAAATGAGCTGGATTGCCCAAGGCCTCAATCCCCGACCAGCTATTCGAGATAGTGTTGCCCAGGTGGTGAACTACTGCCAAGTTCATCGCCTCGGCCAGCGAGCCATGATCCGTAGCGGTGACCAGCGCGATTTTCGCGCCCGGCGCAACCGCGTGAGCCCACTCCACGTCCAGCGTCGTTTCGATGTTCCAGTTCCGAGCTGCACCCTTCGGGCTGTTGACCAGCCCCGGCGCCTTCACGATCGTAAAATTCTCCGATGTGATGCGCGGCAGTCCGTAAATCTGCGAGAAAGCGTCTGCGTCGGAGGCGATCGTCGGCGAACCGTATGCGTCCACGATCACGATCGTCTCGCCGGACCCGTCCAAACCGGCCGCGAACAGCGGAATCATTCCGTACGCGATATCCACTTCCAGCGGCTGGTAACCGCACGGCGCCAGATGTCCTAGCTGCGTGTTGCCGATGTCCGCTCCATAGCGATTCCCCGTGTACGCCGCCGTCGTATTTGCTCCGGCGTTCGTGAACGTCTGCGTCTGCACGCCACGAAAGCATTGCCCTTCAAAAAATACGCCTTGCGGCGTCACCGTCACCGGTCGCATCGGCATCGGTTTTCCTTGCGGATTCGTAGGCAACTTGTACGCGGGCACAAAGCCGAAATCGTCCAGCCCGGTCACCGCCGCAATGTGCCCGCCGGAGCTTTTGTCCAGCGACGGATCGCTGCTGTTCGAACGATAGGTCTGTCCCTGGTATGAGTAGTTGTGGATGCTCACATGAAACGTCTTTTCCATGTCCGCCACGGTGCCTTGCACTCTCAGGTAAAAGTTGTTCTCCGCCGTTTCCACCACCAACAGTCCGTGCGCGGAAAGAAAATTACTCACAGCCTTCACTTCCTGCGCTGTCGGGCTGAAATTCGCGTTGAACTCACTCTGCGAAATCCATTTCTGAAAGCCCGGCGACTTTTTGTTGTATTGGTCGCGGGTCAGCCGATCCAGCAGATTTTCGTTGTGCAGCTTCAGCCACACCGTCGCCGTCATCATCGTGCCAAGGTCGGCTTCCCCTAAGTCTTTCGCCTTCTTAACGAATCCCGGCGTGTTGTTGCTAAGCGACTGAGCGGAAACGACGGAACCACCACAAACTGCGAACAACAAAACCACTGCAGCTGCAGCGCGAGAAAAAACGCGCATTGCCACGCGAATTGAAGACACACTCATACTGCCCCCTTTGGCAACTCATCGACGCAAGTTGACGGAAATCTCGAGACGGAAAGCCCAAAAACACACCCCAGGTCTGGTAGTGGCTGGATGACGGAGGCAGATGCTAGGACGGCGAGGAAAACCTGTCCAGCAAAATATGGTCAAGAAACCGTCAAATCACCGGTTCACGTAGGTGTAGGAGTACTGCAACCAACGCTGCGCTATCAGCTGCCTACTAACTACTTGGGCGAAGCAGCGGCGGCCGGCGCGGCCGTTGCGTTGGAGAACTTCACGGTTGCCGCGATCAGGTCGGCGCCTTTGGTGTCAGCATGAATCACCACGCGCTGGCCTACCGCGAGGTCGGCGAATTTCCCGGGCTGGTCGGCGCTGGTTACATACGTGGTGGTCGGCGCGATTTTTATTTCTACCGATTTGCCGTCCTTGGTCTTCACGATGACGGCTTCGGGACTCAGTTTCTCGATCGTACCGATAATGTGCTTCTTATCGCCGTGCGCAAAGGCCGGCGCCGCAAGAACGAACGCAATCAGCAATGCCATCCAGCGGAGTTTCATGGCTCTCTCCCCTTCGCAACAGTTATCTCATACGGCGCAATCGCTGGCCAGAGCTCGTGCTACATGCGAGCACTTTGCGGGCTTACCGCGAGCTAATGGCGATGATGCTCCGGTTGCGCCGACGGTTTTTCGGGCGCGCCGCTCAGAAAATCCCGCTCTCGCTGCTCTTCTTCCAGGTCTTCCGGGCTTTTCGGATTGTACTTTTCCATTTCGATGCGTTCTTCGGCCGTGAGCGAAGGCAGGTGCCGTAAAAAGTGCACCAGCTTCCAGCTATCGTCGGTATTTCCATGCCCACTGGAGCCGCCGAACGCTGGCATGCCCGTCATCCGCACGCCGTTTTCGATAATCCAGAAAATTTCGCCGTCGCTGCGGTCTTGTGTTTGCGCGGCGCGCAAGTCGGGCGGCTTCGGATACATGCCATGGCCCATCGCCGTGTCGCCGCTGCCGTCGTTGCCGTGGCAAATAGCGCAGTGATCGGCAAAGTGCAGCCGCCCTTCACGCAACACTTCCGGAGAATTCGCGACAGGGTTTTTCGCGCTCTGCGCAGCCGACGGCATGGCCAGTTTGCGCATCACAGCGGCCAGTGCGGTTTCCAGCGCGCTCGGCTGGGCGCGCGCGCTGAGCCCGTCATGCAAAACGCTGGCCGCTCCCGCAGCCAGAATTCCCAACACAAGCACGAAAGCCAGAAGCAAGACGGTTCCGCGTCTCATAGCAAAAGTTTACTCCCGCCTCTCCTCCTTAATCCATTCCGCAAGTCGCAGCCGATTCACCGGTGTTCTTCGGGGTGATGGGTGTGCCAGGGGCCGGCGGCAGTGCCGATGATGATCGTATCTTCATCCGCGGCCATGGTGTGCTTTGCATTTGCTGGAACGTAGAGAAACGTGCCGACGGGATACGGCTTGAGATGCTCCAGATCGAGAGTGTCGCCGAAGCTGACCTTCAGCACTCCCTGTACTACTGCGACCCGTGCATCGCTGCCGTGCGAATGAAAATCGTGGAACCCCGCCGGAATGAACGCCGCGTAGGTGAATGCTTCGCCCGGTACGTCGCTTCGCCCTTCCAGTATCGCCCACTTGGTTCCATCGGAATCGACCTTTTGCCAGTTGATGGATCTGGCGTCCCAAGCCTGTGGCGATTTGGTCGGTTCGCCGGATGGCAACGCCACTAACGCCAGATTGACGATGATTGTGATCAGCCAGTGCATTCTTTTTCTCCGTTGTGAATTCGCTGAAGATTTCAGCGTGTACAACGGCACCAAAATAACGTGCGCCGCCGCGCGGCTCTATCCGGAAGGATGCGCCAAACTTTTGGGGCTCCTGAGCAAAACTCTGGACGGCTAGAGAGGTGTCTACAGGCGGGCGGCGACGCGGGCGGCGATTTTGCCGTCTTCGCCTGTGATGATCAGCACCAGGTCGTTGGTGAGGGGAATGTTTTCGCTCTTCACCGTGAAGGTGTAGCTCCATTCGTAGCGCGGGGCTAGTTCATCATCCGCGGCGGGGCCGGCAGCGAATGTTCCGATGCGGCGAACTTCCGCGGCAGTGCGTTTGGTATCTTCCACCGGGCGCATGTGTACACCCTGTTTCCAGTAGAAATTCAGGCGCAGCGTGGCCATCGTTTCGCGCGTGATGGGCGGGCGCACAAGCGTGTCTTTCAAATCCAGCGAGCATGGAAAATCCAGCAGGCGAATAATGATCTGCACTTCACCGGGAAATTCGGTGACCAGTTGGCCGCGCAGGTAGTAGCTGGTGCCTTCCTCGGAATCCATGCGGCGCAGGCCGTCGAAGAAATCCGGCGCGTTCATCTGGCCGGAGAGGCGGAAGCAGGAACCGTTGCGGAGATGTCCGTCAGTGGCGAAGAAAACGCCGCCATCCAGGTTCCACACGGTGGGCTTGACCGGTTTGGACTTCGCCGATTTTTCTTTTTCATTGGCCTTGGCTTTGGTGTCGGTGCGATCTTCGATGCGCGATTGCAATGAGCAAGCAGGGAGGATTGCGAGAAACGGCAGCAGCACGCCAGCGAGAATCGAAATGGCCCGCAACGCGAACATCAATGTGCCCTTTTAGCGCAGACAGGGCTGTCTGCGCTACAAAAACCAAATCCCGCAACCGGCAACATCAGTGCGCCCCAGAAGTAGAGTTTAACGCGGGTAGGGGATTTCGCATCCGGAAAGAAAAATCGCCGACCCGGTAGGCCGCTTCGTCGCCGTTGACAGATTTTGGTTTAACTTTGCCGTCCACCACGGTCTGGATTGCATCCTGGAGTTTCGCGAGAACAGTGGGATCGGCGACGGGAATGTTGTGCGCTCCGAGAACGGTTTTTACCTGCGGGGCGAGCGCTACGAGTTTTCTTACGGAAGCAATGTACGCCGTCAAATCGGTTTCCGGGCGATAAAGCCATATGGTGGCGGGGTAGTAGGTGTCACCGGTGAAGAGCAGGCCGTTTTCGCGGTCGATCAGGCTGATGGCATCGGGCGTGTGACCGGGTGTGGCGATGATTTCCACGGTGCGGTGGCCGAGGTTCACTTTGAACCCCTCATGCACCAACAGAGAAATCTTCCACGGTTTGGTGGCGTATTTTGCGCGATCGAAGCCCTTCGGCAAGTCGCCGCAGAGGTTGTCCTTGGCGAGTTCGGCTTGCGCGTCTTCGCGCGAACCTTTGGCGTTGGCTCGGGTGAAGGCGGTGTCCATGCCGAAAATGTACTGGAACTGCCAGTTGCCCCCGACGTGATCGTTGTGGGTGTGCGAATTGAGCACGACGATGGGCCGCGAAGTCAGTCGCGCAACGACGGCTTTGAGGTTGCCAATGCCCATGCCGGTGTCGAAGAGCAACGCCTGTTTGGTGCCGACGATCAAATACGAAATCGTTTCCTCAAACTGGTGCGGCTCGTAAATCGCAAACGTTCCCGGCGCGACTCTGTACACCTCGAACCACGATTCATCCGGCAGCACCCGCTGCAATGTCTTGTACTCCGGACGCGGCAACGCCTTACACCAATCCGGCTTTTCGGCCTGCGCAAGACAGGAAGAAGGAAAAACTAACGTAGAGGCCACAGAGATGCACAAAGCACTGAGACGGCAAAAGTGAAGGAATGTTTGTCTAAAAGTCATCAATAGCAATCCATTGTCGCAAGCGGTTCGAGACAGTCGAAGCAAAACCACACGCAGATCACTCCAACGTCGCCGAACATAAAGTTGACATCGCCGTGGTCCTTGGCGTTGGGATTTTCCTCTCCCTTAAATTCAAACGAGTCGATTTGCGCGCTGAAATACATCCTCTTTCGACAGGACGAACAAACGATCCGGGATTGTCCACCGGCTTGAATCTCATCAGGCGCGCCTCCAAACTTTGTCCGCAAGCCCAGCTCCTCGATACCAACGGGCTCGACCTCGCTCGCGGGGGCAATCTTAGCTAGATATTCACGCAAAATTTCAGGTCGGCCGCTCATTGTAAGTGTCCCTGGTCAACGAAAATCGATTTAGGGAGCAGCATGTGGACGCCTTTGTTGCCGTCGACCAGTTGGGTGATGTGGAGGTCGGCGGCAACGCTGGCGAGCATGTAGGCGTCGTCGCGGGTCAGGTGTTTTTCGGTCATCAGGAAGTCGATCATTTCGCGCAGGGCCAGCGTGGTACAGACGTTGAGGTCTTCGTTGAGGCCCATGGTGATGTAGTGCGTGGGCGTTTCGGCACGGGGCCAGCGTAGGTGCATTTCCTTGCGCACGATGAATTGAAACGTACCGACAAGAGAAGTTTCGAGAGCGGTGATGTCCACTTCGCCGTCGCCTTGGCCGGCGTGGCCGTCGCCGACTTGAAAGAGGGCGCCCGGCGCGTGCACCGGAATATAGAGCGTGGAGCCGGGAACCAGGTCCTTGTTATCCAGATTGCCGGCTTGAATCCAGGGCGGCGCACTGGAGAGGCGGCCAGAACCTTCCGGCGGCGCCACGCCCAAGCTGCCGAAAAACGGGTGCAGCGGAATTTCGATTCCCGGAGCGAACCTGGCCACCATGCGCTTTTCATCCAGCGGAATGATTTTCATTTTCGGATAAGGATAGTCGTCGGGCAGATAGCCACGGCCGGGGCCGAATCCGTTGTAGGCATAAGGAATGACCAGCTTGGCGGCAAGGATTTTTACTTCCAGCACGTCGCCGATTTCCGCGCCGTCAATGTAAATCGGCCCGGTGAGGATGTGGCCGCCCGGCCCTTTGTCTTTCACCTGGTCGTAAATGTCGCGCAGTGACTGTTCCACCTGCTCGGCGGGGACGCCTGCGCCTTCCAGCCGCTTGGGGCTCGAAGTGATCAGCGTTTCAATGTCCACCGTGTCGCCCGACTTCACATGCAAAACCGGCGCAGCCTTCGCGTCGTAGTAGCCCCAAGCCACCGTCTTCGGTGTCGCTTTCAGCGTCACCTTCTCCTGCGCCTCGGCCGCAGAAATGAGGGACACACATAGCCCAGCAAGTCTAGCGATCGAGATCGCGACTGACAGAAAAGTCCGCTCTACCCCGGCAAATTCGTCCCGCATTAATTAGACCTCGCCGATCTTTTGAGCTCCTCGACGAAACACGGATAATCTATGCGCACTTCGCGTAATTCGCGAAGGTTATACAGCAAGATTTCGGCGACCACCTCGAACGAGTCTTGCAACTCTGACCAACGCCCGACCTTCGAGTACAACGTCCGGTCGACGAGCGGATGCTTCAGGTCGGAAATCCACACAGCCGAACGCGTGAAATAATTTTCAGGGCTAGAAGTCAGCATCTTCGGCAGAAAAACCGCAGAATGCGTGCTAGTGAAGTGAGCCATGCGATGTGGTGTTTCCCTCTCGCGCCGGAGTCCAACATTACGGATGGGTCATGTCTTCGGGTTTGACTAGGGCGTCGAATTCTTCGCCGCTCAGAAAGCCTAGTTTGATGGCAGTTTCGCGGAGGTTTTTGTGGTCTTTGTGGGCAGTCTTGGCTACCAAGGCAGCCTTGTCGTAGCCGATTTTGGGAGCCAGGGCGGTGACCAGCATGAGCGAATTGTGCAGATGCGCGATCATATGTTCGCGGTTGACCTGCATGCCGACGACGCAGTGGTCCACAAAGCTGTTACAGGAATCGGCCAGCAGCTCGACCGAATGGAGATAGTTGAAAATCATCACCGGCTTGAAGACGTTGAGCTCAAAATTTCCTTGCGAGCCGGCGAAGCCGATGGCGGCGTCATTGCCCATCACCTGAACTGCAACCATGGTCAGCGCTTCGCACTGCGTGGGATTCACTTTGCCCGGCATGATGCTCGAGCCAGGCTCGTTTTCCGGCAACGTTAGTTCGCCCAACCCGCAGCGCGGGCCGGAAGCGAGCCAGCGAATGTCGTTGGCGATTTTCATCAGCGAAGCGGCCAGCGTTTTCAGCGCGCCTGAGGCGAACACGATTTCGTCATGCGCGGAAAGTGAAGCGAACTTGTTGGGATGCGAGCGGAACGGCAGTCCCGTTAATTCGGAAATTTTCTTGGCTGCCCGCTCGGCAAACTCCGGATGGGCATTTAGGCCCGTGCCGACCGCCGTCCCGCCGATAGCCAGATCTAAGAGTCCGAGCAGTACTTCCGAGATGCGCATAAAATCCCGATCGAGAAGGCTGACCCAGCCGGAAAATTCCTGCTCCACGGTGAGCGGAGTTGCGTCCTGCAAATGCGTGCGCCCGATCTTCACAATCGGGCCAAATTCTTTCGCCTTCGCCTCCAGCGCATCGCGCAGCTTCATTACTGCAGGCAGCAGGCGATGCGTGGTTTCCCAGGCCGCGGCGATGTGCATCGCGGTAGGAAAGGTGTCGTTCGAAGACTGCGACATATTCACGTCATCATTGGGATGAATGGGTTTCTTGCTGCCCATCACGCCGCCGGCAATTTCAATGGCGCGGTTCCCGATGACTTCGTTGACGTTCATGTTGGTTTGCGTGCCGCTGCCGGTCTGCCAGATTCGGAGAGGGAAGTGGTCATTGAGTTTGCCGGAGATGATTTCGTCGGCGGCTTGCGCGATGAGTGTGGCTTTTTCGGCGGGGAGTTTGCCGAGGTCCTGATTCACCAGGGCGGCGGCTTTTTTGAGGATGGCGAAAGCGCGGATGAGTTCG
>Ga0207641_10001935_pt1 | contig 19875 bp, 16 predicted proteins | sample KBSSwiS62_FD_184306 | JGI IMG/M metagenome (GOLD analysis project Ga0207641, IMG submission 184306) | Switchgrass rhizosphere microbial communities from Kellogg Biological Station, Michigan, USA - KBS Switchgrass S6-2 (SPAdes) (version 2) | ecosystem: Host-associated > Plants > Roots >... | reverse complement strand
ATAAACAAAACAGCAGCAGTCTAAATCGGCGTATAAGCCTTAAGCTTTGTTGTTGGTTTAGTTCACTGTTACTGTTTGATTGATTTAGTAAAAGGTAATAAATTTATCTAATTGCAAGTCTAAAGGTAGTTGGTGTTCTGGTATCAAGTCTCATGCTAATTTAGTTCACTTCACCAACAACAGAAAATGTTATAAGATCGTGTTGATGATGAAAAACCTCCATCATGAAAGAGTCTGTTTGTAGAACACCAACAACATTATAAACTATAAACAATCAGCGATGCCGTGATGCGTGTCTTCACGCATCACTTATTTCGTTCCAATGCGTGGGGACACGCATCGGGGCCTTTTTATTATGGACACTAACCAAGACGAAGGACACGAACCAATGCGAAGGGCTTTTGTTACGGACACAAACCAATGCGAAGTTGCTTTTTCTATTGCCATTTTATTATGCCTGATGCTGATGCGGATAAAATTGTTGTAATTACAATTGGCGCAGAATTTTTTTCCGGCAACAATCCCGATAGCCCGGGCGTCGCTCAATGCCTCAGGGAAGACATTGCGGGGAAATAAAATTTGAATACAAGTTTCCGGTTAAAAAATGAGGCAATATAAATTCTCCTATTTCTTCCAAAACTTCAGCAGCCGGACGGCTTCCATACTTGAGGTTAAAAACTACATGATTCACACCAATGCTATACAAGTCATATAAGATCTCAAGCAGAGCCTTTCGTCCAAGCCGGTAACCCAGGTGAATAGGAATGGGGGATGCGTCTTTGTCTTCGGCAAGATCAATATAAAATGACTGTGCAAAAGGCTTATCAGCAGAGTTTGTTGCCTGCAACGTTTTACGCCATTGCCCTGTGATCATTTCTTGCTGTCTTACATTTCGGGGATAATAAATCCACCCATCCGAATTCCCTGCTATCCACTCCAGATTTTGTCCGCTGAACCCCGTGACCAGCATAGGTAACCTTGCACCACATGGTTTGGGTAACAGATCCATATCTCCCCAAACATTTCCCAAACGCGAATTAATCGTTGGGAAATCCTTTTCCAGGTTTCGTATATAGTTGAATGAATCCCTGAATAACTCTGCCTTTTCAGATGCATCTTTTTTGAACGCAGGATACTCAGACAAACGGTCTCCTGAGGCAACACCAAGGATAAGCCTTCCATTTGTCAATGTATCAATACTTGCAGCGGCTTTAGCAACATGAATAGGATGTCTCAGGGGTAAAATGATACTACCTGTGACAAGTGATATTTTTTTGGTTTGGCCGGCAATATATCCAAGATATACCCAGGGATCATATATCTGTCCCATATCCCCGAATGATGGAACATGCATCGGCACATCCCGAAACCATAATGCTGAAAAACCAAGTGCTTCTGCTTTCTGCGCCAGCTCAACCTGGTTCTTCATTTGAGGGATGCTGCCTTCATAAGATTCAATGGCGAAAAAAACTCCCAGGCTCATCTTACCCGGTCGAAAAACGGAATTGAATGCATTATTAATTTTTTCAAAACTCTTCATAAATGATCTTTTAAAACTTGCTAAATTTTAATACAAAAGTATTAGCCATTCAACACATAACCATTCGCCTATTTGAAGAAAAAGCATTCAGAAATTTTAAGCAGTACACAACACCGGGCTTTTAGTGTCGCTTTTGGGGGAGGCTTTAAAAACCGCATTGTTAGTTTTAATTCACAGCCATTGATCTAAGAGCTAACTACTCAATTAGGTGAAGGAAATCTTGTGGTAGAAGAAACGATTATCTTATTTCTTTAATGCCATAGTTCTTACCTGGCTAAGAAATTGTGGCGTAATGCCGAGGAAGGATGCAATCTGGTGTTGAGGGACTCGTTGTTCAAGACCAGGAAAACGTTCCAAAAAAGTAAGATACCTGTTCAGGGCAGATTTAGTGAAATTGCAAATGACTCTTTGCTGTTCTGCAATAAAAGCCGTTTGAAATTTTATTCGGAAAAAACGTTCAAAGGCCGGAACTTTTTCATACAACGCTTCGAGAGAGGGCTTATCAATTTGAAATATTTCACTCTCTTCCAGTGCATCTATATTTACGGAAGAAGGAATGCTATTGGAAAAGCTCAATCCATCGCCGATCCAGTTGTTCTCAATAGCAAACATCATTACGTGTTCAATCCCATCCCCGTCAATAAAATAGGACCGCATACAACCATTAATGATATATGTCTCGTATCGGCATATGTCTTCCGCCTGTAGTATATATTGTCTCCGCCTTACCTTTTTATATTTTAATAGTGAAAGAAAATAAGATTGCTCAGCCAGATCAATATCAATTACATCTTTTATATGGGCAATGATAGCCTCATTTGCGACCTCTCTTCCGATAGTGTTTTCCTTTGACATGGTAAAAGCAATGGGATCTCAAAAGTATAAACATTTATACTTAACTATTATTTTTCTACAAACTGTGCCATCTTGCGTGACTAACCCCAATGCGGATGTTGCTGATTAGAATAGAAAACCTGTTAACTGTTTCTTACGTATTCTAAGGTTTACAAACTATCAAAAAACTTTTAATCAGCTTGTAAATAATTTTCTATAAAAGGTGTTTGTCGTTTAATTACAGCAAACATTCTGTATAAGATCGTGTTGTTGGTGAAAAACCTCCATCATGAAAAAGTCTGATTGTTGAACACCAACACCGGCTAAAAGATAATGTTCGTAGATTTTTTATTTTGTTGAACACAAAAAAGAATAGTGGGTGCCGTGATGCGTGTCTCCACGCATCACTTACTTCGTTCCGATGCGTGAAGACACGCATCGGGGCTTTTTATCACGGACACGAACGCAGACGGAGGAGTTTCCGGTACCGAGTTTATTTTATAAACATCTTATGTTAGGATTGAATGGCATGAACATACCGGATGGATTGGGTTCGTATAACCAAACATGAAGGCTCCAATGTGGTATGGGTAGAGGGGTGCCACCAACCATGAAGGGCTGACTGCCGAACATAGGGGGAGGCTGTCCGACATTTACAACAATATATTCCAAAGCTACAAGGCGTAGCTCGCCGTCAGATCCTTTTGCATAAAGCGCCACTTCTGGTTTCAATGGATCAAAACCAGGGTTAACAAGCGAAGGATTAACCCAATGATAACCCATTCCACCAAGACCTGGTACTGAAACACATTCGTCGGTTGGTTCGTATCCAGCATTAATAGCTTGCGCAGTAGAATGAAATCTCGCAGTCGCAGCCCGAACTGATTGAAGTAACTCGGCATCGGCTGTTCTCCCCACTCCCGCACCGAATGCTGCAGATCTATCAACGTCTGTTCTTTGTGGGGTGGATACCAGTGTTTCTTCTGCTGTGTTATTCCTTAATTCTTTTTTACAGGAAATGGATAGAAGCAGCAGCAATGACGGCAAGAGAAATCTTCCTAAAAATGAATTCTTTTTCATTGTCAAAAATTTTTGTGTTAAAAAATATTCCGTTTCCTGGAGAGGGCAAGGAGGAGAGGGGTAGCAAGCTTTCTTCTTTTGAATATACGTAAAATCTTTTGACTGAAATAAAAACTTTAATTATAGTATAAGAAATGCTATCAAGCAAGTTGCTGGCGCAATGGTTGAAACTTGAAATGCCTTTATGATTGAACACCAGGAACGGCGTAATTTTTATGCGATAATGTTCATATCTCTTCCTATTGTAAAATGATCCTTTCCAATAAAAATTCAAAAGATTTAAGTGCTATATTGTAATATAAAATTGCTTGCCGGACTCATTCCATGGAACACACTTAAGAATAACAACTCGTGAAATCAATAACAGAATCAGGTTTCGCAAACCAGTCAAACCTTTCTTCCGGAGGCCGGGTTCATGTGATCGGCGCAGGACCTGTTGGTCTTATGATCACTGCCTTATTTCAAACTATGGAAGGATTCTCTGTTCGCTTATACGAAAAGAGGCCGAATTACACCCGCACACGTATGGTTAAGCTCTCTTCGTTCCTTACCGCAGATTCAGTAGATAGTTATTGTGCCGATCATATCGATGCAGAGAACCTGGCAGCCGTATTTGATGTTGAAGAAATTGAGGAAACTCTTGCATTCAGGCGAACTATCCCGGACGACCTGATGTCACTTCTTCGTGAATGGGTCAAGGGGTTTTGTCCCCTCAACGCTATCGAACAGGGACTCAGTAACCTCATCGATAACCGCGGTTCAAATAATGTGGAGCGTATTGTAACAAATCTTACAACGGAGGAGGCAATAGCATTGCTTAAGCCGGGAGATATACTGATCGACTGTACCGGTTGTAAGTCACTACTCAGGGATCACCTTTCACCTGGTACGGATATTGGAAACAAAGATGCCAACACATTTAACATTCAACTGGAAAACGCAATTGTTGTCACCTTCCTTTACGGCCAGGAATACCAGTGCAACGAGCACTGCAAATACTACAAGAATGAAGGGAACCTTCATTATAAATTTATTCCTGCAGTTGATCGTACGTGCTATGATGGTAACACCACCTTTGTCTCTGGCATTGTTAAGATAACACCTGAAGATTTCGAATTGATGCCAGCAACATTCGATGGCCAGTGGCTTCGGATACATTTCCCACAGGTTGCCCGTTCAATGGATCGCTTTATCGATAAAATAAAAGAGGAAACTCACGGAGAAGTAATTGGTGATCTCAGTATAGTGCGAATTCCATTGAACTTGTACAGGGCCAGTAACGCAACCAACCGAAAATGGCTTGCTGAAGGAAACAACGATCACCCGCTCACCACTTCTCCGGTATTTGTGGTTGGCGATGCTGCGCTGGGTTCTCCCTATTTCCAATCGATCTCGCTGGGCCTGGAATCGGCAATACATTTAGCCGGACTTATAGGACAGCGCAATATGCCGCTTCCTGATCTGCTCAATCGTTACGAATTGTACATGTATAAGCAATGGCTTCGTGTATATATGCGAAGCAAGATGATAAAACACAATAAGGATCTTTTAGAGACTATGGATGATCCATTTGGACTACTGGAACTGCTACATATTTATTAATACAGCTTCGGGCTATAGTTTTACGTATTCTAAAGTTTACAAACTATCAAAAAAAACTTTTAATCAGCTAGTAAATAATTTTCCATAAAAGGTGTTTGTCGTTTAATTACAGCAAACATTCTGTATAAGATCATGTTGTTGGTGAAAAGCCTCATCATGAAAGAATCTGTTTGTTGAACACTAACAACAGCGAAAAGATAAGATCAACATCGTGAAAAATAATTTTTTTAGAAAAGAAAGAACTATACTTTTGTGTCGTTCACTCGGCAGGTCATAGCAAGTGTTATCGACTTTTAAAACCGGTGGGCAGACATAAAATGAAAAATTCATCTTCAACGCTGAAGAAGCGTACGCTATTCTCTCTCCCTTTCCATTCTGTAAGAAACATCAGTTCTCCAGAGGATTTAGAAAATGACCGTAAAATTTATTCAGGTCAAACTACTATTAGATCAATTTTAGATTTGCCAACAGATGAGAATGTTCGGAGTTATCTGTTGGATGCGGAGGGCAGGCAAAGACGAAGACCAACGGCTGTTCACAAAGCTATTCGAGAGACAATATTAAATACTCCTTTTAATTTTTCAGTATTAAATAGTGGAATCACTTTAGTTGCAAAAAGTGTTGAGATTGATGAGAAAGAAAAGAATTTAAAACTTTTTAATCCGAGCATAATAAATGGTGCCCAAACCCAAGGAGTAATTATTGATTTGGCAAATGACGAATTGCTTCCCGATTATGATGTACATGTGAAATTTGAAATTATAGTAACTGAGGACGATGATCTAGTTGCTGATGTCTCGATTGCAAGAAATTACCAAAACGATGTAATGTCCATATCAATCGCTGGGAGGAAAGGACAACTTGATGAGTTGGAAAATAGTCTTCAGAAAACGATACCAGGGCTTCGCCTAAGAAAATCTGAAACAGAGTTAACCTCTGAAGATTTTACAGATACTGAAAAACTAATTCAAGTAATAACAGCTTTAGTTCCTTCCGAACTTTGGCCAAAAGTAAATGAGAGGGATAACCCCAATAAAGTTTATACCTATAGTGCAAAAGCAAAATGCTTAAAAGATTTTCAAGATATTTTTAAAAAAGCAAAAGATGAGGATGATCCCGAATATAATTATTATAGGGAACTATATCAATTCTATCTTGATTTTGCAGCTGAAGCTTATAAACTTTATCACCACTGGAAGACACATCAGAGCTTTGCAGGCACGAGATTAAGGTCTTTGATAAGAGATGAGAACGAGATAATCGATGTACCAGATGGAATAATTTTCCCAATTATATCATCGCTTTCAGTTTTTGCCAAAAAAATAAAAGGACGTTGGAAATTAGTGAAGCCGGAAATTTTAAAAGATGAAGAATTGATAAAAGCTGCAAAATCTGTTTATATGGAAATGGCAGACAGCAATCCCCAAACCATGGGAAAAAGCAAGGCATGCTACTCGGCTTTATTACAAATCACGTCTATATACGAAAGACTATCTCCAAAAGAGTAACATTTAAAAATTTGAGGAAGTTTCGAATGAGGCTTCCTCAAATTTATATTATTGAAGAATCTTTCATTTGTTGCCATGAAAACGGGACGTACAAGGGAGTGACACAACAGACGATGATAGTAGTACAAAAGCTTATTACATCAATTATCTCACCCAACTAAATTGATATTCCACCGGAGCTTTTAAACCACGTTCGGAAATTCTTTTGAAACGTTCGGGGAGTGCCATTAAATAATCACGGGCTTTATTGGCGGCGCCGGTAAGGCTTCCAATGTTTGCAATATCCCATTCCTGTATCAATGATTCTAAGATATGCGTATAGTCACGACTGGTGTACACACCAAGACGCTGTGCCGCATCGCTGAAGTGAGCAAAGGTTTGTCCAATTGATTCGCCGGCCTGGCGAAGAAAATGTGCAGGCATGGCAATACGTTTGCGCATCATGTCTTCAAAAGCCAGCATCATTTCACTGGCATCGATCTCAAATATTTTTGCTACAAAACTTTTATAAGCTTTTGCATGTCGTGCTTCATCGGCAGCGATCACACCGCAAATTTGCGATAGCTGGTTGCTGCCATGTTTTTTTGCCAGCGTGGCCGTGCGCCGGTGAGAAATATTGGTAGCCAGTTCCTGGAAAGAAGTATAGACAAAATTTTTATAAGGATCTCTTGCTGCCCCGTTGTCCATACCATCGGCAATTAAATGTTGTGTGCTTATCTCCATCTGCCGCATATTGACACGGCCGGAGAGATACAAAAATTTATTCAGCAGGTCGCCATGCCGGTTCTCTTCCGCCGTCCACATTCTTATCCATTTACTCCATCCCTGTGGTTCTTCTTTCGTGATGCCATCTACATCCAGCAGCCAGCTTTCATAAGTCGGCAATGCTTCCTCGGTGATGGTATCACCGACAAGAACGGCCATATAGTCATAAGGAAGCTCTTTGCATTCTGCACGCAGTTCTTTTATTTCTTTGGTAAAATTTTCACTGCTGCTATCGGGTAAAAAATCGGCAGGCTGCCAGTTGTCATCTATCTTTTTCAGAAATTCTTCAATGATGCTTTCAATTTTTTGAGCGAGGAAATGCATTGCTTCGATGCGGGACGGTTTCAATTTTACTTCGTACATGGTAAAGAGTCCTGACAGTATTACCTGTCTTCATTTTTGCGGATGATTAAGTATTATATCATTTCAATGTAACAAGGGTTTCTTAAATGTATATAGTGACGACACCATGTAAACCCATAAGTGCAGAAAAATGACAGCATAAAATTATGTATACTTAAAAGTGGAGTTGTTATATGATTTTTTTGAAAGTTTATATAATTCACAGGTTTTAGGGGCTGTTGTGCTATCGTGTTCTTTTATATTGGCTTTTTACAAGTCCATCGGAATATATGTTGGTACTTATGTGTTCGAACCGGAGATCTTTGTCAAGGTGATCAAACAATGGAATGCCGGTTCCTATAAGCTCAGGTACTTTTGTAATGATCATTTCATCAATGAGATCTTCGTTTAAAAAACTTTGTATCACTTTTCCTCCATCAACATAAATATTTGAAAAGCCCTTATCGGAAAGATAATTCAGCAACGCTGCAGGTTTCATGGCAACAAGGGTTACTTTTTCATTTAATGTTCCAGGGATTTGTTTAAGACTGGTACTTAACACAAAGACTTTTTTTTCATAAGGCCACACAGGAAAGCTCAGCACTTTTTCATAAGTGCCTCTGCCGATCACCATGGCGTCGATCCTGCTGATAAATTCATTATAGCTATCGTGAACTTCTTTGTTTTGGTATTTGACGAGCCAATCAATGTCTCCATCTTTTCTTGCAATAAAGCCGTCAAGACTTGTTCCTACATAAACTGTTGTTTTCATTTATTGATCTCTAAAATGGGAACATTTCTAGTAAGCATTACTAACTGGGAGAGGAGGAATTTGTTTAAGCCAATTGAGAACAGAGATCTCACTCTTAGCATCTACCGGTAATTGATTCATGAGCCTGTCTTCAATTTTGAGCCCCATATTTACGGTAAACCCTTCTATCAATGAAGCATAAAGATTAAGGACAAATAGCAGTTGATTACCATTGTAGCGGTTAAAAAGACGACGGCTGGCTTCGCCTGTAAAGGTTGCCTCATTTATCCAATTGTAATTATAGGCGCTGAGATGTTCTTTTAAGATTTGCATTCTTCCAAGGTAGGCTTAATTGTCTAGCAGAGCCGGAATAGTTTTCTATTTTACTGAAATTAACTTTTTCGAAAGTAATCAGGATTTGAGGGTTTTTCATTAAGCTTTAAAAGCTCATTGAATTCTTCTTCTAATGAATATAAAAGCCGGGGCAATCGCTCAACAGTTATTTTCCAGTCACCTGCTTTGTTATGATGCATCCTGTATTTTACATCCACATTATCCAGGTTAACTGAAATATGATACCAGGGGTCAAAACTTGTAGCAAGTACTCTTGTAAATTCAAATTGACGGCCCCTGAATGTTTTAATAAAAAAGTCTTTCATAATAAAGAGTTTAATTGAATTGATCAACAGAGCAACCGGTAAATTTAGACTAATAAAACGGTTAATGCGGAAATATAAAAACCAACGGAATTACCTAGGCCTCGCAGACACTTTCTTTTTATTGTGGATTAATTGTAAGACCCCTAAGGAAATGGGAATAACGGTTGAAGATTTTTTATTGAACACTACTGACGCCTGGAGAAGAATCATTAAGAAAAGAATTTATCTGTTTTCCAATTAGCGGGATTATTCATGATATAACTCCTGATGCGGTGAAATTCATCATTATCTCTTATGATGTGATCATGGAAACGAGATTGCCAGCCGAATGGTAATTTATTTTCATTGCAATATCTGGTGACAGATGATTTAAAAGAACCGATCATTGATGATATTGTGTTTTTTCCGGGATTACGAAAACGGGGATGGGATTGTTTCGATTCTTCGGTTTTTTCTGGTTTGGATTGTCCTGTATCTGTTTTGCGTAGAGACAAGGCATGCCTTGTCTCTACAACATTAAAATTATTTCCATTATCAATATAAGGTTTTTCGATTAGTACAATACCATGCATATGGTTTGGCATTACTGTAAATTCATCCAGATAAAAATGAGGGAAATGATTTGGTGTATTATACCAGCATTCATAAGCCTTTTTTCCAATTTCGGATAAATTCATTTCCCCAATTATTATATCTCCAAAGAAATGCTGACGATTAGCTGTACAAATAGTAATGAAATAGACGCCATTGCTGCTATAATCCCAGGTAGATAACCGGGCAGATGGAATGCGATATTTATTTTTAAATTTTTCGGGCATGTGTTTAATGGTGAATTAAAGGTACAAATCCTGATTTTTATTCCTGGGTCTCTGATGTTGTTTTGCATAGAGACAGGACCTGCCCCCTGTCTCTACAATATACAATCTAAATGACCAAATTAGCTTGGCTCATTCCTTCAGGACTTCGTCCGCAAGCTTCGAATAAGCTTTGCTTATTCTCACTTGTCCTCAGGATGGCAAAAGCAACAATCGTTATCTTTGCGCCGCAATTCTTAATTTTTAATTCTTAATTATTAATTCAGTCCATGAAAGAAGTCTATATCATCTCTGCAGTTCGTACCCCGATAGGAAGTTTCGGTGGCTCATTAAAGGATCTTTCGGCTACACAGCTTGGCGCTATTGCTATTAAAGGTTCATTGCAAAAAGCAGGAGTGAAGCCTGAACAAATACAAGATGTACTGATGGGTTGTGTCTTGCAGGCCAATCTTGGACAGGCGCCTGCAAGACAGGCAGCAAAGTTTGCTGGTTTGCCAAATGAAGTGAATTGTACCACGGTAAATAAAGTTTGCGCCAGTGGTATGAAAGCAATTGCACAGGCAGCACAATCAATTTTATTGGGCGATGCAGATATAGTGGTAGCCGGTGGCATGGAGAGTATGAGCAATGTTCCGTTCTATGATCCCAAACTTCGCTGGGGTAATAAATATGGTGATGTGGTAGCTGTGGATGGGCTTGCCAAAGATGGGTTGACAGATGTATATGATGGCAAAGCAATGGGCAATGCTGCAGAGTTATGTGCAAGAGAATGTGGTATCAGTCGCGAGGCGCAGGATGCATTTGCAATTGAAAGTTATAAACGCAGCCAGGCAGCATGGGAGAATGGTAAGTTCAATAGTGAAATTGAACCGGTGGTTATTCCTCAACGCAAAGGTGATCCTGTTGTATTTGTAAAAGATGAAGAACCTTATAATGTAAAGTTTGATAAGATACCTTCTTTGAATCCTGCATTTGAAAAAGGAGGAACAGTTACGGCTGCGAATGCAAGCACGATGAATGATGGCGCTGCTGCATTGGTATTGATGAGTAAAGAAAAAGCAGAAGCACTCGGCTTAAAACCTATTGCAAAAATTCTTTCTTATGCTGATGCTGAGCAGGCGCCTGAATGGTTCACTACTACACCATCGCTTGCTGTTCCAAAAGCAGTTGCTAAAGCCGGATTGAAGATGGAAGATATTTCTTATTGGGAATTGAATGAAGCGTTTGCTGTTGTTGGTATTGAAAATACAAAACGTATGAAGCTTGATGCCTCGAAAGTGAATGTGCATGGCGGCGCTGTTTCTATTGGTCATCCGCTTGGTGCAAGTGGTGCAAGAATTATCGTTACATTGATTAACGTATTGAAGGCAAATAATGCAAAGTATGGTGCGGCAGGTATTTGTAATGGGGGTGGGGGTGCGAGTGCGATGGTCATCGAAAACGTGAATTAAAAATTAATAAGTAAGACCCGATAGCTATCGGGTTAATAATTGGCTTCTCTTTTTGGGAAGCTTTTTTGTTTTGCTTGATCTCACCTAACCTCTCCTGAAGGAGAAGAACCACTCACAGCCCTGTTTGTTGAAAATGATTTTGTTTATGAACTCTTCAATTGTTGAAGAGCTTTTTGTTTGGATGTTTTTTTACGCAAAGGCGCAGAGGAGCAAAGAATACAAAGAAAATAAAGAATACAAAGAAAATAAAGAATACATCTGTTAACGGAAAGTCTTTGCGTATTTGCGAGAAATATTTTCACCAATTCAATTGCAAAAGGGTTACAAACAAAATAAGTCCCGCGGATTGGCAGGACTTATTATTATGATCATGGGTTAGTGCTTTTTTAAAACATTAGTTAGGAGTGGCAACAACTTTTACAACCCTGTAAACAGAAATACCACGTCTTGTCAATTCTAATTTATTTATCATATCCAAACCCTTTGTGGGTAATACTGTCTTTGGATCCCATACAGGCATCAATGCATCCTGCATGTTTTTATAAAGATCATAGGAGACAGTAGTAAATTTTATATTATCTCCCATTGGAGCCAGTACAACAGCATTTCCCCATGCTACCTGAGTAGTTTGATCTTTGTCCATTGCTTTTTGAATGAAAGGACTCCAGTATTTTTTTTCCAGGTTGATCAGGCTGTCTGCATAGTTTGTATTGTGATATACCATCACTACATAATTAAAATCTGTCGGGGGATTTGCTTTTGCATCCTGAGCCCATCCATCTCCATGTAAAAAGAACTGGCTTGTAGTGGTGGATAAGGAACCAGTTTCCATATCAGACATTTTTACGCCGGCAGTAACTTCCACATTGCTGAACACTTCATTTACCTTGTCAATATTCGGAAATGTATTAATGAAAAGATAGTTGGATGAATTTGGCAGATCGTACCCGCCAACTTTTTCAAGCAATGCCCAAAAGGTCATTGTTTTATTAGCCACAGCTTTTTCGGCTACCTTACTCCAATAAGTGGTTTCCCTTTTCACGAATTCTTCAATGTTATTATCAGGTACATGCCTGTATTGATAAACTGTGATCTGCGAAAAAGAGCTCAATTGAAAGAATGTGATCAGCAGGATTGCAAAAACAGACCTGATCATATTTTTTGAAGATGATGAAATTGGTGTCATGTTTTGAGGTTTTAAATGATTAATGATGGTATGCAAAAAATTATTTCGAACTAAGGTCAGCACGATAAAAAAGTAATTCACTCCAACTCTCTTTAAGATACTCACGAAGCGTCTCTACATATTGATCGAATGAATCTTCGCCATTTGCTTTTTCATATCTTGATTTGAAAGATTCTTTTATAAATCCGGGATTTCTTTCTTTTAATCCCTGCTTATATCTTGTTACTAATGTAAACTGTGCAGGACCGGATGAACTTGCAGAATAAACAGCAACGGTTTGTCCACCGGCTTCAAATGCTTTTTTCATTTGACTGAGCGTTTCTCTTACTTTAGGACCCCAGCCAAGTTTGGGAAACCAATGTGTGATATTGATCTTATCAGCATAATCAGTCATGGCCACTGTGCTAAGTGTATCTTCATATACAGAATAACTGGCGGAGCCGCGATCGGTAAGATAGACGGCAACATTCCTGTTCCAGTCAGTATTATGTTCAGCGCTTAATTCTCCACGGGTATCAATAAGATCCCAGCTAAGAGGGCCTTCAGTAATGTGATAGCCATTTGCATCAGGACCAGACTGGATCGCAAAGACGCGCCATTTCCAATCTCCTGTGTGATACTTTTGAGCATGGGTAGCCAATGCTTTTTCAAATTCAAGTACTTTGTCAGCTTTTGGAAATGCACGGAATGTGCTGGCAATGTTTTTTTGACTTATCCCAAATAAAGGGACAAGCAGCATGAGGAAAAAAACTTTTTTCATGTTTTGTGTTTTAGGTGGTAAAAAATAAATGGGGCTGTCTGGATAGGGGTGGAAGAATGGAAAAGGTAGTTATAATAAAATGATTCCTGAAAATTTAAATAAGTATTTAAAGGACATGAGGATCTGATATGAAGATCGATATATGATTATGAATTACTTTCTGGTTGAGATTTTTTAGTTTAACCGAAATGACGCTAAGCATTTCGCTAAGAACGCAAAACCTTAGTGAACTTTGCGTTTGCTTTGTGTCTTTGCGGGAAAATTTATTCGAACGAAGATCTATGTTGATTTTATCAGGGAGTTTGTCAAAGTAAGTTTCAGGGTTTAGCTTTTTTTCTACTAGTTAAAACTGCGTTTATCGTACACTTTCTTTTATAAGAGGGTATAAAGGCACTATTTTGGTGAGTAACACTGTATAAAATCCAGCCTATGAAAACAAGGTACCTGGTACTGTGTCTTCTCATCTTGTTTGTCAGTTTTTTTTATTACCGTTTTATTAGACTCATACGCGGGAATAAAGAATAACTGTTGATTACAAATGCTCTCTCTGGTTTGTTTTTTTAATTGGATTGGAGCTTCCTCATAATCTGGGGAAGCTTTTTGTTTTGACGTCACCTAAGCTCTCCTGAAAGAGAGGAATAGTGCACAGCCCTGGCTTAATGAAAGAAATTTCTAAAGTTTCCTTTAGGGGTTTAATGTTCACACAATCTTTTCTCCGTTTAGATTTGCACATAGCTCCCGGAATGTGGAAAGATCGATAGGACATGCACAATAATCCATATACTATCTGGTGTTTCTACTCGTTAGAGTAATAGTAGAATAAACATTTCTTTTTTATACATCGCCGCCCATCCTCACCTGCTCAAAGGGGCAAGAAATTTGCAGTAGTATAATCCTTCGATAATCCTCCCTGATTGAAAACAGTAATCATTTACCTTAACCTAAATCCATTTTTATGCGAAACATGACTGTGACGAAAAAGGAAAAAGCAAAAAAAATGCTTGTTGTTGAAGATCAGGGAGAGATGTGTCTTATACTTGATCTTATTCTTTCTGACAGAAAATTTGAATCGGATTATGTAAACAATCTTTTGGATGCAGATGAATATCTCCAGAAGAATAAGCCTTCGTTGATCTTTCTCGATAACAAATTACCAGATGGATATGGCGTTGACTTTATCTCTTACGTCAAGAAGAAGTATCCGAAAATAAAAATTATCATGATCTCCGGCTTTGGTACTGCCCGAGATGTTGCCCTGGAGAATGGTGCTGATGTTTTTCTTGAAAAGCCATTTTCTTTGGATAATGTCAACCAGGCAATAGACCAGGTTTTATCTTAAAGGTTAGATCGAATATTTATTATTAAATAATCGAGGCTTCTCTTTTTGGGAAGCTTTTTGTTTTTCTCGCAGCGGATATATACGAAGCAACGAGTTGTAATCGTTATTACATTGCGTTCTTTGCTTGAAATTTTCTTAATAGTGATTTTGAACCACGAAGACACTGGAGTACGGATAAACACGGATCAATTACTAAGAATTCTTTTGATTATGCTCCTTTCGTGATTTTTATCAGGAAGTTTCGCGAAGTATTCATTCGATGAATAGTATTTTTTACTTGTCAAATCTGCGTTTTACTAGTTAATCTTTATAATCATTGCCGGAAAGGCATTATTATTGTTTCATATACCCAAATAAAATTTACTTTATGAAAACTATCCGATCATTGTGTGTGCTGTTTATTTTATTCAGTACTGTTCTTTTTGTTTCATCTTGTAAAAAAGATACAACCTCAAGGTTAACCGTCTACCTAACCGATGGACCTGCGGATTATGATGCCGTGAATATAGAAGTGGTAGGTATACAAGTTAAAGCAAGTTCAGATCCTGGTGATGGTGGCTGGACAACGATGCCAATGCCTGTTTCTCCTGTTATTTATAATCTTCTTGAGTTTACCAATGGTATGGAAACACTTTTATCAACCTTTGAATTACCGGCAGGTAAAATTTCTCAATTAAGATTGATACTTGGAGACAACAATTCGATTGTCGTTAATGGCGTTTCATCGGCCTTACCATTGGTAGTTCCGTCTGGATCAGAATCAGGGTTGAAGTTTAATATTCATGCTGACCTTATTGCAGGTGTTGAATACAAGCTTTGGATAGATTTTGATATGGCCCGTTCTGTTGTTGATAATGGAGCAGGCAGTTATATTCTTAAGCCAGTGCTCCGCACTTTCACTGAAGCAACAAGCGGAGCGATAAAAGGAGTTGTTTCACCGCTTGCTGCAAATGCAACAGTACAGGCAATGAATGGGATCGGTATAATAAGTGCAATCCCAGACCCGGTAACCGGGGAATTTTTAATTCGCGGTGTACCACCTGGTCCATGGTCAGTATTGATCGATGCTAATAATGGATATGTTGATAAGACGATAAACAATGTAATAGTTACTACTGGCGAGGTAGCTGATATTGGATCTATAACATTGACGCAGTAGGTTCCTCATACAATATCAATGAAAAACTTTCCCGTTGGTTCGGGACCGGGGAGCATGATTCATGCTCCCTTTTTTATTATAGACAATTCTACTTCTGATATTTTGACTCATTTTAAGAACTCAACATTGATAACAGTCAATCTACATTGACATTTTTTACTTGATTTGAGTAATAGCGATCTATAATTTTTAATAAGTACGATACTCTCTTGGTAATTATACATAGGATAAGTACCAAAAATGTGGATATCATAATAAACACTTAGTAATCACGTTTAAATTGACTGGTATTATTACATAGAAATTGTAGTAATCCAAATCCAATAACCACCGGATCCAATTAATATCGTTATGAAAAAACCACTAGCTCTGTTACTTTGTTTCATAAGTTTTATTTTGATTTCAACAATTGCCAAAGCGCAATTTGGAACATTTGCTTCAGCTGTCTGGATCACTGACTGCAATCAAAGTAATTTCTTAAATACATCAGGCACTTTGGCCAATCAATTTGGTCCATCAGCATTTGACAATGTGAATCTTGGTGTGTATACACAAAATTCAAACAATCTTATTCTAAGAGGTGCAGGAGTAAAGACCGCTAAAACTCCTGGTACTGCAAATGTTTGCAGTGTCAGAATGCATTATCGTGTTTATTTGCAGAGTAGCGCACCTGGTGCTTTCACTGATATTGATCTTCCTTTATATAGTGATTGTGATATACCAAGCGGACAGTTTGCAGTAGGAGGAGGTACATGTGTAGCAGGAGATCAGTCATGGCAACGTGTTATTGCCGATGGAACAACTACGCCTTATGCACCGGTAAATCTTACAAGTTTTGCGGCCGGCAGTTATGTGCTGGAAGTTTATTATGACGTTACTGGTTCCAATACTTCATCTTCAGGTTGCACTGATAATCTTGTTTTGAATAATGGTGGAAATAACTATAAAGCATTTTTTTCGATCCAGGCTCCAACTTTTGCAAGTAACAATCCTGTAACATGTAACGGAACAGAAGGATATATTACAATAGGTGGTTTAGCACCTGGTGCTACTTATTCAGTAAGTTATACGGATGATGGTGTGGCGGTTGGACCAATATCATTAGCCGCTAATGCATCGGGACAGGTAATAATCACCGGGCTAAATGCGGGATTATATTCATCTTTTTCATTAGCCATCAATGGATGTACTACCAATTTATTTATAGGAATTGTTTTATCGAACCCGATATTTATTCCAACATTCACTTCCATTCCGCCAATATGTGCTGGTACTACGCCGCCAACATTACCAACTACATCAAATAATGGAATGACTGGTACATGGAACCCAGCTGTAATTAATAATACAACTTCAGGTTCCTATACATTTACACCTGCTGGTGGTCAATGCGGAATACCAATAACAATACCTGTTACGATCATTCCACATGTTACGCCAACATTCAGTTTCGGAACATCACTTAATATTTGTGGAGGAGGCGCTGTGCCAACATTGCCTAATAATTCAACAAATGGAATTAGCGGTACATGGAATCCTGCGGTAGTTGATGCTCAAAATTCCGGCACTTATACATTTACACCTAATGGAGGTCAATGCGCAAATCCAGCAACATTTAATGTAACAGTAACTCCGAATATTACACCATCATTTAGTTTTGGTACATCACTTACTTTATGTGCAGGTGGAACAGTTCCAACTTTACCAACAACTTCAACAAATGCAATAACTGGTACATGGAGTCCTGCTGTAGTTGATAACCAAAATTCCGCTGCGTATACATTTACACCAACAGCGGGTCAATGTGCACTTCCTGCAACATTCACTGTTACTGTAAATCCAAACCTGACACCAACATTTAGTTTTGGCACATCAATTAATCTTTGTGCAGGTGGTACAGTTCCAGCTTTACCAACTACATCAACAAATGGAATTACGGGAACATGGAGCCCCACTGTAGTTAATAGTACAATTCCGGGTGTGTATACATTTACACCAACAGCAGGTCAGTGTGCAGTTCCTGCAACATTAACTGTAACGGTAACACCAAACATAACTCCGACATTCACTTTCGGAACATCACTTACTATTTGTGCAGGCGGTATAGTTCCAACTTTACCAACCACATCAAACAATGGAATCACTGGCGTGTGGAGCCCTTCAGCGGTTAGTAATACAACTTCTGGTAGCTATACATTCACACCAGGTGCAGGTCAGTGTGCTGTCCCTGCAACATTTACTGTAACAGTAAACCCTATTATTACACCTTCATTCGATATAAATATTTATTCTATTTGCGCAGGAAGTACACCGCCTGTATTACCTACAACATCACTTGAAGGAATTCCTGGTACATGGAGCCCTGCAGTAGTTGATAATCAGAATTACGGCGTGTATACATTCACACCAAATCCTGGTCAGTGTGCAGGCACAACAACTGTTGAAGTATATGTGATACCAAACATAACACCGACATTCAACTTTGGTACTTCACTTACAATCTGTGCAGGAGGAACAGTGCCTGTATTACCGGGTTATTCAAACGAAGGACTTACCGGTACATGGAGCCCGGCGGTAGTTAGCAATACAACTTCTGGTGTGTATACATTTACAGCTGATGCAGGTCAGTGTGCAGTTCCTGCGACATTTACAGTAACAGTAAATCCAACTATAACTCCGGCATTTACTTTCGGTAGTTCACTTACGATTTGTAACGGTGGTATAGTACCAACTTTACCAACGACATCAACAAATGGAGTTACCGGTGCATGGAGTCCAACTGTAGTTAGTAGTACAACTTCCGGTGTGTATACTTTTACACCAAACCCGGGTCAGTGTGCAGCGTCAAAAACATTTACAGTAACTGTTAACCCGATCCTCTCACCAACATTTAGCTTTGGTACTTCTCTTTCAATTTGTTCAGGCAACACCGTACCAATTTTAGCAACTACATCTATAAATGGAGTCGTTGGTACATGGAGCCCCTCTGTAGTTGACAATCAAATTTCCGGTACCTATACATTTACACCTAATGCAGGTCAATGCGCAATACCTGCAACATTTACTGTAACAGTAAATCTGAGCATTACACCAACATTTAGTATTGGTAGTACACTTTCAATTTGTACTGGCGGATCAGTTCCATTGCTGCCAACCGTTTCAATTAATGGAATAAATGGTTCATGGAGTCCTGCAGTTGTTAGCGACCAGGCATCAGGCACCTATACATTTACTCCAGCTACAGGTCAGGGACCATGTATTGCAACAGTTGTATTTACAGTAACAGTTAACCCTGTCGTTACACCAGCATTTAGTTTTGGAGATCTATCTATATGCATTGGTGCATCAGTACCAGCTTTACCTGCTACTTCACAAAATGGTATAAATGGAACATGGAGCCCTGCCACAATCGATAACCAGAATTCAGGGTCTTATACATTTACTCCAAACGGTGGTCAGTGCGCAAATCCATTGACAATAACTGTAACAGTTAATACAATTCCAACTGTTGTTGTAAGAGCGGATACTACATTAAATGATGGTGATATAATGCCAGCGACATTCTTTACAGGTACGCCTGCAGGTATAACCTTTAAATGGACAAATTCAAATCCCAACATTGGATTGACAGAATTTGGCGTCAATAATGTTCCTTTTTTCACGGCTGTTAATAAAGGAAATGATCCAATCATTGCGAATATTTCAGTCGTACCTCTTAACGGTGGTTGTGCTGGCACTGCCCGCAATTATAAAATAACAGTCAAACCTCTTGATAAAGATTTATTTGTTCCGAATGTTTTCTCACCGAATGGTGATGGCAGGAATGATAAGCTTTTTGCATACGGCAACTATGTTGACAAACTGGAGATGCGGATATTCAATCAGTGGGGTGAGCAGATAATAATTATCAATAGTCTCAACCAGGGTTGGGATGGTACCCATCGTGGCAAACCACAACCAGTCGGTGTATATGTATATGTATTAAAAGCGATAATGACCGATGGAAGAACAATTCAGAAAAAGGGATCAATAACCCTCTTACGTTAATGAATAAAACCGAAAAAATAAAGCGATGAAACTTTTA